>Ga0163111_10002264_pt1 | contig 12154 bp, 11 predicted proteins | sample CRUFie1St18metaG_FD_109645 | JGI IMG/M metagenome (GOLD analysis project Ga0163111, IMG submission 109645) | Marine microbial communities from the Costa Rica Dome - CRUD Field 142mm St18 metaG | ecosystem: Environmental > Aquatic > Marine > Oceanic > Photic zone | place: Costa Rica: the Eastern... | reverse complement strand
CGTCGTCACTGAGGTCGTTGAGATCGTCCATGGATAGGCCTAACAAGTCGCCTAGGATTTCTGCGTTGTGCTGGCCAATCTGCGCGCCAGGCCAGTCGGTGCGTCCGGGCGTCTCACTGAGTTTCGGCATGATCGCGGGTATTTTCAAAGGTTCACCATCGATCTCGACGGTTTCAAACATGCCTCTGGCCATGTAGTGGGGGTCGGTCATCATGTCTTCAACGCTATATATGGGGCCAACCGGCACCCGCGCTCCTTCTAGCTTGCTGATAATTTGCTCTGACGTGTTTTCGCTGCACCACTTGGCCAGCGCTTCATCAATTTTTTGCTCGTGAATCACGCGCCCCTGGTTATGCTCGAGCTCAGGATCATTGGCCATGTCCTCGCGCCCGGCCTCGGTCATCAGTCGCTTGAAGATCGAGTCGCCATTGCCACCAATGACCACGTGTTTACCGTCTGAGCAAAGGTAGGTATTGGTCGGCACGATGCCGGTGATCGTGGTCCCTGAGGGCTCGCGCACGACGCCCGCGCCATCGAATTCGGGAACGATACCTTCCAGCAAGTTAAAGATGGATTCGTACAACGCCACATCAACCACCTGACCGCTGCCGCTCTTGTTGCGCTCGATAATGGCGAAAGCAACACCTAGCGCTGCGTGAATCGCAGCGACGGTATCGCCCAGCGAAATGTTGGGTCGCACCGGCGCTTTTCCCGGCTCACCATTGATGTACCGAAAACCCCCGTATCCCTCTGTCACAGAGGCATAGCCCGGCTTTTCAGAGAAGGGGCCGCTTTGGCCGTAGCCAGAGATTCGGGCGTAGATGATGCCCGGGTTTTTTGCCTTGACCTGCTCAGGCCCCAGGCCCCAGCTTTCCATCGCACCCGGGCGAAAGTTTTCGATGACCACGTCGGCTTTGGTTAGCAGGTCAAACGCCAGTTCGCGCCCGCGCTCCGATTTGAGATCAAGCGTCACGCTTTTTTTGTTGCGCGCCAGCGAGTGATACCAGAGCGACATGCCGTTACGCACTTCACGCCACTGTCGGATGGGGTCACCTGTGGGGGGTTCCACTTTGATAACTTCTGCGCCGAAATAGCCAAGTATCGTGCCCGCAAACGGGCCAGCCAGAAGTTGTCCTAGCTCGATGACCCGGAGGCCTTCCAAGGGACGCGATTGGGACATGCTTTGCTCCTGAGGTGAATCTGTTGCTCAACGATAAATAGTACGGACATTCGATTCTAATGGGAACGCGTGGCCTGCCATGACTTTGGTATAGAGCTTTAAGTGTTATGGATGGCGATTGTAGGGGCGGTATGAAAACCGCAATTGGGTGGCGTTCATGTGGCAACCTTCTGGCGGCGGAGGCCGACAGGGTATTGCGCGGCGGTGTGATTTACTCGATGGGTGATACGGCCTCTACTATTATTCCGCGATGGCCCTCACGGGTAATCGTCGTCCGCTCCTTATTAAAAGCACCCGACCGTTTTGCCTGAAATTATTATTGGTATAGGAAACGTTGAGACTCAACGGTTTATGTGGGGGCTGATCGAATTTATTTTTTCGCTGATGCTACTGCCGACTCAGACTAAAAACTCCCAACTTTTGGTAATTTGACCGCTACGTCTACGCCGCCCTCGCAAAATTCTTGAAGCGACCCTTGCAAATAAGAATCATTCTCGCTATTTTTGAGAATGACAATCGTAATCGTTCGCGACAAGGATGCGGCACACCTAACCGCCTAAAAGCGAACATGGACCTATGGGAGTGATTCGTGAAACTGATCGATAAGAAATTTGTAGTGGCCTTAGCAGCGGTGCTTGCGCTTTGTGGTCTGACCGCGTGCTCAGACGATGATGACAACGCGCCGCCCCCGCCAGTAGTGGACAATACCCCGCCGGACGCTGACGGTGACGGGGTTGCAGATGACGATGACGCGTTCCCTGATGATCCGGATGAGGATACCGATACAGACGGTGACGGGGTGGGCGACAACAGCGATAACTGTGTCGAGGACGAAAATCCGGGCCAAGAAGACAGTGATGCTAATGGTGCCGGCGATGTTTGTGATCCTATGCCAGAAACCTACTCGGCCGCAGGAAAACTCAACGGAGGCTCGGACGACGGGGTAAGTTACTCTGGTCAGACGGCGAGGTTGGTACTGCAACAAAAGCTGACTGACTACATGGTTGGGCTTGTTGAGCAGGAGGGCGAATTCGATGCGGTATCTCAAGGCCTGAGATTCTATGTGACGGGTGACGGCGCTGATTTCACCAACCATGAGTTCGCTACGAAAGGTGGTGACCCAGTGATACCTGGGCCAACATATGGCGATATCAGTTCGGGTAAAAACCTCGACGGTAAGATTGCGGGCGGAGATGGTGCAGGTGGTGGTGAGACAAGCAAACTTATTGGGGATGAATTTTTCGGTTGGGAAACAGGCCTGGACGATACGCCCTTGCCGATTGAGCTGGTGTACTCATGGATGGATGCTCTCGCTCTAGAGGCTACTGATGGTGTTGATCCGAAGATCACCATTGCGGATGGCACAGAAGTCAATATTGGGACTCCACTGATTTCCAAAGACGGCGTGCACTACCGGCAGCTTATTCAGAAATTCCTGTCCGTTTCAGTTAATTTTTCTCAGGGGGCAAACGACTATTTACAGACGGACTTTAGCTCCGAGAGTTCTTTGGCTGCCTATAAGGATAAGACCTATTCCACTGGTGCCCACAAGTTTGATGAGGGTTTTGGTTATTACGGTGCCTCCAGGGATCTCAACGACTACACTGATGATGAGGCTGCCGGTAAGGGCGGTCGAGCTGAGTACGGCAATGGATACTACGACTCAAATGGAGATGGCTTGATTGACCTCCGAGGCGAGTTCGTTTTTGGCCACGCTCAAAATTGCGCAAAGCGAGACCGTAAGAAAAATGCGGAGGGTGTTGCCTATACTGACTTTTCAAAGGACGCAATGGATGCGTTCTTGGTCGGGCGTCGCATCTTGGAGAATGCCGAAGCTGCTGGCGAGCTGACCGAGGCAGCTAATGAGGCACTGCAGGCGCAAATCAGTATTGCCGCGAAAACATGGGAAAAGTGCATTGCCGCAACGGTGGTGCATTACATCAACGACGTTTCTGCCGATATGGCGGACTTTTCTGGTGAAAACTTCGCTGACCTGGATAATTTTATTAACCTGACCAAGCACTGGGGTGAGATGAAAGGCTTTGCTCTTGGCTTGCAGTTTAGTCCGCTATCCCCATTCCGAGATGGTTCAACTGATAAGTCGGTGGACGACATGAAGCGAGTGCTCGCTCTGATGGGTGATGCGCCCATGATGCCAAACGGCTCTCAAAATGGGCAGGCGGCAGCAGGGGACTCGGCAGAAGCAATCACCAAGTACTTGAGTGACCTTGAGGAAGCTAGAACGATTTTGGCGGAGGCTTACGCATTTGATCCAGAGGTTGTGCCAATTTGGTAATGATTTTCGTTATCCTTACTACGATCCAATCTGGCGCCGCTTTGCGGCGCTTTTTGTGTTTCAGAGAAGTGCAATGACAGCAATTCTGCCGGGGTATCGGCACGCCCCGTTGGACGATTTGATGCGAGGAAAGAGCATGAAGGTGTTTATCGTGGCTTGTGCGTTAACAGCGCTGGTTTCTGTTGGGGCTGAAGCGAGCGTTTCTAACTTGTTCAAAGCGCTGTGGCAGAGTGCGACGTCAGCAGATAGCGGGAAAAGCGGCGATGCCCCGCCGGCCCCTAATCCGGGGGGCAATGACTCAGGAAGCGTTGGTCAGTCGGAGTCAGGCTACACCGAGTGTATGAAAGAGGTCAGCGCGTCCTATGACCCCCGCTGCATGATGACTGCGCTTGCGGATGAAATCATCATTCCTAACTACGCTGATTTGAAGACAGAAGCCGCCGGGTTTGCCTCGGCCAACGGACCGCTGGCATCATATTGCTCGGCTGTTGCAACTCCTAATGAGTCAACTGCTTTCTCGGAGGCTGAGGCCGGCTGGGAGCGCTTGAGTGCAGCAGTTCAGAGGGTCGAGATGCACGCAATCGGACCAGCCGTTGATAACGGTTTTGCCTTGCAATACCGCCTAAACTCATACATGTCGGGACCTATTAGCACCTGTGGTATCGATAGTTTTGCTGCCTCCCCCGGCGCAGATGTCGCCTCGCGCGCAATCAATACGAGAGGGATACGAGCGCTGGACTATTTGCTGTTCAACCCGGATCTTGATCACACTTGCGCGCCCCAAGTCTCCTCTACCCAGGACTGGAATGATCTTGCAAGTGGTGAGCGGAGAGCTCTCCGTTGCGAAGCGGCTGTTGCAATTGCTTCGGATATATCGGCTGCTGCGGGACAGCTCCATTCGGCTTGGTCGGCTGATGATGGTAATTACCGTGCGACTTATTTGGGCGCCTCGAACGTTTATCAAAGTTTGCAGGCAACGACGGACAGTATGTTCTATCTCGAGAAAGGGACAAAGGATGCAAAGCTGGGTCATCCACTAGGAATCATTGTTGCCTGCCCGTCCCTGACATGCCCAGACATGGTTGAGGCGCCGTACAGTGAAAACTCGCTGCAGAATATCATTACTAACCTGCAAATATGGTCGGAGATGTTTTCCTCTAATGCCCAGACTGGATTTGATGCTCATTTGGAAAACGAGGGATGGCCCGAGGTTTCTCAAGCATTCAAATCCAACTTGCAGGCGGCCTTGCAACTAGCAGAGAGTATTGACACAACGGTGGTTTCGCAGGTCGCTGCGATCAAGGGAGAGGCTCAGGAAACGGAGTGCACAAACGCGTACACGAACCCTGATACAGTCTCAGAAGCCTTTCCGATGTGCACGCTATACGGATTGGTTAAGCGCATTGTTGATAGTTTAAAGATCGACTTCGTAACGATCGTCAATGTTGATATACCGGGCGGATCGCAATCGGATAATGATTGATGTTGGCTGGCTGTCCTATATTGCTCCGGCGATGCTCGCTGTTCATCGCCAGTGTTCTCAGCTTCGCTGCTCATTGCAACATCGCATGGAGTGATGAAGCAGAGCTAGAGGAGGTACTCATTGTTGGCAGTAAAACAGCCGTAAGATCAGTATCCGGATCGGCTAGTTTTATCGATCAAATGGATTTGGATCGTTTTGATCAAATAGATCTGCGCAAGGTTTTGAATCAGGTGACCGGGGTATACATCCGAGAAGAGGATGGGTTTGGGCTCAGACCTAACATCGGAATTCGCGGTGCGGCTGCCGAGCGCAGCCAGAAGGTTACGATTATGAGAGATGGGGTGTTGATCACCCCCGCGCCCTACTCAGCTCCCGCCGCCTACTACGTCCCCAATGTAAGTCGTATTTCCAGTGTTGAGGTACTTAAAGGACCTTCGGCAACAGCATATGGTCCTCATACCGTCGGAGGGGCAATAAACTTGGCGTCGCTGAGCGTGCCATTGGCCAGTCGAGAGGGATTACTGGATTTTAGTTTAGGGTCAGATGGCTTCTATAAAGCGCAAGCGTCATACGGTGGCAGTGACGAGCGTTTCGGATATCTAATTGATGCTTTGTCATATGGTGCGGACGGGTTCAAGCAAATTGACCAAAGTGATCAAGATACCGGTTTCGAGCGCAATGATATTGGAATAAAACTGTCTTATTCAGTACCCGAATCAAGTTTCGATCATAGGATCACCCTTCTTATGGAGGCGGGAGACGAAGAGGCAGACGAGACATACCTTGGCCTGACTGATGACGATTTTCGCGTAACACCCCACCGTCGCTATGCGGCCTCTCAACTCGCTAAGTTCAATTCGCAACATTACAACGCGGTAGTTAATTACAGTGCGGAGCTAGGTCAATCCAACGCTACCAACATTAAGGTTTACTGGAACAAGTTCGATCGCTCTTGGAACAAGCTAGATCGGTTCTGGCGAGGGCCTTCGTTGCAGCGTATTTTGCAGGCACCCGATCAATACCAGATTTACTATTCGATCTTGACCGGTGATCGAGACTCTTCGGAATCTCCAGATCAGACGCTTGATGTCACTAATAATCACCGAAAATATCAGAGCGCTGGAGTTCAATGGACATTAACCGACTCCAGAGGGCTGGGGCGCGCGCTCGTGGACACCAATCTGGGGCTTCGGTTTCACCACGATCAAGTCAAAAGAAATCACCAGCCAACAACCTACTTAATGTCCAATTATCAAATGGTGCCAGACGGGATTCCACGCGCACCAAAGACACAGAACAAGGCGGCAACTGACGCCTATGCGGCCTACCTGAGCACAAAGGTGTCACTAGGGGCCGTGTCGGTAACAGTCGGAGTCAGGCATGAAGATATCGAAGGTGAGGTTGCTAATTACATTGCTGACACGGTCGTGTCACAAGAGCAGAAGCTGACCGCAGCGTCAATTAGCAGCATGTGGCAAATCACCAACACAACCTCAATATTTGTGGGCGCTTACGAGGGCTTTTCGCCTGCGGGCCCAGCCTCCGGAGCTGATCATGAGGAGAGTTTGAATTTTGAGGTCGGCGCTCGCTACGCCGCTGGGGCCACAGAAGGTTCATTAATCGGATTCTATAGTGACTATGACAACCTTATAGGCCGTTGTCGTGTCAGTGATCCTAACTGTACGCCAGGTTCAGAATTCAACGGGGGCCAGGTGAACATTGGAGGACTGGAATTATCCTTCATGCACCAGCGTGCTCTTTCTGACGCTAGCAGACTCGAAATCGCGCTGTCTTATACTTATACAGAGTCCGAATTTGGGGAGACATTCCTGTCGGGTTTTTCTCAATGGGGTTTGGTGAGAGAAGGAGATGAGTTGCCTTACATACCCAAGGATATTGGTAACTTCCGGGTCAGTTTTTTTCACGGTAGCTGGAGTGTTGAAGGTTCGGTGGATTTCCAATCTGAGATGAGAGAGGTGCCGGGGGTTGGAGAAATTTCTGATGATCTTCATGCTGACGATATCACCACGCTGGACCTTACGGGTTCTTATCAGTTCAGCGATGCACTCAAACTGCAGGTGATGCTCCTCAACGCCACAGATGAGGCGGCGATTGTCTCCCATCGTCCATTTGGCGCTCGGCCCAACAGGCCGCGGTCCCTCGTTGGTCGGATACGTTACAGGTTCTGATTGATGCTAGAAGCTGGATCCTGGTTTTTGGAGGTTTTCGACACGCTATTTGTTGTCGCCGATCCTGCCAAGCGCCTTTATTGGCTTCATCTGCTCACCGCGGCTGCGCTGGCCTCTCTTTACCTTAGATGCTCATCACAGGATTGGTCTTTTGAGAAGATGTTTAGAGGCCTTTTCAATCCTGATTATTGGTGGAATTCCTCGACAAAACTGGACTACGGACTTTTTTGCCTGAACGGCTTTCTCAAAACAGCGGTGTTTGTGCCGGTACTTGGAGGCCAGGTCGCCGTCTCACTCGCTGTAACCAAATTTCTTCACTTTAATGTCGCGGAAGGTTATCTGTATTCCTGGGCTCCGATATGGATATCAATTGCTTTCACTTTGGCTGCATTTGTCTTTGATGATTTCATGCGGTTTGTAGTGCATGTGTGTATGCATCGGATTCCATTCATGTGGTACTTCCATCGTGTACATCACTCAGCGACGACTCTCACGCCATTCACAGTCCATCGAACCCATCCGGTGGAGAGTTTCATCAATTCTGGCCGCGCGGTCTTTTCGTTGGGTCTAATGTCAGGACTGTTTGTTTGGTTATTTGGGACCAGTTTACAAGTGTGGGATATCCTTGGTGTAAACGCGCTGGGCTTTGTTCTTACTATCGCCGGAGCAAATCTGCGGCATAGCCATATCCCCCTGCACTTTGGCCCAGCTGAGCGTTTGTTCATCAGTCCCGCGCAGCATCAGCTTCATCATTCGATCGCCCATGCCCACCCCAACTACGGCTCATTTTTGGCTGTTTGGGATAGGTATGCAGGCACTTGGGTTGCTGGCGTTGGAGCCAAAGGCTTGAGCTATGGGGTAAAGGACCGGCCCCGTAAGTTGCAAATTCCCATTACGGAGCTTGATCAAGTTCCAGCACTAAAGGTTTGACTTGCCAGGGCGCAGTCAACGGTGTGCGCCTGAGCTTTACTCGGGCTTGACCGTTTTCATCGCAGTCTGGAGGTAGTTCTGCTCTCCGACACGGTCGATCAGTGAGAGCTGAGTCTCCAGCCAGTCCACGTGTTCTTCCTCGGCCTCAAGGATGTCCTTGGCCAGATCTCGCGATATGAAGTCCTTCTCTCTCTCACAGCACTCAATGGTGGCGATGAGGTCTGCATGTGCGATGTGCTCCAGCTGAAGATCGCACTCCAGCATTTCTTTGGGTGTCTCACCAATACGTAGCTGACCCAAATCTTGAAGATTGGGAATACCCTCGAGAAACAGGACGCGCTCAACCAGAGCGTCTGCATGCTTCATCTCATCGATCGACTCGTGGTACTCGTGCTCCGCGAGTTCAGTCAGACCCCAGTCTTTGAACATCTTGGAGTGGAGAAAATACTGATTGATCGCAACTAGTTCGTTGTAAAGGATTTTGTTTAGGTGCTTGAGCACCTCGGGGTTGCCTTTCATGCGGTTTGCCTGCCTGAGTATTTCGGACAAGCAGAACTCTAACCCATCCAGGGGGAGGGGACAACTAAGTGACTGATTTTGTTAATAAAAATGAAAGTGAGAAGTATTCGTATTCTCAGGTGGAAGCGGATGCTCCTATAGCCGTGCCAGATGCGGCGGATGACGATGCCAAGCGGGCATCTTCAACGACCCGTTGTGCCCTGAGCAAGCATTTGCCGCATTGGGTTGAGCAACCCGTATTGCGACTGACTTCATCAACAGATCTCGCACCCGCGCAAACTTGCTCGCGGATTGCACGTTCTGTGACGCCTTTGCATATGCAGATGTACATCTGATCCAAGCTAATGATAATGGGAATGATTGTCAATAAGATTCGAGAGATTGGCGAGAAAGCCTGAATTAATGGTATTCGACGTCGACCAGTGTCCAATAGCTGCGCCCGTCGGGGGTCTCCAGCTCAATGTCATTGCCAACCGGTTGGCCCAGTAGCGCCCGCCCAAGCGGTGAGTCACAGGATATTTTCCCCTGGCTGACGTCAAATTCGTCGGGGCCGACGATTCGCCACATTTGTTCCGCACCTTCCTCATCTTCAAGCGTGACCCAGGCACCGAACCACGCTTTGTTGGGATCACCGAGCGGGCCTGAGACAACTTGTAATGCGTCCAGTCGCTTGCGAAGAAAGCGCACCCGGGCGTCGATCTCCCGCAGTCGCTTCTTGCCATAAATGTAGTCGCCATTCTCCGAGCGATCACCATTGGCCGCTGCCGCTGAAACCGCCTTGGTGACTGCTGGTCGCTCGATCTTCCACAACTCATGGAGCTCCGCCCGCAGCGTTGCCTCACCCTCGGGGGTGATATAGGGAGAGCCCGCAGGGCGGGGTGGTCGATAGCGGCCCATGGGTAAAGTTTAGAGCGGGGGACGCTGAGTGGGAATGCTGCAGTCGGCGTGAAAATACGCTCCTGAGCAGGGAGTCTTTGCGGCTTGTCCTAGAGGCGAACACGGGACAGCGTTGCTGTAATACCATTTGCGCTATCCGCGACTATTGGCATGCACCCCAGAAATGATGCCAGGACGAGGCCTCACCGCTGACAAAAGGGGGAAGGGTGATAGCTAAGATCAGACCATTGACGCTTTGGATTCATGGCCGGATTCACAGGTGGTGTATCAGAATGCTGAAGCTGAGCGCCTGCTGGGTTGGTATTGCGTGTTCAGAGCCTTGCGCGATGCTTGAGGGGAACGCGATCCAGGGCGGTATGTTGTGGGGAAACACCGCGCCTTCTGCCACTGTCACCTTTGCGGATATCACGGTGCCGGTCTTGCCCGATGGTGCGTTTCTATTGGGCCTGGGTCGAGATATGCCTCTCTCCAATGATTTAATCATCACCACTGACGAAACCTGTGTGCAGCAGGTGAGAGTGACGGCGCGGGAATATCGGTTGCAGGAGATCACCGGCGTGCCCCAGCAAACGGTGACGCCCAGTGAGGAACACCTTGAGCGCATCCGTGCCGAACGGATCAAAGTCCGCAGGGCCAAAGCACAGCGATTGGCTCGCGATGATGGTTTCCGTGCGGTGCGTGACGGATTCGTCTGGCCGGCGACAGGCCGCATCAGCGGCGTGTATGGCAGCCAGCGGATCTACAACGGTACGCCGGGAACACCGCATTATGGGGTCGACGTCGCGAGACCATCGGGCACGCCGGTCACTGCGCCCGCCGCGGGAGAGGTGACCCTTGCCGAGCCCGATCTGTTCTACTCGGGGGGCACTGTGATCCTTGACCACGGCCATGGATTCTCCTCCTCATTCCTGCATTTAAGTGAGGTGTCCGTCTCGGTGGGCGATCAACTCGCGCCCGGCGATTTAATTGGCGCGATCGGCGCGACGGGCAGGGCGACCGGCCCCCATCTTGACTGGCGGATGAGCTGGTTTAATCAGCGCATTGATCCGCAGTTGTTGGTTCCGCCAATGCCCGATTGAGCGTCGCGTGAGGTGCGGGTGTTCGCGCTTGCGTAGAATGGGACGGTGCTCTCGGGGTAACAAGGCCGTATACTTTGCCTTTTACCTGCCAGGACGAACCCGTGCTCGACCCCAAGCTGCTGAATATCCTTGTCTGCCCCGTCAGTAAGGCGCCTCTGGTCTACAACGAGGAAACACAAGAGCTTTTGTGCAAAGCAAGTGGCCTGGCCTATCCGGTGCGGGACGGCATCCCTGTGATGTTGGAGGAAGAGGCCCGCGCCCTGACCGCCGACGAGAAGCTGGACTGAGCACGGCACCATGGAAGACACCATCTTCGGCAAGATCACCCGGGGCGAGATTCCCACGGAGTTCCTCTACGAGGACGACCAGTGTGTGGTAATCCGCGATATACACCCGCAAGCGCCGACACACGTATTGATCATTCCAAGAAAGCCCATTCCCCGATTGGTGGACTCCAGCGCCGATGATCAGGCGCTACTGGGCCATTTGTTACTGGTGGCGGGTCGTGTTGCCGAGGATCTTGGTGTTGGCGATGCCTTTCGACTCGTAATCAATAACGGTGAGGGGGGAGGACAGACCGTTTTCCATCTTCATCTACACATTTTGGCTGGGCGCGAGATGACTGAGGGCCAGCTGACGGCTGGTCTGAACTGATTGGCAGCCGCCCCTGACCGTTACCTGAGCAAGAGAAGTCTCCATGAACACCGCTGAAATTCGCGAAGCATTTCTCAGTTATTTTGAGGCGCAGGGGCACACGCGAGTGGATTCCAGCTCACTGGTGCCGGCGGACGACCCGACGCTGTTGTTTACCAACGCGGGTATGAATCAGTTCAAGGAGGCGTTCCTGGGTCTTGAGCAGCGCCCTTATCAGAGGGCGGTAACGGCTCAGAAGTGTGTCAGAGCGGGAGGTAAACACAATGATCTCGAGAACGTGGGGTATACGGCCCGCCACCACACCTTCTTTGAAATGCTGGGCAATTTTAGCTTCGGCGATTACTTCAAGCGCGAGGCGATCCAATTTGCCTGGCAGTTTTTGACGGAGACGTTGCGGTTACCCCCCGAACGGCTCTGGGTCACGGTACACATCAGCGATGATGAAGCGGCGCAGATTTGGGTAGACGAGATTGGAGTGGATCCCGAGCGGCTCTCCCGTCTTGATGAGGACAACTTCTGGCAGATGGGAGATACCGGCCCTTGTGGTCCATGTTCAGAAGTCTTTTACGATCATGGCCCGGATGTCCCCGGCGGCCCCCCCGGTAGCGAAGATGATGATCTCGATCGGTATATCGAGATCTGGAACTTGGTGTTCATGCAGTACAACCGGAACACACAGGGCGAACTGCACGCGCTACCCGCGCCTTCTGTGGATACCGGTATGGGTTTGGAGCGCATCGCTGCGGTGTTACAGCATGTGCACTCCAACTATGAAATTGACCTGTTCACTGCCCTCATCAGTGCAGTGGCAGAGCAGCTGGGCGCGACTGATACCGAAGACAAGTCGCTGCGAGTGATCGCTGATCACCTCCGTTCGACGGCGTTTCTGATTGCGGATGGTGTGATACCGGGCAACGAGGGCCGGGG
>Ga0163111_10002263_pt1 | contig 12154 bp, 7 predicted proteins | sample CRUFie1St18metaG_FD_109645 | JGI IMG/M metagenome (GOLD analysis project Ga0163111, IMG submission 109645) | Marine microbial communities from the Costa Rica Dome - CRUD Field 142mm St18 metaG | ecosystem: Environmental > Aquatic > Marine > Oceanic > Photic zone | place: Costa Rica: the Eastern... | reverse complement strand
CCATAGGGTGTTGAAGTTTTTCCTTAACAAGGTTGAAAAACTTGCTTAGCTAAAGGTCATTATATTATGCCTATTCCTTATCAACGAACTCTTGCATCTAATGCATCACTTGAAGGCACCTCATTGCACACGGGTGAAAAAGTCACGCTTACGATGAAGCCTGCCCCTCCTAATCATGGTATTGTTTTTAGAAGAATTGATTTGGAGGATATGCCTTTTATTCCTGCTAGTGTTGACAACGTTCAACAAGTTGAGAGGGCCACAACTCTTGCGGTAGGCTCAGTAAAAGTTCATACCGTGGAACATGTTATCAGCGCACTTGCCGGCATGGGAATAGATAATGCTTTAATTGAAATGGATGCTAATGAGCCGCCCATTGGAGATGGGTCAGCGGCGCCTTACGTCAAATGCATTAAGGAAGCTGGCTCTATTGAACAAGACGAACTCGCAAGTGTGTTTGAAATCAGAGAGCCTATACATTTTGAAAGTGAAAATGGTTCTATAATATCGATAGTGCCTAGCAAAAATTTTCGTGTCTCGTGCACCCATGCTTCAGACGGCGGAAAAATGACTCAATACTATTCGGCATCTATAACTCCAGAAATTTATGAAGAACAAATTGCTCCTGCTAGAACTTTTGTCTTTTATGAAGATGTTCAACCATTGCTAGAAAAAGGACTTATTAAAGGTGGCTCTTTAGAAAACGCTGTTGTTATTCGAGATGAAGAAATCCTTAGTAAAGAGCCTTTAAGGTTTGATGAAGAGTTTGCCCGCCATAAAATTCTTGATGTTATTGGTGATTTAATGCTTTCAGGTAAAAGAATCATGGGTCATGTGATTTGCATCAAACCTGGACACGGTCCAAACACCCAAGTGGCAGGACTACTGAAAAAAGCTTTCTCTCAAGTGGTGTCGATGACTCCAAGTGTCAATATACCTACCGGCGAAGGAGCATTGGATATTAACGAAGTAATGAAAATTTTACCTCATAGGTATCCATTTTTATTACTCGATCGAATTGTCAAATTTGAAGGTGAAAACAAATGCACAGGGATAAAATCTGTCACTATTAACGAACCATTTTTCCAGGGTCATTTTCCAGGCCATCCTGTTATGCCAGGGGTTCTTCAACTTGAGGCCATGGCACAACTTGCAAGTATAATGCTGCTGCGGAGACCAGAAAACCAAGGCAAAATTGGTTACTTTTTAAGCGCTGATAAAGTCAAATTTAGAAAGCCAGTCATGCCAGGAGACACTCTATTTATCGAAGGTGAAGCACTAAAAATTAAAAGTAGTGTTGCTCAGGCAAAATGCAGATGCTTTGTAAATGATGCTTTGGTTTCAGAAGCAGAACTCAAATTCAGTCTTATTTCTACATAAGAAATATAATCTCATTGATACTCGCTTGCGGTTGTCCCAGTAGTAGTCCATCCTAAAGAGTGCAAAATGATGTCATACATTCCACTGCATTAATCAATCCCAATGCCAAAATAGGTGAAGGAACAACCATTGGTCCCTATTCCGTCATTGGTGACGGTGTAGAAATTGGTTCAAACTGCACCATTCAAAATCATGTGGTCATAACCGGAAAGTGCAAGATTGGAGATAACAATAACTTTCATTCCCACTCTGTTATCGGGGGACAATCACAAGATCTTAAATATTCAGGTGAACCTACATACTTAGAAATTGGAGATTCTAATAATTTTAGAGAATTTGTATCAATTAACAGAGGAACTGAACCAGAAAGTAAAACTGTAGTTGGAAGCAATGGCAATTTTCTAGCTTATTCTCATATTGCTCATGACTGTGTTGTTGGCGATCACGTCATATTTTCAAATAATGGCACATTGGCAGGCCATGTTCATATGGGTGACTACGCCATTCTAGGAGGATTAACAGCCGTTCATCAGTTCTGTAGAATAGGTAAGCATGCAATAACAGGAGGCTGTTCAAAAATTGTTCAAGACGTCCCACCCTATATGGTGGCAGACGGTAACCCTGCAGAAATTAGAAGCATCAATAGTATTGGTCTTCAAAGAAGAGGTTTTGAAGAAAAACAAATAAAAGCCTTAAAAGAAGCCTACAAAGTCTTGTTCCTTAGAAATTTAACCATCTCAGATGCGATAAATCAATTGAAGTCTAATTCTTCAGATTCAGATGAAGATCTGCCACTTCGTGAGCTTATTGATTTTATTAGCACTAGCGAGCGTGGAATTATTAGACGCTAGTTAATAAATTATGTTTAGTGGCTGCATCAAAAGATTAAGAATTATCGGATTCATAGAGGGCATTTCTTATCTCATTTTATTGCTTGTTGCTATGCCCATTAAATATCTAGCCGATTCACCGCAAATGGTTACATGGACGGGTTCGATACATGGAGCCCTGTTCGTGATTTACGCTTTGGCTTTACTGCAAGTTACTATTGTTAAATCTTGGAGTATTTGGACCGCTTCAATACCTTTTATTGCAGCTATGGTTCCTTTTGGCCCTTTTATTATTGATGGTTGGATAAGAAAAAAAGACCTTTAATCTGATTTGCCAATTATCTGATTTATCTGGCGAGTTAAATCTTTAAATTCATTATCCCCTATAACCGGTTGACTTGAATCTATTATTGAAGAATTAATTTCTGGAACCTTCAACCAAGATCGACACCCGCCATATTTTTTTTCGTAGGATAATTTAATGCTTTGACTAAGTTCGAAGACTCTGAGTATCGCAAGACTTATAAATGGCTCTTCTTCCCCTTCTTTAGACCAACGATACCTTTCCAAAATTGTTGGCTCATCCCAAATATGAAATTTCTTCAATGATTGAATAGTGTCCCATTGATCCATTATATCGACAGAATGAATTTTACATAAGTACCTTAATTCAACCTGTTCTCCCTCCTTATATTCTGATGGGACTTCCTTGGAAACAGTGGACTCTTTTAAATGAACTTTTTGCTCTTGTTCATGAAAACGAGTAGGAAATAATAAGAATTCATTATGCGTAAATTGAAATCCTCGTTTTCCTTCATGGATTCCCCCTTTTCGAAAAATGATTGTTTGTTGGCCTTCACCAAGCGCATCACACACTATCGACCATTCTTTAAATGCTATATTTTTTCCACTAGTAGGCACAATTTATAAAGTTTAATGATATAGTGTTTATTGCAAGTGCCTGCGAGAAAGTTTCAGTTTGATTGATTATTATTATAACCAAATATCCTTTCATAATCCGTTTCCTTGTAATTAGGGGTATCCATTGTTAAACTAAAACTAGATACTCTCACATTAACTGCTCTAAATCCCCCAATTATGAAGTTTCTCCTTCTTAGGTTACCCCTATTTATATTTATTGTATTTCAGTCAACGCTCATCTTAAAAGGTGAACGCGTCACCTTTAGTGAAATTCACTATGCCCCAAAAAATGACATGCCTGAATATATTGAGTTATTTAATAACTCTGGGTCAGCGGTTGATTTTGCCTTTTGGAAGTTTACAAATGGAATTGAATATAGGTTTCCTGATTTCTCTGCCTCAAATCCACAACAAACATTTTTGTGCGCGTTCGAAAGAATTATTGTAACAAATGTTGATGCGGCAACTTTCCGTACAAAATACACAGTACCTGCAGGTGTAAAGATTTTTGGTCCATACCAAGGTTCACTAAGTAATGCAGGGGAAGCTCTAGAACTTGAAGATAAAAATGGAGCAAAAGTTTGCAGAGTTCGATACAATGATCGAGGAAAATGGCCAGTTGCTGCTGATGGGGCGGGCCACTCTATTAAACTGAAAAATAAGTATCTTAGTTGTGAAGATGCTGATAATTGGATTGCAAGCGCCTCTCCAGGTGGAACGCCGGGAGCCGAACCAGCCGGTACAGATGGACAACGTTTTTCTAATCCTTCAATAAAACTTTCTGAATTCTTTCCCATCGTAAGCTTGGGTGATGAGTGGCGTTATGATGAATCTGGTGATGATCTAGGGTCTGCTTGGAAGCAAAGTGAATTTGATGACACATCATGGAAAACAGGTAAGGGAATGTTTGGTCGTGAAACTGCCTCACGAATTCTTTCAATGCCAGAACCAAAGATTCAAACTGAATGGACTCAAAGGATTTCAACTCACTACCTTAGAAAACAATTTACTTGGGAAGGGGGAACTGATTCTGCTTTTTTCTCTATGGACGCAGTATTAGACGACGGTCTAGTCGTTTATCTTAATGGCACTGAAATCGGGAGACACCGCATGCCAGCAGGTGTTATCAATTATCAAACCAATGCGTCATCAGTACCATCTTCACTTGAGGCCAAAATAGAAGAAAAAATTATTGATGCTGATATCAGCTCTATTTTAATCCAAGGAACCAATACCATTGCTGTAGAAGTTCACAATAATAGCCGAAATAGTTCTGACCTCGTTTTTGGACCTATAATTCGTATTTCAGGTAGTGGTGGTACAGCCATAATCAATGAAGTCAAAGCTGGTTCAGCCGGTGAAGGTTTTATCGAATTTTATAATTCTGGATCTCAAACTGTTAATTTAAACGGTTATCATCTCAGTGATAACATTAACGACCTTCAAAAATTCACCATAGGCGAAGGGGTAACCATCCCGTCAAATAGTTTTGCTACCGTTGGGTTTGTTGAATCCGGTTTTAAGTTAGGTGTTAAAACAAAAATATTCCTAAGCTCACCGGGTGCAGTCACGGTAATTGATGGCTTTGAGGCAAACTTAGGTGCAGACGGAAGATCTGTTGGAAGAAAGCCATCAGGTGGTTCCGACTGGTACGTTTTTTCTGATCCAACACCAGGTGAAGCTAATATCGACAGTAGTGATCTAGCAGGTTTACTGAGTCTTAGTGAAATTCATTTCTCGAATGAAGGAACTATCGATTGGGTCGAAATAATTGCAAAAAGTGAATCAGACATACCTGTAAATGGCCTTTCATTAGCGTCAAAACTAGATTTTTCAGATGCTGTTCCTATATCCGGATCAATATCTTCTAAGTCTCCTAAGAGTTGGCCAGTTTCTTTTGGTGAAAATGGTGATGAACAAATTAAGGTCCATTTGATAACTGAAGGCGGCACAGTTTTAGATGCTGGAATTTTTAGAGTAAGAAACAATGTTGAAAGTTATCAAATTGATCCACGAATCAATGAGTGGTTTAGGGGAAATGGGCATACCAAGGACGCCATAAATGAGCCTGTCCGCGAAACGAATATTGTTATAAATGAAATAATGTCCGATCCGCCAAGTGACGAGCGCAATGGCGAATTTATCGAACTTTTTAATCGTGGAAATGAAGCAGTTGACTTATCTGGCTGGGAGTTTGTTGAGGGTATCGATTTTACCTTTGCAGAAGGCACCATTATGGCACCTGGCTCCTATCTTGTTGTAGCTGCAAATAAAGATTGGATTAATGAAAATTATACAGGTGTGCAAGTCATTGGAAACTTCCGCAACAATTTGGCAAATGAGGGTGAGCTTTTGAGACTAGAAGATCAAAGTGGTAATCTAGCTGATGAAGTTAATTATAAAGTTGGTGGAGATTGGCCTCACTGGACAAATGGTGACGGTTCAAGTTTGGAGCTGATTCACCCTTTTGCAGACAATGACCTTCCTACTTCGTGGCATGATAGTGATGAAAGTAAAAAAACGGAATTTCAGGAATTTTCTTTTTCTGGTATCTATCACAGCCTCTCCGTTCCTAGGCTAGATAAAGAGCTTTGGGTTCACCTAGTCGGGGATGCTCATGTTATCCTAAAAGATATTGAATTATTGCGAAATGGAAGTGACATACTTCAAAATGCCAACAGACGTACAACAAATGGTAGGGGTGAAACCGGCTGGTTACCTCAGGGTACGCACCATGCGAGCTACTTCGAAAACGGAAATTTCCACCTCATCTCCGACGGCCACGGTGACAACAGAGCCAATAAAGCGGAAATCCAAGTCAATGCTCTTAATAAAAATGATGCGCTAACCCTAAAATTTAAAGCGCGTTGGGTTAAAGGTAAACCGCGTCTCGTCTTCAAAACATTTGAAGATAGCTTTGTTTCGACATTTAGACTTCCTATTTCTAACAATCTAGGTAGCCCTGGTAAGGCTAACGGAGCCCTCGTTTCATCGGCGCCACCCGCAATATCTTCATTATCTCATAAGCCGGCAGTTCCTAATAGTAATCAACCAGTAACGGTTACTGCGCTCGTATCGGGTGAAACGGATTCCGTTAAACTCGTTTATCGACAAGATTCTTCAAACAATGATCGTGAATGGAAAAGCGTTAATATGAATGACTCTGGTTCAGGAGGAGATTCTCAAGCTAAAGATGGAATTTGGTCAGCGCAAATTCTTGATCAAGGGGTAGATAACAGAATTGTTCAATTTTATATATCGGCTACCTCCAATGGACAAGAGATAACACTTCCTAGTAGGGCACCCGAAATCCCAGCTATGTATGTCGTCGACAATGATGAAATTAATACCGATGTCACGAGTTACCGTTGGGTGGTCTCTGAATACGATCGGCGCTCATTGACCAGTGGAAGTAGTGCCGCTTGGGATTGGAAATTTCCTAACCTTTCCAACAGCTACAAAAAAATGACCCTAATCGTTGATGAAACAGAAATATTCTATAACTGCCAGATCAGGCCATCGGGTAGCCCATGGCACGCCGGGGATCGTAGCAATTTCACTAAACGTGGAAAATTCAAATTGCCTCGTGATAAACGTCTCCGAGGTTTATCAAAACTTTCTTGGGATAATACACCTGCAGCAGAAGGAGCAGGTAATTTATTCAATAACAAAGTCCCTAGATACATTTTGTATTTAATGGGTCATGCAGTAAACGAAAACGAATTTTGCACAATTATTGAAAACGGTGGACGATCACGTAATTCAATTGAACTTTTTGAACCGATTGGAAATGATTTTCTTGAAAGAAATTATGGAGATAATGGCCCTCAAGGTGACCTCTATCGAGTGGATGATGTTTTCTTTTTTGATGACAATTATAGTAAAGATCAAATCACTAGTCGGTATTGGTGGTATGCCGGTGATGATTGGCCGGGACCTGGTAGATATCATAGCCAATGGCTATTAAGATCAAAAGAAACAGAGTATGATTATACAGCTCTAATAAATTTACTGAAGACTGTTAAGAACAGTAATGGTTACACTGAAAGTGAGATTAACCGGTTAGTTGATGCACAAAGAATATGCATGATGGCAGCAGTCAGAGGATATATTGGCGATTGGGATACTTTTTTACTTCGCCGGCCTAAGAACTCATTTTTTTACAAGGGACCAGACGATGGCAAATTTCATTTCTTGTTCCATGACTCAGACCTAGCCTTCCAAAATCCCTCTGAAATGATTTCAAGCGGAGGGTCCGAATTTTCAGCTTGGTTAAGAAAACCCTATAATAGAAGAATCTTCCGTTATTACTTAACTGAAATACTCGATAAGTTTCAGGCAAATGGACCGCGTGTAGGTGCCTGGTTTGATTGTGAACAAGCTGTTTCGGACACATATAGCCCCAACCAAAGAAAATACACTAGTTGGGATAGCGGAAGACGTAATCGAATTCTAAGTGAACTGTCGAACGGTCACACTAGGGATTTTGATATAGATAATATTACAAACACAACAGAAGATACTATCACTGTCACTGGTGAGGCAGGCTATAGAGTGTGGAGCGTTTCATTGGATAACCACCCTGAAAGTAAATTTAGTTGGGTAGATGAAACAAATTGGCAAATAGAAGGTATACGACTTAAAAGTGGCAGTAATTCACTCAATTTTGTAGCATTAGATGACGATGGTAACCCAGCTGAAGGGGCAGAAAAAGGATCATTAAATGTAAATAAAACCAATAATGCGGCACCTTTCATTGTAATTGATTCAGACCCTGCTTCTGGAAATTTAGCATTAGCACAAACATTAACTCTAGATGCTTCAAATTCTTATGACCCTGAAGGCAGTGAACTTAATTTCAAATGGGATACTTCTTCAGAGAATGCGATTATTACTTCAAGTAATGGTATTGCGGTAGCAAGTTTTTCGACTCCTGGCCTATATCAAATCTCGCTAGAAGTTAGTGATGTAAGTAATAATAAGTCTTACTATTCTAAGGAGGTTTCAGTATTTTCACCGGGTGGTTTTTCTAGCTTCAATGTTCCTTATCTTGATTCATTTTTAGAAGAACATAAGGTCGAATCAAAGGATAATTATTCTCCAGGGCCTTACTGGTCATTGGGTGAAACTGATGGGAAACTTGTTATTCAAATGCCGGATGACAAGTCTTATCCTCTGGGTCTTCCTCCAGGAATTTCGGAGTCAAAAGACTACATTTCTTTGGATCAATCATGGAGGTATAGTGATGATAATATCGATTTCATTGCGGACTTTGCTAAGCCATCTTTTGACGACTCAAACTGGAACATTGGTAAAGGAATGTTTGGTAAAGACAGTGGTACAATTCCAGAACCGGGAATCAATACTCCACTAAGAAATGATTCAGCGGGCGATTTAGTAACTTACTACTTTAGAACAGAATTTGATTTTGCAGATGATCCAGTAGGATCTGAAATTGATATAAGTGCTGTCATTGATGACGGAGCGCGTTTTTGGTTGAATGGTATAGAGTTAGATCGCGTTCGTTTACCTAGTGGTACAATAGAACATGGAACAGGAGCTAGTGGAAACACTGCTGCACGAGATGAAAAGCAATCTCGACCTGTTGGTGTTTTTGATGGAACTGGAAAATTAATTACTGGTAAGAATATTCTAGCTGTTGATCTTCATAATAGGACAGCCCGAAGTTCTGATTATCTTTTTGCTGCTGAGCTCAGTGTAACCGCTCAACCGATTACGGAGGGTGGAAACTTAGACGGAACCACCCATCCTTGGATTCGTCGTGACTTACCTAAATCTACTGATTGGTCTATGCAAACCGATTTGGAGCTATTAAATATGCAATTTGGTGAATTTATGGCAGGTCTGATTGTTGAAATTGAAGAAAATAACGAACTTGCGCGTTATGCCTTTGGGTATAAAAACGGTAAATCGCTTGCCGTAGTTAAAGTCACTTCGTCTGGAAGTGCCGGAACCATACATGAAACCCCTTTTTCAGATTCCGATGATGTCGTTATTAGAATTAGGCGCTCTCAGGATCGTTTGATTTTCGAACATTCTTTGACTTCTGGTTCTTGGACTAACATACACTCTCTGGATTTTGATTCTAGTTTTGTTGCTGGTGATGGAGGGCTTTTTGTAAGCACCGACGAAGCGAAAGCTTTAAGGGTTTCTTTTGACTACCTTATGCTATCATCGGACGATTCATCGTCATCCACTAATGAAGACATTATCGTATCTGAAATAATGTATAATCCTTTAGGCGGATCCGCATATGAATTCATTGAGCTCCACAATAGGGGTAATGCTAACATAAATTTGAATGATTATTCTTTTGCTCAGGGACAACCAGTGGAAGAATTTTTATTCCCAGATGTAACTATCAATTCTGGTGATTATTTATTGTTAGTTGCTAACCGTGCTTCTTTTTTAGAACGATATGGGCTTGGGCTTGATTCTAAAATTATTGGTGTTTGGTCCAGCGGGAAATTAAACAACAATGGAGAAGAAATTAGATTCTTGGATTCAGCGGGCAATGTGGTATTAAACTTCGCATATAACGATAATGATTCCTGGCCAGCGTTGCCTGACACTGAAGGTTATTCTTTGTCCTTTAATAATACTAATTCTGTAAATACTAGTGATGGCTCACTTTGGGCTGCAAGTTCTATAGTTGGTGGCACTCCTGGTCGCGGAGAAGCTATAAATGAAGCGTTTTCTAGTTGGATGACTTTACGAAACGAAAATAACCCTTTAGCCGTGAAGGATGGTGAACAGTTCAACAATTTACTTACTTATGCCTTTGGTTTGGATCTCAGTGAAGAAAATGCAACTGAGAATATGCCTAAAGCTGTATTAAATTTGTTAAATGATAATCGTTTTCTTGGTATCAATTATCAAAAGCGTTCAAATATTCCTGGAGTAAATTTTGTTGTTGAGTTTAGTGAGGATTTACAAACTTGGTCAGTAGCATCTGAGGAAAGTCTTATTATTTCCGAAAATCCCATTAATGATAATTTAGTTAATGTTTCAGCCCAGCTAACTGATAATTTAACTCAAAATCCTTCAAGATTTATGAGAATCAGGGTCAATATTGAATAAATTTTTACTTTGGTTAAAGACCCTCATTGACTCCCAGCTATGATTGGGTAGCTTTTATGGCGTCTCTCGCAGGTGAATGGTTTTCATAAATTTGTTTTTCTCTTCTCCTGCGCGAGAAAGTTTGCTGAAGATTTAGATGGTGACCGTAGCTCAGTTGGTAGAGCCCCGGTTTGTGGTTCCGGTTGTCGCGGGTTCAAGTCCCGTCGGTCACCCCACTTCAGTTGAAGATTTTATTTTTGTCGTGAGTTTGGAACAACTATATAAATCAATAGATTATGTTTTCAGTAATGAAAATCTTCTCAATGAAGCTTTGACACATCCTAGTTTAGCTTATGAGAATACCGATATTTTGCCTGACAACCAAAGACTAGAATTTTTAGGAGATGCGGTCTTACAGCTTGTTTTAACAAATGATCTTTTTAATCGATTTCCTGAATTTTCTGAAGGGCTGCTCACTAAACTTCGATCTCGTCTAGTTTCTACAAAAGCGCTAGAAGAATATGCTAAGTTTATAAACTTGGGCGATTATATTTTGCTTGGTAAGGGAGAAGAAAAGACAGGAGGTCGTTCCAGAACTGGTATACTCGCTGATGCTTTCGAGTCTTTGATTGGTGCAATTTATCTGGATTCCGATTTTGATACAGTGAGAGATTTTATCATGGTTTGTTGTAAAGATAAAATGTCTCGAGTTGTCTCTGATCCCATTGAAAAGAACCCAAAGGGTGAATTACAGGAAATTCTTCAATCTCTATCTCAAGATGCACCTAATTACAGGGTAATTTCTCAATCTGGTCCCGACCATGATCGTTCCTTCGTTACTGAAGTGTTTTGGCAAAACTTGGTTCTTGGAAAGGGTTTAGGAAAAAGTAAAAAAGAATCAGAAAGCAATGCTGCCATCTCTGCTATGCAAAACAAACTCTGGTTGTGAATAAGATGTGAGCATTTGTTTATGTTTTCTTTTCTGAATTGTTAGATCATTGTGTGTTCATGTTAAAACAATGTTTGTAGGTTTTAGTTTTATTAATTCCTAACAATTTTTTTCTACTTTTTAATCTCTTTTCACATTTCTTTAGTAGACTTATTTTTTTGTGGAACATCTTCTTTTATCCTGTGGAATTACACTTTTTAATGCTTATTAACACCTATATTACTAAGAATATAATTTGAGATTTCTTTCTTTCTTTCTTATAGGGGTGGGAATACCTATCAAAACAAATGACTTTAGTTCGTTCTCTTGTAGCTCTTTTATTAATTCCCTTTTCTGCATTCATTCATTTCTTTTTAGCAACAGAGTTTGAAGTTTACGAATATAAACCAATTTGGTTATATATTGCCCTCATTGCATGTGTTGTTGTCCTTCTAAGAGCATTTATTAAAGCAGACAAACATAAACCAATTCTAGCGTCACTTAACGTCTTCTCATGGGTTTTGGTTTTTGCGATTGTTTGGTGGATAGAGGTTTTATCCTCATACGAAACACCAGCAAATTCTTTTAGTCTTAAAGATCAAATAAAAGTTGATGAATTAACTTTGCTTAATATCAATAGTGTTGATGAAAAAGTAACAAAAATAATCAATACAAGCCCCTACACGATGTTTCATTTTTTTCGCGGGCATTGGTGACCATATTGTATTTCAGAGCTCGTGAAGCTTGATGATAAAAAATCTCTTCTTGATGACTTAGGTATTCAAATTATCCCAATTTGCATAAGTGATGTCTCCGGAGCGAGGTTAGCCAAAGAAAAGAGTAAAAGCTCTTTTAAATTTTACTGTGATCCTAAATCAACCGTTTCAAAACAATTTGGACTATTACATAAATCTGGGCATCCGTTTAACGGAAGTGATATCTCCCAAATTGGAAAAGTGTTAGTAGATTCAAATGGTTTCATTTTATGGACACATTTTACCATGAATAGTCGAGT
>Ga0163111_10002262_pt1 | contig 12156 bp, 11 predicted proteins | sample CRUFie1St18metaG_FD_109645 | JGI IMG/M metagenome (GOLD analysis project Ga0163111, IMG submission 109645) | Marine microbial communities from the Costa Rica Dome - CRUD Field 142mm St18 metaG | ecosystem: Environmental > Aquatic > Marine > Oceanic > Photic zone | place: Costa Rica: the Eastern... | reverse complement strand
TTATTTTTATTGCATAATTGTGTTAAATCTGAAAAGTCACTATTAAATTTTGATTGTTCTTTCGTACAAACGCCAACAATATTCGTCTTCATATCTATAAGTTTTTCTAAAGTTTTTTTTGAAAACTCTACAGTTCCTATAAAAACAATCTTCATTGTTTTGACCCTAATTTAAAAAATTCTTTTTTTATAATATTTTTAAGCTTTGTTTTCTTTAAAACCCTAACTATCTTTTTACTAGCACATCCGTCTCCATAGGGATTCTTAGTTTTTTTTATGTATTCTTTAAATTTTGATGAGTAGATTTTTTGTAATGCTTTTTTAATACTAGCTTTGTCTGGTTTACAATCAATAATGCTTCTAGCTTTTTGACGACCTCTCTGTCTGTCTCCTATATTAATAGTACCTATCTTAAATGATGGTGCTTCGATTAATCCACTAGAACTATTACCCACTACTGCATCAACATATTGCATCGCACTCAGATATCGTAGTTGTCCTAATGATGCAAAGACTTTTGATTTAGAGTTATTTTCAGCAACATACTGATCAATCATTCGGTTAATAATTTTCCCATTTGCGTCACTGTTACTCTTAGTGAATATTATATTTGTATCTTTAAGATTATCTATAGCCATAAGTAATTCATTAAAATTTTCTCCAAAGGAGTCATCTTCAAAAGTTACAGGATGAAATGTCACTAGTATATTTTTTTTATTAAGTTTCATACCTATAGATTTCTCGAATTCATCTCTACTTAAAAGTTTTAATCTTTTAATATTTTCAATACCCATACCACCAAAATTAAAAACTCTATTAGGCTGCTCTCCCAACTGTATTACTTTATTTTTATATTCTTCTGTGGCAGTGAAGTGCAAATGGCTCATTTTAGTAATGCAATGACGGATAGGCTCATCAATGAGACCTTCTGAAGATTCACCTCCATGTATGTGTGCTAATGGAATATTTAACATCATAGCTGAGCTTACTGCACTAAAAATTTCATATCTATCTCCCAGAACTACAATAATGTCTGGCTTGATTTCTTCATAAACTTCCGCAAAAGATATTTGAGCAAGACCCATAGATTTACAAATTCCTAAATTAGTATCAGAGGATAAATCCATTTCAATCTTTTTATTAATTTTAAAATCTTTCTCTATCTCTTGATAAGTAGAGCCATATTCTTTATTTAAATGCATGCCTGTGGCAATAACCTGTAGTTCAACATCAACATCAGCCTCAAGCTCTTTCATCAACCAATATAGTAAGCCATATTCTGCGCGTGTAGCTGTAACAATACAGACTTTTCTTATGCTCATATCAACTCATCTTTAACGTAATCTTTTGAAGCATTGGTCCCTATTATTTCATCCCACTTCATAGGACTAATTCCGTTACCAGGTCTTTTAGTTGTGAGATTATTCTCGCTAAATATTTCACCTTTAGAAATATCTCTACTTGCAACTATTGATTTCCTAACTGCTGGTATATTCTGCATCTCACTTCTTGATGCTTTTTTTTGACTGTCACCTAGCGCAACTTCTATATTCCTTATAGCTAAAACCATTTTTTTTAATTCATTAGGCTCAAGACTCGCCTTATGATCTGGGCCCTCCATCATTTTATCCAATGTAAAGTGTTTCTCTATGCAGCTAGCCCCCATTGCAACGGCAGCGATATCCACCTCAATTCCTATAGTATGGTCGCTATATCCATAAGAAACATTAAATTTATTTCCAATCTCAACCATTGCTTTTAGATTCACATCTTCCATAGGTGTAGGGTACTCAGTGTTTGCATGAAGAACAGTTATATTTTTTTTTTGCGTTCCTGATTTTATAAGAATATTTAGAGCATCGTTTACTTCCCTCATATCAGACATTCCTGTTGAAATGATTATTTTTTTGTTGAGTTTTCCAATGCATCTTAGATATGGAAGATTTGTTATCTCGCCGCTCGGTACTTTGAATATCTCTAAATTCATATTATCTAAAAGTTTAATGCTATCTGAATCAAAAGGAGATGATACAAAGGTAATACATTTATTTTTACAATACGCTATTAGTTCTTCATGCCCTGAAACATCCAATTCAAGTTTTTTTAACATGTCATACTGACTGTTTTGGTTATCGGAGGACTCTTTTTGATAAGGCGCCTTATGCGCGTTTTTTGTAACTAGGTTCTCTGCTTTGAATGTCTGAAATTTAATAGCATCAGCTCCAGAATCAGATGCGGCATCTATTAATTTTTTTGCTATATCAATCGACCCATTATGATTGACTCCAGCTTCAGCAATAATAAATACGCTCACTTGACCAGACTCCCGGCCTTTATAAAACTATTTTTAGAAATTTTAACAAGCTCTTTAGTTGTTGCATTGCTGCCGATAAAACATCCTGACTCTATCATAGAGCCGCCATTAATAGTTGCACTTGTCGATATATGACAATGATCAGATATAGAACAATCATGCTCTATTAGTGATTTAGAATTAATAATACAATTATCACCAACAGATACGTTTGAGTTAATTACAGCGTGATTCATAACAATAGTACCCTTACCAATCGATGCATGTTTAGAAACATACGCATTTGGTGAAATGATACTTGGTAAAATAAACCCGGCTGTTACGGCTAATTTGAATAGCTTTTCTCTCAATGATGATGATTTAATTTGCCCTATAGTTATAAATGCATGTTTATAATTCTCTGCCAGATCAGGAAGATCTTTATCGGTGCCAATGATGCTGTAGCCTAATACATTAGTGCCTATTAGGTTGGTTTTATCTATTATGCCAGCAATTTTAAATGTCCCCTCATTCTCGATGACATCGATCACAGACTTACAATGCCCCCCACCTCCAATTAGAATTATTTCATTCATGTTATTACGCTACTAGGTAGGTTTACGACACGCTTGCTCAACCACTCTGAATTACTTAAGTCATCATATTGTGCGTGCTCAAACATTGGTAATTTATGCATTAGTGTCCAAATGGGCCGTGTCATAATACCGTTAGAGTTTGTATTTTTTAAAAATTCATCTCTTTTAGATTTATTTTTTAGAATTATACTATTAAGCCAGTAATTTGATTTACTTTCTTTGAGTTCAGTTACGTACTGATAATCAGAATCTTTAAAAAATTTATCATACTGAATAGCCAATTTACGTTTTTTATCTATAAACTTATCTAGATTTTCTAATTGTGCTACCAACAAAGCTGCATTTAAGTTTGGCATACGATAATTATAACCCACGGTATCGTGATTAAAATCCCATTTGTGAGGAACTTTAGCTGTTGTGGTTAAATGTTTTGCTCGTTTTGCCATTGCAACATCATTAGTTAAAATACATCCGCCACCCCCGGAAGAAATAATTTTATTTCCATTGAAACTCATCGCGCCCATATCTCCAAAAGTGCCAGTATGCTTACCTCTATATCTACTGCCTACGCTTTCTGCGGCATCCTCGATTAGTGTAATATTATATTGATCACAAATTTCCCTAATTTCATCAATCCTACATGGGTGCCCATATGTATGCATGGGTAAACATACTTTAATTATTTTGCCAGTTTTTATATTTATGCATTTCCCATTTTTGATAATTGTATTTTTTTTTAGAAAGTCTAATAAAGAAGAAGGTGACAAACCCATAGTATCTCTATCGACATCGACGAAAATCGGACTTGCTCCGCAGTAACTTATTGCATTACATGTAGCTACAAAGGTTATTGGTTGAGTAATCACCTCATCATTTTTCTCTACACCAGCTATCAATAAACATGTATGCAATGCTGAAGTCCCACTACTAGTAGCAATTACAAATTTTGAAGAAGTATATTGCGAGAATTTATCCTCAAATTCATCAACATACTTACCCACAGATGATATAAAGGTTGAATCAATACAATCACTCAAATATTTTTTTTCATTTCCTATAAATATTGGAGCATGCAAAGGAATAAAATTTTTAGTTTTAAAAGTTTTACGAATAAAAGCTATTATATTTTCAGACATCACATCTTTCCATCAAGATATTTCCCTTTATCATTATATTTAAAATTTGGAACTAACTTTAGAAACTCATCAATGATTAATTTTTTATTCCAACTTTGGTTTTTTTTTAGTTGCGAAATAGTATTTTCAAAATTATTTAGAAGTTGCTCATCATATTCTAGAGTATTAGTTACCACGCCTAAATTCTCAAATCTATCCATATCAATTACTTCATTATCAGTATAAAATTCTTCAACATCTTTCTCACCTGTAGTGTCACTCTCTGTAAATAAACAAGGCCATTTTCCTTGTTGAGGTAATGTTTTAATTAGTATTCTTGCCTCATCTTCTGACTTACATTCATGAGATTTATAACCTTTTTGTTCAATATATTTTAAAGCAATATCGAAGAAAGACATAAGATGTAACGATTTGCTGAGTTTTGGGAAAAAAATATCTCGATTTTCACCAAATAAACAGCTCATTAAGCACAACTCTCCGCTTTCTTGTGGAGTTATAAAGTATCTTCTAACATCATTGGGTGCGGCAATTGGTTGATTTTTTTCCATCCTTTGCTTAAAACCATATAACAAAGATCCATCGCTGAAGGCAACATTTGCAAATCTTGCAGAAGATATCTTAATATCTTGTGATCTTCTCATCAAAAACATCTCCATAATTCTTTTGCTTGCTCCCATCATATTAATTGGATTTGCGGCTTTATCCGTACTTACACAGAAATATTTTTTTGTATTATTTTCAATTGACTGTTTGATTGTTTTTTCTGTATTTAATATATTTACATCTACCATTCTCATTAATGTAAATGGGTCTTCCTCACTCCTTACATGTTTTAGTGCAGATAAATTTAATACATAGTCATATTTACCGTCATTTTGGATAAATGTATCATACTCGACCGTGCCAATATCTAAAGCAAAAGTATTAAACTCCCCATTGATATATCCTAATGAGCTTCTTATGTCCCTCACTAATTCTGTTAAATTATTTTCGTTAATATCAACAACATGAAGTTTTTTTGGATTACGCTTGAATATTTCTTTAACTACTGCTTGCCCTATTGATCCAGCTCCTCCGATAACAAGGAAAGAGGATGAGGATACTATTTTTTTTATCTTCTGATTGTTATCTTGAATATCTTCTATAAAGAGTTCTTTATCACGCCCGATTAAATTTAGGATATTAACTGTCATGCTTCTTGATTATTGCCTAGGCATGTTTTGCCATTTTTTTGAAATACTCATTAGTTTTGATCAGTTCCTCATATGACCCTTGATCCACCACTTGTCCTTTATCTATAAAAAATATCTGATCGCATTTTTGAACGGTTTTGAGTCGATGGGCAATCATAATGATTGTTTTTTTACCGCTAAATTCATGAATGGCCTCCATTACCATTTTTTCAGTAATACCATCTAGCGAACTTGTTGCCTCATCAAAAACCAAAACTTCTGCTTTATGATATAAGGCTCTTGCAATTCCTATTCTCTGCCGCTGGCCCCCTGATAATTGAACGCCTCGTTCTCCAACTTTTGTCTGTATACCATCCTCAAGACTATTTATTAAAGTAGTAAGATTCGATAGATGAAGAGCATGTTCAACTTGCTCCAAATTTATATTAGTATTAGGTATTCCAAATGCAACATTTTCGGCAATAGTACCCTCTGATAAGAAAATACTTTGTGCAACGAAGCCGATGGTGTTTTGCCATGAACGACGATTTTCAGAACCTATAATATCACCATCGATAATTAGTTGTCCCTGTTGTGGCTCTATTAAACCTAATAAAATGTCAATTAATGTAGATTTACCCGAACCTGATGCTCCAACTATGCCAATAACACTATGGGCAGGTATAGACATATTTAGTTCAGTAAGTGTCGGTGCAGTCCTTCCAGGATAAGTAAAAGTTATATCTTTAAGTGTGATTTCTTTTTTTAAATCAAGATAACCATGCACTACTTTTTGCGTTTTCATTTCTGTTTGAGTGGAATCAATCAAATCTTGATGTATTGATTCAAAAGCGGAAATATTTCCTTTTATGTTAGCTGCACAAGCAAATATTTGTTGAAAAGCTGGAAGTAATCTAAATCCAGCGAGAGTATATACAGTAAGTACTGGCAGAATTAAACCAATGTTTCCCTCATATGTGGCTATTAAATAAAGTACTAGTGCAATCATAAATCCAAAGGCTACTAATTCCACCATGTATCTTGGAACTTGAGCTAGTGATTGATTAGTGCCTTGACTATAAGCAAATGTATTACCTGTCTCGTTAAAGCGTTTTATAAAATCATCATTTCTTCCAAATAATAGAACGTCTTTAATGCCGCCGAAACCCTCATTCATCAAACGGAAGCGTTGCTCATCTACTTTTGATATCGCTTCACCATTACGTTTCAATCTCTTCCTTACAGAACTAAATATTATAAAGTACCCAAACGCGAATGCAGAAAGCCCTATGATTGCAACTTGCGGATCATAAACAGATATACTAATACTCATTAAAATGGCAAGAACAATTCTTGCATTCATTTGCATGAGAGGCATTAGAACTCCGCTTGTCACCCTAGATGTTTCAGTAGAAATTTTTTTAGTTAGTTGGGCACTACTACCATTTGCATGAAATAACCAATCCTGTTTGAGATAGTGTGTGTATAATCTGTCAGCTATATCTGTTCCTGTTTTATTAGCAAACATAAATAATCTCCAGAGAGTAAACATTGAAATCAATGACGAGACAACAAATACACCTAGTACACCAATACCTAAGAAAAACACAAATTGAGATTCAGACTTTATTCCACTATATCTATAAATTTCAGCTAAAGTTGTGTTTTGTGTCAGTAAATTCATATCACCTACTAATGTCATAAAAGGGATAATTGAAGCAATACTCACGATCTCCATCAAAGCTGTAATGACTACTAATATTTGAAGAATATAAAAACTTTTACGCTGATTATAGGTAAGCAATGCAAAGAGTTGTTTAATTAATTTCAACATAATTACTTTTTCATGATTTTACTAATATAGGTATTCTATAATATAATTTTTATTTAGAGACATTTGATATGTACCAATTATAAGTTTTCTCTAAACCTTCTCTAAGATTCGTAGTGTAATTCCAACCCATATTTGACAGACGCGAGATATCTACAAGCTTTCTAGGCGAACCATCTAGTTTGCTAGTATCAAAAGACAATTGACCTTGATAGCCAACAACTTCTTTTATAATCTCAGCCACTTCTCCTATAGATATATCTTTACCTGTGCCTACGTTGATGTGTGATTGCATTGGTTCAGTGTTAGATTGGTAAATTCTTTCATCTAACTCTAACACAAAGAGAGATGCTTTCGCCATATCATCAACGTATAAAAACTCTCGCATTGCTTTACCTGAGCCCCATACTATGACTTTGGAATCGTTATTAATCTTTGCTTGATGAAATCTTCTTATGAGCGCAGGAATGACATGAGAGTTTTGTTCATCAAAGTTATCGTTTATCCCATATAAATTAGTTGGCATGACAGAACGGAAATCTGTGCCATATTGTCTATTATATGACTCACAAAGTTTAAGACCCGCAATTTTCGCTATAGCATAGGGTTCATTAGTTGGTTCTAGTACGTTTGATAACAGCGCTTCCTCTGGTATTGGTTGAATTGCTTCTCTTGGATATATACAAGTGCTACCTAAAAATAATAAGCGCTTGACCCCACTTTCGTATGCTGAATGAATTATATTAGTTTGTATCATAATATTTTGATAAATAAAATCTGCGGGATAAGTATTATTTGCATGAATACCTCCGACTATGGCAGCAGCAAGTATAACGTAGGCAGGTTTCTCTTTGACAAAAAAGGAATTAACATCTGACTGATTGATAAGGTTTAATTCATCATGGGTTCGTGTAACTAGATTATTATAACCTCGCGATTTTAGTTCTCTAAGAAGAGCGGATCCTACTAAACCACGATGCCCAGCAATATAAATTTTTTCACTTGGATCCATGATTAATTTTTCTACTCACTAAACTTAGAAACTCTAAAACCATTTTCTTTTACTAAACGATCACGTTTTGCAATATTAATATCATTCTCCATCATTTCATGTACCATTTCTTCGAACGTAATTTTAGGCTCCCAACCTAGTTTGTCTCTGGCTTTAGATGGGTCACCTAATAAAGCATCTACTTCTGCTGGGCGAAAGTAACGTGGGTCAACCGCGACGATTAAATTACCGGTTTCAGTGTCATATCCTTTTTCATCTTGTCCTTCACCTTCCCATCGCATAGTTCTATTTAAATGGCCCCATGCAAAATTAACGAAGTCGCGCACAGAATACTGAACACCTGTAGCAATACAAAAATCGTCTGGTTTATCTTGCTGAAGCATCAGCCACTGCATCTCAACATAGTCTTTCGCATGACCCCAATCACGCTTAGCATTCATATTTCCTAAATAAAGAGTTTTTTGTAATCCTAACGAAATACGAGCTAACGCCCTTGTAATTTTTCGAGTCACAAAGGTCTCTCCTCTCACTGGTGACTCATGATTAAATAAGATACCGTTACAGGCATACATACCATACGCTTCACGATAATTTACTGTTATCCAATATGCATAAAGTTTTGCCGCAGCATATGGAGACCTTGGGTAAAAAGGTGTAGTTTCCTTTTGAGGAGTTTCATATACTTGTCCATATAACTCTGATGATGATGCTTGGTAATATCTTGTTTTATTCACTAAGCCTAAAATACGAATTGCATCAAGTATTCGAAGTGCACCTAGACCTACTGTATCTGCTGTATACTCCGGAGACTCAAAAGATACTGCAACATGTGATTGTGCACCAAGATTATAAATTTCATCTGGTTGGATTTCTTTAATGATGCGTACCAGATTCATTGAATCTGCTAAATCTCCATAATGTAAGATAAATTTTCTATTTTTTTCATGTGGTTCTTGGTATAGATGGTCTATGCGATCAGTATTAAATGATGATGAACGACGTTTGATACCATGGACTTCATATCCTTTATCTAATAAGAACTCTGCTAAATAAGCCCCATCTTGGCCTGTGATACCAGTAATTAATGCTATTTTATTTGCCATACATACTCCTACACTAATCCTTTATACATAAAGATACAAAGTATAACTCTTAATACATAACAAATGAATAAAATAGATGTTGTTAAAGCTAAGTTTTTGGAGAATAATATTCGGTTCGTTCTATATCATTCTCATCACAAGCTTCGCCATATTGAATTTCTATAATATGACATGGCACATCAAATGGATTAGTTATTTGGTGCCATTGACCTAAAGGAACAAGATAATGATCAAATTTTTTCAACTCGACACTATGTTTCTCACTAGACTCATCATTACTATAATGGACTATAGATGCTCCTTTACTAACTAACCATATCTCATTCCTCTTGAAGTGTTTTTGAAAGCTCATACCTTTTCCTGGATGGACGATAAGTTCTTTTACTTTTACATGTTTTTCTTCGAATAAATTGCTAAATGATCCCCATACTCTCTCTTCATTGTAATATTTCCATTTTTTCAAAATCCATGAAGAGGAGTTTTTTTTGTCATCACCGCCTACACCGAAAACAAACTCTATCCCGTCAACGGACATCTCTGTTATGTTGTTTTGATTTCTATCACCACCATTTGCAAAAATAATCGTATCTTGAGGAAACATTTCTTTAATTTTTATTAATGCTTTTGTAGCACTTCCATTATCGTCATCTTCAAAATCAATAACCTCATCTATAAGTGATAGATTTTCTAAAATTAGTTTCCTCTCATAAAATGGCATAAAGCAGGATCCTTTTTTATCTATCAACCAGTCATCACTGTTTAATGCGACAATAAGTTTATCACCAAGTTTACTCGCTGCTTTAAAGTACGCTATATGTCCAGAATGAATAGGATCAAAACCACCGCTTACTACTACAACTTTCATATAAATCTATATAATTGATAAAGTTAATTAATTTAAATATTTTAGATGATTACTATAACACACAATATGTATTGTTATTAAATTTCCAACAAATCTTATAAATTATCCAATTTTGAAGGTATATATTTTGCAACTTCAATATTATATTTAAAAAAATATAGGTGAATATTTTTATTTTTTGTACTTTTTTTCAGCCCATTTTTTATTAAATTTTATATCATCTGTATCTTTCTCTTTGTAAAGCCATGGGAAAAGTTTACTTTGCTTAGAGGCTTTTAAAATAAAAAAAGCAAATTGATTTTGTTGTTTGTAAAATATTTTTGAAAAAATTACATAAAATGGTTTCAATAAAGATAAAAATATTACTTTAAAACCATTTTTTAATTCTAATTCGGGCGTACAAGGATAAGCACTACCATAATCATATAAAAAAGTATGTTTCGAAATTGGATTATAAGATTGTATGGTTTTTTCTATTTCTCTCTCGGTCCATCTATAAACATAATTTGGAATCTGTGTATTATTTACTCCGCCATGAGAGCAATCATTATAAAAAACTGCTGCATGTTCATATTCTTGAGCTAGGTTTAGCTGAGTAACCAATTTCATCAAAAGAGAATCTCTAGCTTCGAATGCAAGTATACCTATCTTTGATACCCTATACATTTCTACTAATACCTTATGCGGCATCGGAGCATGGTGTATGGCTGCATGAATTACGACATAGTCAAATGAATCATCATCATAGCTAAGTGATTGTGCATCTTGATAATCCCATTTAAAAGGAGCAAATTTTTCTGCTGAAGTCCTAGTGTCAAGATTAGAGAGTGTCACATTAGTATATCCAAGATTTAAAAAAGTTTCTTTGTCTAATAATCCTCCTCCACAAATCAATATAGATGAATCTTTATTTAGTATGCGCTTCTCAACTATATTTGAATAAAATTGACGTCTTGGATTTGTCATAGATTTTAGCTCAGATTATATATTTTAATTTTATAATTGTTCTTTGTTTATGAAGATTAAGATGAGTTTCTCGATTTAGATAATTGCTCTTTGTATAAACGATTAGCGTCACTAAAGAAAATATAGATTATGCCCAACATCAATCCTAAAACAAAAGATATAGCCAAAAGTAACTGAGTCCTTGGCCAAACTTTAAACGGATATTCTGGATGACTAAGCATAAGCACATTCGCTCCGTTTTCTGCCTCAACAATGTATCTATCAATTGCTAATAGTTTGGAGGTGATAATATCAGTTGTTGAGCTAAAATCGTTAAATCTCTTATCAATAATCTTAATTTCTTCTTTTGCTCTCAGTATATATTCAGAGGTGAGCATATTATTAATATAATTAGCATAATTAAAGAAGTCATCTAGTAAGACTAATTGGTCTGATCTTATAAGTATATAAGCTCCAATCTTCTTGTCTTTTTCTAATAACGCTGTTCTCTTATCTTCATGCTTTGATACTAGTATACCGTCTACCTCTTGGCTTTCACTAAAATCAGAATAAACAAGTTTGCTGCTTTTATTTAACTTCTTCCATTTATCAAACAAACTTTTAGAATGAAATAATTTCTCAAAATCTCTCATGGGTATTCTGAAATCAGCTGTTTCATAGAACGGAGGCATAGAATCAACTTGATAAATTAGTTTTGATTCATACTCAGGTTCTTTTAGATATGTATATACTCCTGTTAATATAAAAGTAAGAACTATAAAAAAAACAATTGTTTTTTTGCCATCCCATAGAGTATGGAAAAAATCGAATAATCCTATTTCATCATCTTGTATTTGATTCATTTTTACTGTCTAGTTTGATTTCTTATTATTATATATTACATCATCAGTTATATTTTCATAGGTTTATAAATAATTTGAAATCAGGCTAATAAAATATTAATGGGGTGTATTTGTTTTTAAACTATTATACACATGGCATATTAAAAAAGGGATTAAAAATGGGTCAGGGTGGACTCGAACCACCGACCTCACCCTTATCAGGGGTGCGCTCTAACCAACTGAGCTACAGACCCATGGATAGGATTTAAAAAATTAAGAATGATTTGTGACGTAATGCTTGTCTAAAAACTCACCTGATTTCTCTTTTAGGAGGTGATCCAGCTACAGGTTCCCCTACAGCT
>Ga0163111_10002261_pt1 | contig 12161 bp, 14 predicted proteins | sample CRUFie1St18metaG_FD_109645 | JGI IMG/M metagenome (GOLD analysis project Ga0163111, IMG submission 109645) | Marine microbial communities from the Costa Rica Dome - CRUD Field 142mm St18 metaG | ecosystem: Environmental > Aquatic > Marine > Oceanic > Photic zone | place: Costa Rica: the Eastern... | reverse complement strand
TCTCTTTATCTAAATCATACAAATTATCGATTTTATCCATAGTTTTTACCTGATCAGCGATTTCTGATTGGTGTGATTGGTTAGTTGTAGAATTACAACTAATAAAAAAAAGAATTATAATAATAAAATTTCTCATAAAAAAAAAGGGCCCTTAGGCCCCAAAATTAACAAAGGTTTCATTAATTATTAAGTTGTTCTGTTACCTTATTTTCTAATTCTTCCAACAACTCAATATTATCAACTAAAATTTCTTTTACAGCATCTCTGCCTTGACCTAACTTTGTATCACCATAGGAGTACCAAGATCCAGATTTATTAATAATATTAAGTTCAACACCTAAATCAATAATTTCTCCAGTTTTTGAAATTCCTTCACCATACATTATGTCAAATTCAGCTTGTTGAAATGGAGGTGCAACTTTGTTTTTGACTACTTTAACTCTGGTTCTATTACCAATAACCTTATCAGAGTTTTTTATAGCGCTAGATCTTCTAATATCAATTCTTACTGATGAATAGAATTTTAAAGCATTACCTCCTGTTGTAGTTTCAGGGTTACCAAACATAACACCAATTTTCTCTCTTAGTTGATTGATAAAAATGCAGCAAGTATTGGCCTTACTTATACTTCCGGTTAATTTTCTTAGAGCTTTGGACATTAATCTTGCTTGTAATCCCATCTGGTGATCACCCATCTCACCTTCAATTTCAGCTTTTGGAGTTAGAGCTGCAACAGAATCAATTACAAGAATATCAACAGCTCCAGACCTTATAAGGTTATCAGCAATTTCTAGTGCTTGTTCTCCGTTATCTGGTTGAGAAATTAATAAATTATCAATATCTACACCTAAATTTTTTGCATAAAACTGATCAAAAGCATGTTCAGCATCAATAATTGCAGCAATACCACCCATCTTTTGAGCCTCTGCTATAGCATGGATAGCCAAAGTAGTTTTTCCAGATGATTCTGGTCCGTAAATTTCTATAACTCTTCCTTTAGGAAAGCCACCAACACCTAAAGCTCTGTTTAAAGTAACAGAACCAGTTTTAATAACTTCTATTTTTTCAACAGGCTCATCTCCTAATCTCATAACAGAACCCTTTCCATATGATTTATCTAACCTATCAAGAGTAGCTTGCAATGCTTTTAATTTTTCTTTTTTTATTTCTTCCATTTTTATAATTTTCATCTAATTTCTAAATCAACCACGTAAATGATTTACGCACTAATTTAAAGCATCAAGAATTTGTTGATAATGATCAGTAGTCTTTACTTTTTCAAATATTTTTAAAATTTTTTGATTTTGAATAACAAATGTTTTTCTATGAATTCCTTCATACTCTCTTCCCATAAATTTTTTTAAACCCCAACAACCATAAGCTTCAATAAGAGTTTTATCAGTATCAGCAATTAATGAAAAAGGAAGATTGTATTTATTTATGAATTTGATATGTTTTTTGGAATCGTCAGCACTTACTCCTACAACTTCAAAATTATCTTTTACTAAATCTGAATAATTATCTCTTAAGTTACATGCTTCTTTTGTGCAACCTGGAGTGTCATCCTTAGGATAGAAATAAAGTATAAGTTTTTTATTTGAAAAATCATTTAATTCAATAGACTTACCGTTTTGATCTAAGGCTTTAAAGTATGGAGCAGCATCGCCTTCTTTTAACATAATATTATCAATTTTAATTTTTAACAAATTAGCAAATAAGGTTAGAAAATAACAATAATTGTATAACTTAATTTTTCAACATTTGAAATAATTTTAATAAATAATGGATTTTAAAAAAATTACTGAGCAAAATTCTAACTACGATAATATAGAACAAAGTTCTATTCTAGAAATACTAAATAAAATAAATATTGAAGATCAAAAAGTTTCTTTAGCAGTAAAAAAAGTAATTCCGAATATTAATAGTCTTGTAGAAGCTGTAACTAAAAAAATGAAGTTAGGTGGAAGATTATTTTACATTGGAGCAGGCACAAGTGGTAGATTAGGAATAGTTGATGCAAGTGAGTGCCCTCCAACATTTGGAGTTTCTCAAGATTTAGTAGTTGGAATTATTGCTGGAGGAGATTCTGCAATTAGAAAAGCTGTAGAATTTGCAGAAGATGACATTAATCAAGGTTGGAGTGATTTAAATAAATTTAAAATAAACAAGTTAGATACTGTAATTGGAATAGCAGCATCTGGAACAACACCTTATGTAATTGGTGCTCTAAAAAAGTGTAACGACTTTGGAATTTTAACTGGTTCAATCACTTGTAACCCCAATAGTCCACTTGATGAAATTGCCAAACACTCTATTGTACCCATAGTAGGTCCAGAGTTTATAACAGGAAGTACAAGAATGAAATCTGGTACAGCTCAAAAATTAATACTCAATATGATATCAACTACATTGATGATTCAGCTAGGAAAAATTAAAGGAAATAAGATGATAGACATGCAACTTTCAAATAATAAACTGGTATCAAGAGCAGAAAAGATGGTAATGGAAGAAACTAATGTAAATCTAGAAACAGCTAAAAAACTGATAAAATTACATGGAAGTGTTAGAAAAGCTATCAAAGCTTATAAATAAGACTCTAATAATTGATTTTGTAATATCAAATCAGTTATTGACTTTAGAGAATTCTCATCATTAGACATGATATCAATCAATATTGAAAAGCTATTATTATTACCTGTAAATGTGATTTTATTAAATAGATTTGTTTGCTTATTAGATAATTGATTCAGATTATTTAATTGTAAATAATTTAAAATGAGTTGTAAGTCTATTTCAGCATATAATGGATTTTGAAAGTATTGAGAATTTATAATAGGAGAAGTGTTAAATTGAATGGAATTATCAATAACACTTAATAATTCCTTTTTATTAGAAATGTGAAGAATATTGTTAGATAGAAGTACATAGGAATCATTGATTAAAATTGATTTATTTTCAACAAATTGATTGTTGATTTTTTTTAATTGATCTGTTAAACCAGTTAGGTCTTTGATTCCGAAACTAATTAAAGAAGGAGGAATTTCAAATTTAAAATCAATTTCAGATTCATTAAAATCATCTTCCCAAAAATCATCTTCTTTACTAGTTGCAGTATCACTAGCATTTTGATTATTTAGTGAATCTGAAATTAAAAAAGAAATTTCTCCATTTAATGTCGAAAACAATTTTTGATCTTGCAAAATTTTAAAAAACAACAAATCTTCATTAAAATCTGTTAAACTTACATCACTAAATAGATGCTCTTCTTTATTTAAATTAAGATTTAAAAACCCAAAGGATAGCATTTTTTCATCAAGGTTAATAAAGTTTTTAAAATCAGATTTAACCCCTGTATTTTTGTAAAAAAGTTGGTTATTATCATAGGAAAAAGTATTAACACTTAATTCATTCTTAAGAAAATTAAGACTCACATAAATTTCATTTCCAAATTGGTCAATTCTAGATAAATTACTAAGCTGGGAAGAAAATAAAGAGTTATTTATATTGTTTGTTAATTGGTTAATTCTATTATTGGAAAAATAAAATCCAATATCATCAGTATTTTCTAAGAATTTTGAAATAGCTAAATTACTCTTTAGTATGCGTTCATTACTAAAATATGCATTCAACTTTGATTCAACATATTTTTTTTCAGGTGAAAATCCAACTATAAAATTATATTCGTTAAAAGAAATATATAGGTTATATTCTTTGATATAAAAAGTATTAATATCAGAATTAGAAAAATCATCTACATCAAAAAAGTTTTTCAATGTCTGTTTAAATAAAAATTCGCTAGTTAATTCTCCTACCCAGAACAATGCACCATTAAGATTATCTTTATTAGCAACTATGAAAAGTTTCTGAGGAATATCTACATTGAACCCAAGTAAACTACTTTTAAATGATGAATTGAAGGCATTTATTAATAACTTTTTTTGACTGCTTAGTTGATCACTATTTGCTAAATCTGATTTCTTTAATAATGAATTTATATCAAAAGAAGTAGCCATTACAATGTTTTCTTCTGACAAAAGAATGCTATCTATCCAATTATCATTTTTTTCAGGTTCTTCTCTACAACTTAAAAAAAATAATACAATAATAATAAACCAAAAATTGTTGTTCATTTATGAATTTTTAATGGATTTTATTCCAGGTAATTCTTTACCTTCTAAATATTCTAACATTGCACCACCTCCTGTAGAAACATGGCTAACCTTATTAGCTAAATTAAATAAATTTATTGCAGCAACACTATCTCCTCCGCCAACAAGAGAAAAGGCGTTATTTTTTGTAGCTTTTACAATTGCATTAGCTACAGATATTGTTCCTTTTTGAAAATTACTCATTTCAAAAACACCCATTGGTCCATTCCATAAAATTAATGATGAATTTGTAATAACATCAGAAAATATTTTAATTGTTTCTGAACCAATGTCTAGTCCCATTTCATTGTCAGGAATACTAAAAATTGGCCTTAAATATGTTTCTGAATCATTACTAAATTCTTTACTACACAAAGAATCTATTGGAAGATGTAATTGGACATTTTGTTTTTTAGCTTCATCTAATATCTCAAGAGCTAATTTTAAAAATTCATCTTCTACTAGAGATTTCCCAATAGAACCATTCTGAGCTTTAATAAAAGTATAAGCCATTCCGCCGCCAATAATTAAATGATCTACTTTTTCTAATAACTTTAAAATAATAGTGATTTTAGAAGATACTTTAGCTCCACCAACAATAGCAGTAAGTGGATAATTTTGACTATTTAGAACTTTATCTACACTTTTAATTTCATTTTCAATTAAAAACCCAAACATTTTATCATTAGGAAAGAAATCAGCAATTATTGCTGTCGAAGCATGGGCTCGATGAGCGGTACCAAAAGCATCATTAATAAAAACATCACCATGTTTAGATAATTTCATGGCAAAATCTTTATTTCCTAATTTTTCTTCTTTATAAAATCTTAAATTTTCTAATAGAACAATATCTCCAGATTTTAGTTTACTTGTAGTTCTTACAGCTTTTTCACTAATACAATCATCACAAAAAATTACTTTTTGATTTAATAAAGCCTCTAGATTAGGAAGAATTTGTTGTAAAGAAAATTTAGGATTTGGTTCATTATCTGGCCTTCCTAAGTGTGACATTAAAATAACACTTCCTCCATCATTGATGATTTTTGTAATGGTTGGAATAGCCATTTTAATTCTTGTATCATCAGTAATAACCCCATTATTATCAAGAGGCACATTAAAATCAACTCTAACTATAGCTCTTTTATTCTTAAAATTATAATTTTCAAAATTCATTTTAGAATATTTAATTAGCTACAAAAATACCAGTTTAAAAAAGATTTAATACATTCATGTACATATATTTAAATAAAAATTTAAATGAAATTAGTATCCTGGAACTTAAACGGAATTAGAGCAGTTGAAAAAAAAGGACTTTCTGATATTATTGCGCATATCAATGCAGATATTATAGGATTTCAGGAAACAAAAGCGCAAGATGATCAAGTTCAAGCTGCCCTTAAAAACGTAAGTGGCTACCATATTTATTCCTCAAGTGCCATTAAAAAAGGATACAGTGGAACAGCTATTCTTTCAAAGAAAAAACCAATAAATGTTACTTATGGTCTTGGAATTGAAGAGCACGACCAAGAAGGTAGATTGATATGTGCAGAATATGAATCTTTTTATTTTATTACTGTATATGTTCCAAACAGTGGAAACCAATTAGTTAGATTAGATTACAGAAAAAAATGGGATAAAGATTTATTAGAATACCTTAAGAAAAAAAATAAACCTGTCTTTCTAAGTGGAGATTTAAATGTAGCTCATCAGCCAATAGATTTAAAAAACCCTAAATCGAACTACAATAAAACTTCAGGATATACCCAAGATGAAATTGATGGAATGACCAATTTTATAAATTCTGGATTTACAGATACATTTAGATATTTTTATCCAGAAAAAATTAAATATTCTTGGTGGAGTTACCGGTTTAATGCAAGAGCTAAGAATGTTGGTTGGAGAATAGATTATTTTTTAGCTTCAAAAAATGCTTTAGAATTGGTTAAAGACGCATTTATTATGAATGATGTAATGGGCTCTGATCATTGCCCAGTTGGAATTGATTTAAGATGAAATTATAATTGTTTTATCCAACCGTCTAGCAAGTATCTTTCCCTGTCTATAATTGCTTGATTTTTATTACTGTAACGTTTTAAAACAACCCAATATTTATTTAAATTTTTGTCAGAAATTATTGAACAGTCTTTAAATCCTCTTTTCTTCATCTCTAATTCAAGATTATTTGCATTAACTTTTTGATTGTAGGACCCAACAATAAGTGCATATTCATTTTGGTACTCACTAGTATTGATAAGAGTGTTTTCTTTTTTTGTAATATCGTTTTGATTTTCTGAATCTTCATCATTTAATAACACTACTTCATTATCAAATGAAGAATTTTTATTTATAGGATGGTGTGAAATAAATGAAAGAGTTCCAAAAAGTATAAAACCAAAGAAAAATAGGAATACTTTCTTATGAATTTGAAATCTTTTTGAAAGATGGAAAATCAAATTAATATCTTGGGTATTTATACTCATTATTTCATTACTTAGTCAATTTTTACTGTAAATAACAAAAAAAGTTACGTTTTAATAGCTAACATTTATTTAATAACATCAATAGAAAGATAAATATTTTCCAATGGTCTATTTTTTCCATCTGTAATTTGTTTGCTTATTTCATCTACTACTGTCATTCCGCTTATTACTTCACCAAAAACTGTATACTCATTATCTAAGTGAGGGCTTCCACCAATTTCATTATAAATTAATCTACTTTTTTTTGGAATTTTTATATTATATTTTTTTTCAATTTTATCCATATAATTATTTGAGATAGGACCCTTTTGAATTATATAAAAATTATATGGGCTAGATGATAAATTGTATTTTGATGGATCTTTATAGTACTGCTCTTGAACAGCCATTGCAATAGCTCCTCTTTTATGAATTAAATCTTTATTAATTTCAGGAGGTATTCTGTAGATTCCAATTTTAGACATCTTTTGCAACATATTATTTTTGTCACTGTTGCCTCCTTGAACCATGAAATTTCTAATTACTCTGTAAAAAATTGTTGAATCAAAAAAGTTTTTTTTGGCAAGCATAATAAAATTTGCTCTATGTAATGGAGTTTGTTTATAAAGTCTAATTTTGATCTCACCAAACTTGGTATTGATTACGATGAGCTCTTCAGGATTTTTCAAACCAAATTCAAATAGTTTTTCCTTTACATTTTTATTATTAATTAGCAGATTTGGTTTAGATATTATTTTATTTTTTTTGGAAGGATTTTGAAATAAAGAAAAGTTATGATCATTTTCTTTAGTGGCTTTAAATAATTCTTTTGGGGCTTCACTATGACAACCTAAAATCAAAAAATAAATAAATGAAAAATAAAACTTTCTCATATTACAAGGGTAAGAAGTAAGAAAACCATTCCAAGTACGGAAACTGATGAAATAACATAAGAGGATAGAATATAAACTGTATTTGGACCTTTTGAAAAGATTGTTATTAAAGGAAGAAGTAGCAAAATAAAATAAAAGTAAAATATTTTATAAACACAATAATGATTGAAAATTATTACATCATTATTATCAAAATTTAAAACCATATGAGTTTTTTGTCTAAACAACTTACTTTTTTGACATGTATAATTTTTAATTGAGGCAATATTTATTTGTTTTATATCTTCAAAAGAAATTCCAAATTGAAATTTATTGCTATCATCATCTTGAAATTTCAAGACAAGTTTTTCAGAGTCCATATCAACGTAGCGAGTGATTAGATTTACATTTATAGAACTTGTAGGTAGAATTTTAAAATCTAATAAAATTAAAAAAGCGAAAAAAATACTCAAACTATTAATTGTTGGAATAATCCATCTTAAAGATGATTTTTGAATTTTATAGAAAGTTATTTCATTAATTTTTTCTTCCTTGATTTTTTTATATTCAACATATCTCCTTGCCCATTCCATTCTTTTATTTAACTCTTCTTGGGATGTTTTAGATTTTCTTGTTGAAGTATTTTTTACTATTGGTTTTTTTACCTTTTGATTATTTTCATCAGTTAAAAATGAGTAAGCTTCATTAATTTCTATAAAAACAATTTGAGCTTCAGGAGAATTATTTTTATCTGGATGATACTTCATGGCAAGTTTACGATAAGCTCTTTTTATTTGAGACTTACTTGCATTACTACTTACACCTAAAGTTTTATAATAATTCTTAGCCATTTACATGACTAAACTACGGTATTTTCAAAGATGAAATAAATTTTATTAATGTATATTTCTATATTTGAATAAAACAATATTGATATGTCTCATAATTTACTGAAAGGAAAAAAAGGAATCATTTTTGGAGCTTTAAATGATATGTCCATTGCATGGAAAGTTGCAGAGAGAGCACATGAAGAAGGAGCTACTTTTACTTTAACAAATGCTCCGATAGCAATGAGAATGGGAGCTATAAATGATTTAGCAAAAAAGACAAACTCCAAAATAATTCCAGCTGATGCAACATCTATTGATGATTTGAAAAACTTATTTACAGAATCACAAGAAGTTCTTGGTGGAAAAGTAGATTTTATTCTCCATTCAATCGGAATGTCACCCAACGTAAGAAAAAAGAAAAAATATACTGATTTAAATTATGAATGGTACAAGAAAACTTTAGATGTTTCTGCAATGTCTTTACACAAAGTATTACAAGTTGCATCCGAAATGGATGCTATAAATGAATGGGGTTCAGTAGTTGCCTTAACCTATATTGCAGCACAAAGAATTTTCCCAGATTATAATGATATGGCAGATGCAAAATCGCTTTTAGAATCCATAACAAGAAGTTTTGGATATCATTATGGCTCATCAAAAAAAGTAAGAGTTAATACTATTTCTCAATCTCCTACTGTAACTACTGCAGGAAGTGGAGTTTCTGGCTTTGATAAATTTATAGATTTTAGCGAAAATATGAGTCCCCTTGGTAATGCAAGTTCAATTGATTGTGCCAATTACTGTTTAGCTATGTTTAGTGACTTGACAAAATATGTGACTATGCAAAACCTTTTTCATGATGGAGGATTCTCTTCCACTGGGGTAACCAACGCCGTAATGGATAGATTTGGTGAAAAATGATAGATGAAATTTATGATGCTTATATAGATTGTAATCAACAAATTACAACTGACACAAGAAACATAATTAAAAATGATCTTTTTTTTGCACTAAAAGGCCCCAATTTTAATGGTAATTCTTTCGTTCAAAAAGCAATAAATAATGGAGCAAAATATGCTGTTATTGATGAAAAGAAATATTATGTAGAAGGAAAGACTTTTCTAGTTAATGATGTGTTAAAATCCTTACAAAAATTAGCTACACTTCACAGAAAAAAAATCAAAATCCCCGTTATAGCTATTACGGGAACAAATGGTAAAACAACTACTAAAGAATTAATAGGTAGTGTTCTTAAATCAAAATTTAATGTCCTTATAACAAGAGGAAATCTAAACAATCATATTGGTGTTCCATTAACCATTCTTAAAATTCAAAATGAACATCAAATAGCTGTGATAGAAATGGGAGCCAGTAAAAAAGGAGACATAAAAGAATTAGCAGAAATTGCGCTACCGAATTATGGAATAATAACCAATATTGGCAAAGCCCATTTAGAAGGTTTTGGTAATATTGAGACTATTCGAAAAACCAAATTAGAACTTTTTGATTATTTAATTGATTCAAATGGGGAGACTATTGTATGTAATGATGATCATTTATTAATAAACTATCTTCCAGAAAATATAAAAACACATACATATGGTTTTGAATTATCTGATATAAATGGAAAATTAATTGGTCAAAACCCTTACCTAAAAATTGAAATCGAAAACACTAAAAATAGAGAAATTGTTAACTCTCAACTACTAGGTTCCTACAACCTAAATAATGTTCTTGCCGCCGTAACTTGTGGTCAAATATTTGGTTTAAGTTTAAAAGAAATTTCTAATTCCATTTCTAATTATAAGCCTGATAATAATAGGTCTCAATTAATTAAAACTAAAGACAATACCATAATTGCGGATTGTTATAATGCAAATCCTACTAGCACCATGGAAGCTCTAAAAAGTTTTAAGGATTTAGAAAATGAAAATAAATTGGCAATATTAGGAGATATGTTAGAGCTGGGAAATGTAGAGAATGAAGAACATCAAAATATAGTTGATTATTTAACAAACAACTCCTTCAAAGCTATTCTGGTAGGTAAATGTTATCAAAAGACTAATCATAATTTCAAAAGTTTTGAATTAACAGAACAAATTATCAATTTTATAAAAAGTGAAAATTATACAAATCACATGATTCTTTTAAAAGGTTCTAGAGGAATTAAATTAGAAAAAATTATAAATAGCAATATTTTATAAAATGAGTCCGGGTGATTTTTTTGTAGTTTTTTTTGTAGCTATTATATTTTTTGGTGGAATTACAATAGGTTATAAACTTTATAAATGGAATATGGAAGACCAAAGGAGGAAGAAGAAAAGAAATGATGAAATTAAGAACAATAAAAAGTTAAAATAATGTTTGGAAATCAAAATATGAAGGACATGATGTCTAAATTACAAGAAATGCAAGGAGTTGTAGAAGATTCAAAAAAAAGGTTAGAGAATATTTATGTAAAAGGCGATGCATTAAATGGTAAAATTAGATTTGTTCTGGATGGGAATAGAAAGCTAAAAGAACTTTTTATTGATGAAGAAGTTTACGAAAGCTTAGAAAAAGATAGTTTAATTGAGGCAATGATTGAGGGATTTAATCAAGCTATTGAAGATGCTGATCATGTTAATGAGAATGAAATGAAAAGTACTGCTTTTAACATCTTACCTGGAATGGGAAAATAATCACATCAAGTAAATTGAAATTCCAATAACAAACATTCCAATAACTAATCCAAGAATATGTTCATACTTGTCTTTATATTCAAAACTTAAAGGCATTAAAACAAATATGGATATAAAAATCATAATCCCACTTACTATTGACATAACAGCAGCAGTTAAAAAATCATCTAAATAAGAGTTAATAACAAAATAACAAAACAAAGCTCCTAAAGGCTCAGTGAAACCACTTAATGCAGAGTATAAAAAAGCTTTTTTCTTGCTACCTGTAGCATGATATATGGGAACAGAAATCGCCATTCCTTCAGGTATATTATGTAAAGCTATTGCTAAGCCTATTACTAGTCCAAATGATATATCATTAACACTTCCTATAAAAGTTACTATGCCCTCAGGGAAATTGTGTAAAGCCATAGTTAAAGCTATTAAAATACCTGATCTATATATTTTATTATTTTTTGAAGTAATACTTTTATTTACCTGGCTATTAATTTTTTGTTCAGGGAGAAGTTTATCTGTAAAGATGGCAAATAGGGTTCCAAAAACAAAAAAACCTAGAACATAAAGTAATGCTGTGTTTTGATCATTAGTATGTTTAAATTCTAAATAAGATTCTGGCAGAATCTCTACAAATGAAACATATAACATTACTCCGGCTGCAAAAGACATTGTAAAGGATAACCAATTTAACTTTTCTGTATTTCCAAAAAAAACTACTAACCCCCCTAAAGCTGTTGACAATCCTGCAAAAAGAGTAATAAGAAAGGGCATTAAATATGTTTGTTCCATTAATATATATTTGATTTTTTAAAACTAAACTGATTAGGACTCACCATTTGGGTTTTTACAGCGTACATTACTATTCCAGCAGTATTATTAACTCCTAGCTTTTTCATAATATTTTTTCTATGGGTATTTACGGTATGATTACTTAAATATATGATTGCAGCTATTTGAGAATTAGTATAACCCTCAGCAATAAATTGTATAATTTGAAGCTCTCTTTTACTTAATTGAACAGGGCTAGGGTCTAATGATTTAAAAAAAATATTTTTAGGATTAATATTTTCATTTCGCATTTGCTTAACGATGTCATCACAAAAAAACTTATCGCCTTTTAAAGTTGCTTTAAATGCGTTTTTAATTTCAGCAACAGAACATTCCTTTTTGATAT
>Ga0163111_10002260_pt1 | contig 12162 bp, 9 predicted proteins | sample CRUFie1St18metaG_FD_109645 | JGI IMG/M metagenome (GOLD analysis project Ga0163111, IMG submission 109645) | Marine microbial communities from the Costa Rica Dome - CRUD Field 142mm St18 metaG | ecosystem: Environmental > Aquatic > Marine > Oceanic > Photic zone | place: Costa Rica: the Eastern... | reverse complement strand
GATGTGAATCAACTAGGCGTAACCAGTCCTCAGCGTCAAATGCATGTTGCGTCACAACAGTTGATCCAACCAATTGCGAACGCAAAGTGAAACCTAGAGGACCTGAATGATACAGCGGTCCCGTTGTGAGATAGATGAGTTGATCCATGCGGTCCCACCCAATCAATTTAAAGAGAGGACCAAACTGGTTTGCTTCTCCACCAACCTTTCGTATCGCGCCTTTGGGTTTACCGGTAGTACCTGACGTAAAAATCATCTGTTGAGTCGATGCATAATTTCCTTCAGTCACCGGTTTCGCTGACGAACCCAGGACATCATCCAGTGGAATACTTTCACCGGTAACGAGATCGTCACCGAAAGAAACAATATGCTTAAGACTCGTCAATTGATCCCGAATTGGTTCCAGTATGGGAAGGTACTGGTTTTCGATGAGGAGAATTTCTACATCGGCGGCTTGGAGAAGGTACAGTGCTTCATCGCTTGTGGACTTGTACGGTATTGGAATCGAAACTCCTCCAGATTTCCGTATAGCGTGAATAGTAGTCAGTATCTCGACACTGTTATTTCCCCACCATGCGATATGGCTTCCCTCACCACTACCCAGCGACAGGAATCCGTTAGCTAACGCATTTACTTGATCATTAAAAGCAACATAGGAGACATAACGTGGCGCTGAGTCACCTCGGTCATCGATAACAGCTATACGATCTCCAATATTTTCCGCATGCTGCGTTAAATGATCTACCTGCACGCCCATACGATACTTCCTGCTCCACGGAAAGAGAAGTTACAGTCCAACGGTATTATTTTCCATGAATTCACCTACGACGAGTAATGCCACTAATCTCTCAACGTGATCCTTTCCGATAAAACCATTAAAGAAAACCTTGAATCAGGTCGAATCATCATTGACCCTCTCGGAGAGAATGCTGTACAACCAAGCTCAGTGGATTTGAGAATACATTCCCAATTCAGAGTCTTTAAAAACCATTCAATGGGCATCATTGATGTCAAAGAAAATCTTGAGAATTTAACTGAATTAGTTGAAATCACCGATGGGGAAGCCTTTATCCTCCATCCGGGAGAATTTGTTCTTGGAAGCACATTGGAACGCGTTGTCGTCCCAGAAGATCTCGTTGCTCGACTTGAAGGAAAAAGTAGTTTGGGAAGACTCGGTTTGTTGATTCACTCGACCGCAGGTTTCGTTGATGCTGGGTGGGATGGGCAACTCACACTCGAACTTTCCAACGTAGCAAATCTCCCCATCACGCTGTACGCCGGAATGAAAATAGGGCAAATTAGCTTCCAGCAAATGACAACAGCCGCTGAGAACCCATATGGCTCTGGGGTACTTGGATCAAAGTATCAGAACCAAGAAGGTCCACGACCGAGCAGGTATTGGGAAAACTTTGACGCCTGATAAAAGTCGTCTCCTCAGACGAGTAGTACCCATTCTGCTTCTACTTGCTTTCGCACTCTTGTTTGTCTTTGATGTCTTTGATTTCCTTCATGACCGTGAACGTATAGAAAATTTCTTCAATGACTCAGGAGTTTTCGGACCGGTCTTATACGTTCTCGCTTTTGTAGCAGCACAGCCCTTGAGCCTCCCAGGTGCTGCTTTGATCATTCCAGCAACGTTTGTCTGGAGTTGGTGGGAGGTACTCGTTTACAGCATGCTCGGTGGCATTATCGCTAGCAGCATAGGTTTTATCGTCGCACGATGGCTTGCACAAGACTGGGTTCGGAAACGGTTACCGCAACGTTTCATCGGTTGGGAGAAACGGTTTGTCAAAAACGCGCTCCTCTCAACAATTGCGTTACGGGTTGTGACTGGATACGCCCCCGCAGCTGATTGGTTTCTTGGAATCACAAATATTAAGTGGCGAGAATTTTTTATCGGAACTGTCATCGGTTTGTTACCGATAACCTTCCTCTTCTCGTATTACGGAGATGACACTGTTCGGTGGGTGCAGAATGCTCCACTCATTGCCCTTGCAGTTGTAACTGCAGTCATTCTACTTATCTCAGGCGTCAAGCGCCATAAAAAACGGACCCAAGCAATATAGTCAGCGGAACAGTTGAAGATGCATGGGAACTTGTATCGTTGTTTGCCGAGAAACGGCTACTCTTCTTCAGTCATTAGTTGCTGAGCTTGATACTGCCAACTGAACCGATTGAAGCAACCAGGAATATCAAACTCTTCCTCAATAGCTTCAACTTCAGTCGATGAAAGCCGAACGATTTGGGTGTAGCTGATGATTTCTTTTTCTTTAAGACGCTTAATGGTATATGGGTCCATTCCCCGGATCTTAGAGAGATCATCTGGGGTGATAGGAGCATCATCATCAATTACTGCGGTTTCTATTGCAGGATCAGGCTCTGCTGGACTCGCAAGAACTCCAACTCCAGCAGATTGCGTAGTGACGCGTTGTACGGCGCCAACAGGAGCAGGTTCACCGACCGGAATTGGTGCCGAAATAATATCTGCAGAGACAGGTTCGGGTGTTTCAACGTTCGGCGTTTGAATCTCTTCGACTCTCTCTTCTTCTATTCGCTGTTCACCTTCTTCGAGTGCTTCAACAAGGTGGATAGCAAGGTCAGCTACTCGCACTTCATCTTCTTCTTTGCCTGCTGCTTTCACGCCATCATCCATCATGATGTAACAGAATGGACAAGCGGTAGCGATCCTGCTCGCACCGGTTTCTACGAGTTCTTTAGCTCGGACATCGTTTACTTTCGGACCGATATCTTCTTCCATCCACATTCGTGCACCACCAGCACCGCAGCACATACCTTTCGTTCCATTTCGAGGTGCCTCAACGATTTCAACTCCTTGGAGGCTTCCGATGACTTTTCGCGGCGACATGTAAACGTCGTTGTGTCTTCCTAAATAGCAACTGTCATGGTAAACGATGCGTTCCTCAAGCGATGCATTGGACATATCAAGTTCGCCGCTTTCTATGAGTTCTTCTAGAAGTTGAGTGTGGTGGATAACTTCGTAGTGTCCTCCGAGTTGCGGGTACTCGTTTTTGAGTGTGTTGAAACAATGCGGGCACTGAGTGATGATTTTCTTTACTCCCATACTGTCGAGAGTTTCAATGTTCTGCATTGCGAGCATCTGGAAGATATATTCATTCCCTGAGCGTCGAGCTGGGTCACCGGTACAGTTTTCAGCTGGTCCTAAGATACTGACGTCAATGTTCGCGCGCTGTAACAGCTTGGCCATTGCTTGGCTGACCTTTTTATTCTTATCATCGAAGCTTCCGGCGCAACCCACCCAGTAGAGCCATTCAGATTCAAAAGGATCGCCTCCAGCGATTACCTCTATTCCCTCCATATCCCCAATCCAGTCAGCTCGCTCTGTTTGGGAGATAGACCATGGGTTTCCCGAATTTTCCATCGCACGGTAGGCGTTGCCGAGTTCGGCTGGGAAGTCTGATTCCATCAGGGACTTGTATCGTCGCATATCAAGAATTTTGTCAAGGATTTCAATATTCACTGGACAGATCTCATCGCATGCCTTGCAGCTAGTACATGACCATAACTCATCGTTAGTTACCCGGTCGAACATCCAATTTGCAGGAACAGTGATTTCTGAATCAACGCCGATCGGTGGTGTGGTAGCCGGGTCACCTGTTGCAGCCATCACTTCACCTGTTTTGAGAACAATTTCTCTCGGGTCAAGTGGTTTACCGGTTGCGTGCGCCGGGCAGACAGAGGTGCAACGTCCACACATTGTGCAGGCATCAGTGTCAAGCAGTTGCTTCCAGGTAAAATCCTCAATTACGGAAGCACCGAATGTTTCAAGTTCGGTTTCCATGAGGTTCGGGAGTGGCTTCATTGCACCCTTAGGTCTATCTCTATCTTTGAGATACATATTGAGCGGTGACGTAAAGATGTGCCTCAACATTGTGATAGGTAAGAAGACGAGGAACCCAATAAAGAAAATGACGTGTGCGTACCACCAGATCTGATGCCAACCACTGAGGTTTCCTGCACCATCAAAAAGCTTCGCGAGGGGGTAACCAATGATGGACCATTTCTCGTATTCAGGTTCGTTTTCTAAAGCGATTCTGAAACCCTCAGCAATAAACCCTGTTACTCCCAATCCGAAAAGGAGCCCTAAACCTATTGCGTGATCACCGCGCGATTTGATTCGTATTCGATATGGACGGAATTGACGTGGCCCGTACCGTCTGAGTAGAGCCCAACCTACGCCGATAAGAAATAGGACACCAGCGACATCTCCGACAAGTGAATACCCTTTATAGACACCGCCATGCAGGAACTTAAGTTCGGATGGCAACTGATGATCAATTTCAAGTGTTGTGGTGACGCCAAGAAGAATAATGAACGGGAAGTACATAAGTGAATGCATGAGTCCAGCTGCAGGGTCTCTCATAAGTGTCTTCATGTAGAGTCCGGCCCGCAGGTCTTTGGCACGACGATGCACGTTCTTCTTTGTTGTGGATCTGTTATCAGGTTGGCCACGCGTCCAGTTCTTCACGCGAAGAGAGAAGTTCCAGGCTCCGTAGATAATAAGAGCGGGAATGATTGAGTAAAACGCTACCTTTGCAGCGGTAGGGATATTACCAAAGACTTCTCGATGGATGGGGCTATCTCCCTTTTGGTCAAAGATGGCTGCCGCGACTCCAGACAAGGCTGTGAAAACAGCAACTGCTATACCAAGCCCGATGACCCAGTCTTGCGGTTTAAACCGTTTTGTCTTTTCCTGTGCTTCCATATCCCTCTTTCAAAGATAGACGGTTCGGGGGCGGTTGTAGGACTTCTGGACGGTTAAATGTCACTTTTCATGACACATGTCACATCAAAAACTAGGTTGATTTTGTTTGTTAACACTGCGGAAACAGCCCTGAAATATTCACTAGATAATTTTGTTTCTAAATAACCCGATCAATGGAGGAATTGTGAAACGCAAATTACTAACCGGAGCAGCAATCGCAAGCACCAGTCTTGTCATCGCAGCAACCCCCGCTTTGGCACAAGGAAATACTGAAGCATCAGCAATTGTTCAAACAGTCATGGATAACTTGTGGGTGTTCATTGCTGGAATTCTAGTCTTCTTCATGCAAGCCGGCTTCGCTTTAGTTGAAGCAGGGCTTACTCGAAGCAAAAACGTCGCGAACATCATGGCAAAGAATATTGCCGACATGTGCATAGGCGTCCTAGCCTTTTATGCAGTCGGATATGCCTTTGCATACGGAGGCGGAGGCGGATGGTTTATAGGCGGTGGATCATGGTTCCTATCCGGGACCTCACTCTTTGAATTACCCGCTGCGACCCTTGGCGAAGATGGTCTTTGGGCATCAGGCGGACTATCAGGAGCAACTGACTTCTTCTTCCAAGTTGTATTCGCAGCCACTGCCGTCACCATCGCATCAGGCGCTATGGCCGGACGAACGAAATTCTCCGCCTATCTAATGTTCGCAGGGCTCATGACAGCCTTCATCTACCCAGTTGTCGTTCACTGGACCTGGGGTGGAGGACTCATAGCTAAATACATCAACTGGGGAGACGCAGGAAGCTACTCCGACTTTGCTGGATCAGGAATCGTGCACCTCACCGGTGGTGTCGCAGCATATATGGGGGCCAAAGCTCTCGGACCTCGAATTGGTAAATACGACGAAGATGGGAAACCACGAGCCATACCTGGACATAACATCGTATTCACCGTCATCGGCGTCTTTATCCTCTGGCTCGGATGGTTCGGATTCAATCCCGGCTCAGAACTCGCAGCTGACGGATACGTCATGTCAGTTGCCCTTAATACCCTCATAGCCGCCGCCGCTGGTGGAGCCGTATCAGCCATCGTTGTGATAGCGAAAACAGGTAAACCTGATGTGGGAATGGTCGGAAACGGTGTTCTTGGTGGACTTGTTGGTATCACCGCAGGCTGTGGAGCATTCAATACCTTTGGGTCTTTCATAACAGGTGCGGTCGCAGGCGCCCTCGTTGTCTACTCTGTACTCTTCATTGAGAAAAAAGGAATTGACGATCCAGTAGGAGCAGTATCGGTACACGGCGCATGCGGAATCTGGGGTGTGCTCACCATCGGGCTCTTCTCCCGCTACGACGATGCATTCCTAGGTCGAGATGACGCAGGACTCTTCTACGGTGGCGGATTGGATCAACTCAGTGTTCAAGCAGTCATGGTGGTGATCATCATCGCATGGACTGCTGTTACTGCAGGGATTGCCTTCACCATTATCAAAAAGGCCACTGGTCTTCGAGTATCTCCAGAAGAAGAAATCGCTGGATTAGATGTCAGCGAACATGGAAGCTCCGGATATCACATGGAGTCAACCAACTAAAGCCTCCTCTTTGTTCTTAAATAGGTTCCCCCCTCTAAAGAACAAAGGGTTGTTTAGCGGGAGCTACCCTTAATGGCGGGTAGCTCCCGCTTTTTTATGTAAAAAACAAACCTAATTAATCTCCGATTTGGGAATAAATACGTAAAAAAGCTTGTTCAACTAACTGACTACTTAAAAATGTACGAAAAGTACCGAACAGGAGAACACAATGGCGAAGGCCGTCGGAATAGATCTAGGAACAACAAATTCAGTGGTAGCAGTCCTTGAAGGTGGCGAGCCATTAGTAATTGCAAATGCAGAGGGAAGCCGAACAACACCCTCCGTCGTCGCATTCGCTAAAGATGGTGAAGTACTCGTAGGAGAAGTCGCTAAACGCCAAGCGATAACCAACCCTGACCGAACAATCAGGTCAGTAAAAAGAGAAATGGGAACAAGCTGGTCCATCGATATTGACGGCAAAGACTACAACGCCCAAGAAGTCTCAGCTCGAACATTGATGAAACTAAAAAGAGACGCAGAAGCCTACCTAGGCGACACTGTCACTGAAGCAGTTATCACAGTTCCAGCATATTTTGACGACGCCCAACGCACAGCAACACAAGAGGCAGGTAAGGTCGCAGGACTTGAAGTGCTTCGAATCATAAATGAACCAACCGCAGCGGCCCTGGCTTATGGGTTAGAAAAAGGAGACGAAGATCAAACAATTCTCGTATTCGATCTCGGTGGTGGAACCTTCGATGTCTCAGTTCTAGAAATCGGAGATGGTGTCTTCGAAGTGAAATCAACAAGCGGAGATACCAGCCTCGGTGGAGACGACTGGGATGAAAGAGTCATCACTTGGCTCGTTGAATCCTTCACAAATGACCACGGCGTCGACCTCTCCAAAGACAACATGGCTATGCAGCGACTCAAAGAAGCTGCAGAGAAAGCAAAAATAGAACTATCTGCCAGCCAGAGCACACAAATCAATCTCCCATTCGTAACGGCTACTGACGCAGGTCCCTTGCACATGGACTACGCACTATCACGTTCAAAATTTCAAGAGCTCACTTCAGATTTGCTTGAACGATGCAGAAAACCATTTGAACAAGCAATCAAAGATGCCGGACTTTCAACGAGCGAAATTGAACACGTGATTCTCGTAGGGGGATCAACACGTATGCCGGCTGTAACCGAACTCGTTCAAACCATGACAGGCAAAGAACCAAACAAAAGCGTGAACCCAGACGAAGTCGTTGCCGTAGGAGCAGCAGTCCAAGCCGGTGTTCTCAGAGGAGAAGTCAAAGACATCCTTCTGTTAGATGTAACTCCGCTCTCACTCGGCATTGAAACGAAAGGTGGTGTTATGACAAAAATGATTGAACGAAACACCACAATCCCGACTCGCCGAACAGAGGTTTACACCACCGCCGAGGACAATCAACCATCAGTAGAAATTCATGTGCTGCAAGGTGAACGAGAAATGTCACAATTCAACAAAACACTAGGAAAATTCCAACTAGTTGACATACCACCAGCACCTCGAGGTGTGCCACAAATTGAAGTCACTTTTGATATTGACGCAAATGGAATCGTACACGTATCTGCAAAGGACAGAGCTACCGGCAAAGAACAATCCATCACTATCACCGGCCAGTCCTCACTTGACCAAGACAAAATTGATCAGATGATTGCTGATGCCGAAGCACACGCAAACGAAGATCGTGAACGCAAAGAAGAAGCTGAAACACGCAACACAGCTGACTCCATGATCTACCAAACAGAAAAAATGATAAATGACAATGCTGAGAAACTAGGCGAAGAAGAAAAAACAGATATCGAAGAGAAAATTGCCACACTAAAAACTTCACTTGAAGGAGACGCAATAGATCTCGAATCGGTGAAAAATGCGATGGAAGAATTGACCATCGCCAGCCAAGGTTTCGCGCAACGCCTCTATGAAACAGCAGGACAAGAAGAAGAATCTCAAGAAGATGAATCCGAAGACATCATCGATGCTGAAATCATTGATGAGGATGAATAATCATGGACAATCAGGCATCGCCTTACCCCGATGAAGAAACTGAAAATCCCCCAGAAGAAACCGATCTTCAAAAGGACGAAGAAATAATAGCTGAAATTGATAACTCTGAAATCGCTGTCTTAACTGAACAAAACGCAGCGCTATTGTCAGACCTTCAACGTATCCAAGCTGATTTTGATAATTTCCGGCGCCAAAATGCTAAACGGCAAGCCGACCTAGCCGAACAAGCTGGAAGCACATTAGCGGAAAAGCTCCTCCCTGTCTTAGACGCCTGCGATGCAGGAATCCAACAAGGCCTCGAAGATGTAATTCCTATCAGAAACACACTCATTGAGACACTTCAGGCTGAAGGCTTAGAGGTAGTAGCACATCCCGGTGTTGAATTTGACCCTGAACGTCACGAAGCAATCATGCACGAAGCCAAAGATGAGTTAGAAACCACGACAGTAGATGAAATTATGCGCTCAGGTTACTTGTGGAAGGGGCGAACCATTCGGCCAGCGATGGTCCGAACAATAGGTCCCGCCTAGAAAGTTCGTGTTCAGAAAGGGGGAACTCCATGGAAGTGAAACGTGAATGGTTTGAGAAGGACTATTATGCTGTCCTGGGAGTCCCACCTGACGCTAATGAAAAGCAAATTCAAAAAGCTTATAGAAAGTTAGCCAGAGATCTCCATCCAGATCAAAATCCTGGAGATACCAAAGCTGAGGAACGGTTCAAAGACGTGTCAGCAGCTTACGATGTGATTGGTGACCCGTCTACACGAGGCAAATACGATGAAGCACGAAGAATGGGACCTGGAATGGGTGGATTTTCTTCTGACTTCCCAGGGCAAACTGGTGACATCTCCGATCTAATCAATAGCATGTTTGGAGGAGGCTTCAGCCATTCAAGATCGTCACGACCCCAACGTGGAACCAGCCATGAAGCCCAACTTCGACTCAGCTTCGATGAAGCGATCACCGGTATCGAAACCTCAATCACATCGGGAACCGGTTCAGGAAAATCTAAAGCTGTGAAAATACGGATACCTGCTTTAGTAGAGGACGGCACACGACTACGACTTAAAGGAAAAGGTGGACAAGGAACAGATGGTGGTCCTAATGGCGATCTAATTGTGATCATTCGCGTCTCGGAACATGAACTATTCGGGCGCGAAGGAAAGAATCTTCTGTTAGATATGCCAGTTTCTTTTATAGATGCAGCACTTGGAATAGACATTGAAGTCCCTACCTACCCTGACGGGTTAAAAAAACTTCGACTACCAGCAGGAACACAAACAGGAAGCACCTTCAGAGTCAAAGGTGCCGGAATCTCAGATGAAGAATCACACGGAGATCTCTTGGTAACCATAAATATTACTGTTCCTACAGACCTGAGCGATACCCAGCGTAATGCACTAGAAAATCTTGCAGGTCTCTTTACACAAGACACCTCAGACACCTAACGTCTCTTCTAACCGAAAAGACATAATGATAGGTACTAATACCTGATACCAAAAGGGCATGCATACAGGTGGCTGCTATCATGCACCGAACAAGAATAGGTGAGGACTTCCCGAAGAACATGAACGAAGCATTGCTTGAAGTAAAAGATTTAACCATGCAATTTGGTGGTGTCACGGCCTTGCATAAACTCAGTTTTGCTGTCAACCAAAACGAAATCTGTGGACTAATCGGACCCAATGGAGCTGGAAAAACAACTCTTTTCAACGTGATTAGTAGAATTTACGACCCCACCTCCGGTGCAGTTAATTTCCAAAATGAAACGCTTCTCAACAAAGCTTCATATCAGATTGCACAAATGGGTATTGCGAGAACTTTCCAAAACCTAGCGTTATGGCCAAAGATGACGGTTCTTGAGAATGTAATGGCTGGAGCACATGTCCACGGGAAACAAAATTTTCTTTCAGCAATGCTACGAATGGGTCTAGCCAAAGAAGAACGAGAACTTCAACTAAACGCGTACACAATTCTTGAGAGTCTTGATCTAGCTCAATATGCCGATAAAGCCTGCGACGGCCTTCCCTTTGGCACAATGAAAAGAATTGAACTAGCACGTGCCCTTATAAACAAACCTAAATTATTGCTTCTCGATGAACCTGCAACGGGATTAAACCAATCCGAAGTCAATGAACTGTCATCACTCATAAAAACCGTGAGAAGCGAATACGGATTAACAATTCTCCTTGTGGAACACCACATGGGTATGGTGATGGGCATATCCGACCGAGTTGTCGTCCTTGACTTCGGATCCAAAATAGCTGAAGGAACACCAGAAGAAATACAACAAAACCCACAAGTAATAAATGCATATCTGGGAGTATCACATGGCTGACGTACTTCTCAAAGCTGAAAACCTCACAGCATCTTATGGGCAAATAGAAGTACTGCACGGCATAAGTTTTGAAGTATACGACAATGAAATCGCTGTGATACTCGGGGCAAACGGAGCAGGAAAAACAACAACTATTCGTGCGTTATCAGGAATGGTTGAAACCACTGGGACCATAACATTCAATAAAGAAGACATCAGCCAGCTCGAATCTGATGCCATCGTCAGAAATGGAGTTGCTCATGTACCACAGGGAAGAGGAACATTTCCTGAACTAACAGTCGAAGATAACTTGCGAGTAGGGGCTTTCATCAGATCTGACAAGGACGTGGAAAATGACATCCAGAATTGTTATGACACCTACCCTGTATTATTTGAACGACGTACCCAATCAGCAGGTTCCCTTTCCGGAGGAGAACAACAAATGCTTGCAGTTTCACGTGCACTGATGTCTCGACCAGAACTACTTTTGCTTGACGAACCATCACTTGGCCTAGCCCCACAAATCGTTGAAGCTCTCTTTGAACGATTCCTGGTCATGAATAAAGACCACGGAACCACCATGCTCATCGTAGAACAAAATGCACAATTAGCTCTCGGTATGGCTGATAGAGGATACGTCCTTGAAGCAGGAGAAATAGTCGTAGAGGGCGCAGCCGAAAGCCTTATAAATGATGAGGCCATCATACGGGCGTATTTAGGGGGATAAATGGACTTATTCCTTCAACGACTCTTCGATGGTTTAACAAATGGATCTGCATATGCGCTAATTGCAGTAGCGCTAGTTTTGATCTTTAAAGCAACAACTCTTGTCAACTTTGCACAAGGTGAACAAGCAATGTTAGGGGCTTTCATCGTTCTGCAGTTATGGAATTGGGGGTTACCGATGTGGGTCGCTGTCCTCGTGGGGATGTTCATTTCTGGCATCCTCGCAGCAGGCCTTGAACGCACATTCATTCGCCGTTTTGACCCAGCTGATCATCTTCCTTTAGTCATAATTACGTTGGGCCTTTTCCTAGTTTTAAATGCTGTCGCCGCTATCGTCTGGCGTTACGACCCGCTCGCGTTCCCACAACTTTTCCCTCACGGGAGTGCTATAACGATCGGCAATGCTCGACTTAGCTGGTATTCCATTTTCGCTTTTGGAAGTTGCATTCTGGTCCTTTTGCTACTCCACACACTTCTTAACAGAACAAAGATAGGTCTTTCATTCCGAGCAGTCTCATCAAACCTGGAATCAAGTAGATTATGCGGCATAAAAGTAGGCCCAACCTTACAATTCGGATGGGCGTTGGCAGCTGCGGCCGGAACCTTCGGTGCTTCAATTTATGCAGCTAACCCTGTCTTACAAATAGAGCCATCCATCATGCTACGAGCACTCATTTTTTCCATAACAGCAGCAGCGCTTGGTGGGCTCGACAGCCTTTGGGGCGCTCTTCTTGGAGGGCTAACTATCGGCTTCATCCAAAGTGT
>Ga0163111_10002258_pt1 | contig 12164 bp, 16 predicted proteins | sample CRUFie1St18metaG_FD_109645 | JGI IMG/M metagenome (GOLD analysis project Ga0163111, IMG submission 109645) | Marine microbial communities from the Costa Rica Dome - CRUD Field 142mm St18 metaG | ecosystem: Environmental > Aquatic > Marine > Oceanic > Photic zone | place: Costa Rica: the Eastern... | reverse complement strand
TGTATTGTACATAATTTGTTATTATAAATTAGTATAAATAAAAGTTTTTTGGTGTATTGTACAAATATTTAATAATATATTCATAAAAAATATAATAAAAAATTAAGATTAAATATAATATTTTAAAATAAATATGGTAATAATAATTTTATAATATTTTTTATAAATTTATTATTAAAAGTGTGTACAAATAATATAAAACATAATAATTCAAGTATAATATATTTATTTATGTATCATTTTCAGTAACCTTAACTTTTTTATTTCTAGGTAATTTAACACCTAATATTTTCTCAATAGTAGCAATATTAGCATTTGTTAAAATTTCTTTATTAGATTCCCATCTGTTTAATATTTGTACAGATACACCAATTTTGCTAGCAAGGTCTTTCTGTTTAATATTTTTAGCAACCCTTGTAGCAGCAATTGTTTTACCTAAATTATTAGATTGTTCTAGTTTGAAATCTTCAGGATTAGATGTTTTTGTACTATTTTTTTTTTTAAATGTTTCTTTTTTTACATTATTAGAAATAGTATTGAATGTAATTGAATTCCAATCTTGATGTTCCATATGAGTTATTTATTTTATAGTACAATAAAATAAATAAATTAGTTTCAATTATAAAATATATTATTATATATATGTTAACAAATTATAATATTAAATTTAAATCTGTTTTTAATCGTAGAAAAAGAACAAAGAAATCCAGACCATATAAACAAACAAATATGTCAAGTAAAAAAATAAAGTTAAATCATAAAAAAAAGCCAAGAACAAAAAGAAATAAAAAAAAAAATATAATAGGTGGAACACACGAGGAAGAACGGAAATTAATAAATAATGTGCTAGATATAAGGGTTGATTTAATTAGGTCAATTTATCACTATAATAGATATAATAGAGAATATACTAGATATAATAGAGAAACAGACACGCATATGAAAGATACTATGAGAATGTTAATAGCTGAAAAGCTAGAAGAGTTGAGAATGCTAATAGATGAAAAGCAAAAAGATTTGACGAATGCTTATAGTGAATATGCTACATATATTCAAAATAATAATAGATCTGTTGATCGTGATACCGCTTTATTATTATCAAAAAATAATATAAACAGTGAAGTTCTACGAGTAGAAAACAATTCAATACTTAATCCATATGATAATGGTCGACCATATTATGATGAATAAAATGTCAGTTACATCAGAAGACAAAAAAAAAATTTTTTATAAATATAATAATATTAAAAATTTAATATGTACAATATCAATTATATATTAATTTTTATCATAAATGGATTTAACATATACTTGAATTTTATTATATAGTTCAACATCTGGCGTAAGGGTAATATCATCAAGCTGTAAACCAGTAAGTGGTGATGTATGTTTAGTTTTAAACCATTTTTGAATACAACGCTTGTCATATATTTGATTATCAGAAGTGCGAACAGGTTCAATCATAATAGTTTGTGAAATAGGACACAAAAATTCAATGGGAGTATTATCAGAATTATTAACTTTAGAATAAATTTGATAATCAGTAGATAGAATACTCATATTATTCAAAATATTTTTGAGTTTAGAAGAAGTCATAATAGTGCGTTTAACTAAACGAACATTGTTATTAATAGGATCAACTTGAATAGCATAATGATTGTTATATTTGAAAACAATATTCCTGACAGTATCATCGAACGGTAGCACGATAGTAGCAGATTCTTTATTATTATAATATTCATTTTCAATAAGTTGATTTTGTTCTTTAATGTAAGGAGTCCACCAGGAATCATCTAAATGAAACAAATTACCAGCTTCATTATAAGTGCCATTACACCACATCCAAACAACAACTTCTTTATCATTAAGTTCTAAATCATTACTAGACCAATAAGTAGGTTTTGTAGGTAGATATTTGTCATCTAAAATAGCACAATCAGGAACTTGTTCAAAAATAATTTTATCATATTTGGTAATATCCTTTGAAATTCTCCATTCATTGTTATGTTTATAAGAATGAACAGTGATTGTGTTAGTAATATCGTCAGTATTAAAAACGAAGCGCCCAACAGATCTCTGTCCCTTATCCTTAAAGTTTTTGTAAGAATAATATACAGAAGGAGTAGTTTGATACATACTGTCATCAAAATGAACAGTAGCAGAGAAGAAATCAAGTCCAAGAAAAACATTTTTGTCCTTATTTTGAAAAGATTTTTCAATAATATATGAAATATTTTTAGGGTAGTAATTAATATTGGAAGACCTAGGATCCAACGAGAACCAAACAACAACGTTGTTAGACATAGTTGATAAAAACAGTTGGTGAAAAATAGTAACAGTAATATAAATAACGCATTGAAGAATTTCAATTTTTTAAAGAACTAACAAAAATTTAAGATTTATTAAGTAATTTCAAAGCTTTTAAAATAATATCTTCTTGTTGTGTAATTTTTTTAAATATCAAATTTTCACTAAGATAAATAGATATATATTTATTATTGAATAATTTAATAACAGCGATAGTATTATCAGGATTTTCAGTATTTTTAAAATTACAAAAATGACCTCCTATTTTCAAAGATAAATCATTAGGGTTAGAAATATTAATCCATTTGATATAAGAACTGGGTGTAATATCATTATAATTATCAATATACATAAATTTTTTTAATTTTTTATTAATATTTTTTAAAGTATTAGAATCATAATTAAGTTTTTGTAAGATATCATTTTTAGATTTATGAATATTATCAAATGAATAATCAACAAAATTTGAATTATTAGGATTTTCTAAAGCATTTTTCAATAATTCATAATTCATAATTCATAATATATAATAAATGAAGAATAAGTTTAAATAATTTAAATATATAATTACCATGTGTAATATTCAAGCATATAATTTCTAATTTTTTGTAGAATTTTACCAAAAATAGTATAATTTTTATTAGTGGTTAAATTGATAATCAATGTAATTCTTTGTCCATATAACGATTGTTTAGATACTTTATGATAAACTTTATCACCATTATAAACAATAGCATTTCCTAAAGATATATCAATAATTTGTTCTTCCTTTTTGTTATTTTTAATAGTTAAGTAAGATTCATTATATTGATTAATATATAATGGAATTAAAACAGTATATCTAGAACCAGTAGAAAAATTAGTATCAAAATGGTAACTCATAAAATCATTATAAGTATATAGTTGCATAGTAAAAGACAAAGGTTCAATAATAGGATCAATAAAATACAAATTTTTTTCATTAATCAATAATTTGATATAGTTCAAAAAATCATCATTAAAATATTTTTTAATAAAAATATTACAATTATTAGAAATATCATAAAAATTGAAGAGTTTGCAACTAGAATTATTAAAATTTTTATTAGGGTCTTTAACAAGTCCTTTATTATTTAATAATTGAACTAAATCTAATGAATTGTAAGAAAAATCAGTTTCAAAATAAGTGATTTTATCATTATATTTAAAATAATTAAAATAAGTATATATCAAAATAAAAAAACTAATAATAGAAAAAAAAATTTTTTTATTTAAATTCATATTGATTATAATTATATAATAATATGTTTATATAATTATAGAATTATAAACTAAATAATAAAAAAACGAGTTTAGTTTTGATTATAAATGTCAAGACTTCTAGCACTAGCATCATTAGCAATAACAAATTTAGGCATCCAATAATATGGTATTAATTTATCAGTGCCTTTATAATTAAAATTATATAAATATCTGTAATAAGCTTGTTCATATGTAGTAGGAGGATTAATAGTATTATCATCATTTAATAAAATTTTTAAAGAATCAAACAATAAAGGATCATTTTTATATAAAGTTTTAATTTTGTCATTAATAATATTATACCATGATTTTTTTAAACTGCTAACGCCATCACTAAAAGCTTCTTTTTTTCTCCATAATATTTCATCAGGTAACAAATCAGGCATATGTATTTCAAATGCTTTTCGTATTAAGTATTTTTCACATAATTTTGAAGTAGTATCATGTTTTATATAATTATTAATAGAAATATAATAATCAACAAATTTTTTATCTAAAAAGGGTGTTCTTGGTTCTAATCCATGTGATGAAATAGATTTATCGCTTCTTAATACATCAAATCTATTAATATTTAGTAATAATCTTTTAGATTCATTATTAAATTCAGTAAAGTTAGGACATTTTCTAAAATATAAATAACCACCCATTAACTCATCTGCACCATCGCCATTAAAAATAACTTTATAATCAGTATTATTTTTTATATATTTACCAATTAAATAATTGCCCACACTAGCTCTAATAGTAGTGGTATCATAAGATTCAATATCATATATAACATCAGGGATGCTATTAAAAAATTCATCATCAGTTAATAATATTTCAGTATGAACACTATCAATATGTTGAGCAACAATATTAGCATATTTTAAATCTTCAGAATCTTTAAGTCCAATACTGAATGTAGCAAGTTTTTTATTGTGTATTTTTAAATATTTACTAACTAAAGCAGCAATCAAACTACTATCTAAACCACCAGATAATAAACAAGCAATTGGTCTTTCACACGTATCAACAATTCTTTTATAAACGGATTCTTTTAGAATAGCAACAATGTTTTTATATATAATATTTACATCATTGTAATCATTATTATTATTACAAATGGTTAAATTGTAATCAGGTAACATATAATAATTTAATTTATCAAAAGAAATGGTATTTTTATCAAGATAAATTGAAAAATAATGAGATGGTGTGAAATTATGAATACTAGATTTATCATCACATAAATTATATAATACTTTTAAATCGCTAGCTAAACCAAACGTATTATTTTGAATGAAATAATAAAGAGGTCTAACACCATGAGGATCTCTGCCTATATAACATTTATCAATATTAATATCATATATAAAAAAAGAAAATACACCATCTAATAATTTAATGGTTTTTTCTATACCAAGTTTGATATACAACTGTATAATAATTTCACAATCAGAATCAGTAGTTAAAATAATATTATAATGATGAGCCAATGATTTATAATTATAAATTTCACCATTACATACACAATAAATATTATTAATATAGAAAGGTTGATTAGATTTATCATTTAAACCATTAATAGCTAAACGATGAAAACCGATATATGTATTATTAATGTTTAATAATTCAGTATTTTCAGGTCCTCTAATTATTCCCTTATAAAATTCTTTTTTTATTAAATCATAATCTTTATTAGAATTAATCAAAGCAAATATACCACACATTTTAAATTATATAAATTAAAAAATTATCTTTAATTATTATTATAATATATTTATTTTAAAATATAATAATAATATAACAAATATGAATAAAAACGAGAGTTACTATATAAATCAAGACAATATAAATAATAAAATATTTAATAGAAATATACCAAGTAATGATATGGAACCAGTATTTGATCCAAGACCATTATCAATGAAATATAATTTAAAAGAAAAAGAACCAAAAATAAGTGAAAAACAATATAGTGATTTTAATACAAATACAAATTTTTATCCAGGAACAAAAAAACCAACATTTTCACAATTTTCTAATAATGTAGATTTAGAAACAGAATTATTACATTATAACAATAAATTTAATGTAAATGATAATAGCGATTTATATAATAATAACAAAACATATAAAAATGGTTATGCAGAAATAACATCGGATTATTTGTTGAAAAAACAAGAATCAAATTATATAAATGAAAATAATTTATCAAGTTTAGGCAATGATGTATTTTGTAATAATACTCGTATTCAATTGAAAAATATAAAATAATTATATATTTAAATATGCAAAAAATAAATTTAGATTTTATAAAAAAAAATCATAATAATATAATTAAAATAGATAATAACAATAGTGAAAAAGATAACAATAAAAAATTGATCAAAGATGTTAAATTTTATAAAAAAAGAATAAAAGATTATAATATTAGTTTATTAAATTCATTTATAAATAATAATGAAGAGAAAGAAGAAAATGAAACAAATAATTTAACTAAGAAACATATTGAATTGTACAAAACTTATTTAGAAAATTTAATTAAATATTTCAAATTTATTGATTGCGAGAATGAATATCAAAAAGAATTAGAGAATTACAATAATTCTAACAATATAAATATAGATGATATATCAAATAATAATAATAATAATAATACAGTAACTGATAAAAATATATTATTAGAATATAAAATAAATAAAAAGAATTCAATAAAAAAATATTGTGAAACAAACAAAATACACGAAGAACCTAAAATTTTACCAAAAAAAAAAAAAATACATAAATATAATGGTAAGACAGACCAAAAAAAAAAAGAAATTCCATAAATTAAGATGTGCGTCTAGTAGAAAAAAAAAATCAGAATTTACTTGTTATGAAAAAAGAGATATATATAATTTCAAAAATATGTGGAATAAAAATAATCCAAATGATATGATAACAAGCAAAAACTCATATACAATATGGAAACATCTAAAGAATAAATTATCAGATAAATGTACAAATGAAAGATGTTGGTTAGAAAAATTATTTTTAGACAGTAATTATAATAAAAATTTAATAGATAAATTGTTTGCACCAAAAATGCCAGATTCTTGGTTAAAAAATATAAATACTTGGTTATCAAGTACAGACATAATAAAATTAATGCAACAATATGAAAAATCATATAAAAATTTTAAATTTATAGGTCCATCACCTATTGATTTTGATACAAAAATAAATGATGGTAATTGTGTTTGGGATAATTTATGCAATTTAAATTTATATGATTATTATAAAAAAAAATATACAAAATAGGTATAATATTAAATTTGGATACACATGATAAAGGAGGTTCACATTGGGTAGCTAATTTTATAGATTTGAAAAACAAATATATATTTTATTTTGATAGTAATGGTGTAAATATTCCAAAACAAGTGAAAATATTAAATGAACGATTAAGCAAGCAATTTAAAAGTGATACTAATATTAATCTTACCCATTATGTTAACAAATTACAACATCAATACCAAGATGGAACATGTGGTATATATGCATTATATGTATTAATACAATTATTAACAGAAAATACAACTCCAAAATATATAATGAATAATAAAATACCTGATTTATTAATGCAGGAATTAAGATTTAAATATTACAACAAATATTAAAACAAATAAATATATATATATATCATAAAGACATATATATATATTTATGACTAGTTATAATAATTATAGAAAGAAAAAAATAGTAGAAACAGATGATATAAATAAATTTATATCATATTTAGATAAAAATGAAAAAGATGTAAATGAAAATTTTAATTCATATTTTAAAAATTTATTTGGATTTAATATTAATAGTTACGAAAAGGGACATAATTTCTATCAAAAGTTCGTTGAATTAATGTATTATTCATACAATGAAATAAAAAAAGAAAAAGATGAAGATTATAGCGTAGGAGATTTTTATAGTAATTTATATTTTATTAGAAAATTAATAGATAAAACATTTAGAGTGCAAAGAGATTATAATTATCATTATAATTTTTTGATACATATTATAACTGATATAATAGATATTGTAAAAGATGAATATAAAATATCAAAATCGGTTTCAAGAAGTAATTCAAGAAATAGTTTAAGAAGTAGTTCAAGAAGTAATTCTAGTAGTTATTCAATAAGTAATTCTAGTAGTTATTCAAGAAGTAGTTTAAAACGAAAATCAAACTGGGAAAAAAATAAGGATTATATAAATTTTATAACTCAATTATTAACAATATTGGAAGAAGAAGCTATTTCAAAAATTACTACAATAGAAACAGATATCAAATTATTATTAAAATTATTATATGATTTTATAATTGATAAAACCAATGAAGATAAAAAAATATCATTATATGATAATAATCAAAGAACAGTAAATATATCAAATACCCATATAATGATTTGTATAGAAGAATTAAACAATATGGATAATAATACACATTTACAATTAAAGAAACAATTATTAGAAAATGTAAGTATAAATAAAAAGCAAACACGGTATACGAATAAAATAAGAGGAGAAACAAAAACAAGAAGAGGAGAAACAAAAACAAGAAGAGGAGAAACAAAAAAAAGAAGAGGAATTAATAAGAAAAAAAGATCAAAAAAAAATTTATTGAAGAATCTAGAGATGATGAAAAAAACAAGAATAGGTGGTAAAAAAACAAAACACAAACGATTTTAATTAAAAATAAAAGTAAAGAAAAGTAAATAAAAATATAATTAACAAATATTTTTGGTTTTATTTAATTTATAAACTTTGTCTAAATATTTCATATCGTTAGTTATTATTTTACATAGTTTTTTGTTGTTATTTTTTCTATATATTCTTAGAACATTCAACCTAGCTTTTTTAGATTTAGCAAGATCTCTTTTAGATTTACCAGTTTTTTTTGATTTAGTATTAATATACTCATTAATAGCGCGTTTTCTTTTTTTAAAAGTTTCAGATAATTTATAATGATATTTTTTATCTTTATCATTGATAGGTTTTAATTTAGGTAACATATTTTTTTTTGTTTTCTTGTATTTATAATTCATATATATAATATTATAATATAAAATTGATATAATTAATATAATAAATATAATGTATAAATATAGATAATATATGTTATGATATTGTATGATTTTAACAGTTATTTAATAGCAGTTAAAATCATATCTAGACCATCAAAAATATCAAAAACTCCATATGTAGCAGATATATTATTAAATGATAATACAATAACACAAGCACATTGCCCATCATTAGGTTGTTGTGGTTTGTGTGAAAAAGATAAAATAGTGTATGTTTATAAACTAAATAATAAAAGTAAAAAAAATATATGTAAATACAAAGTTTATTGTGCATATTATTCAGAGTTTAAAAGAATAAATAATATAATTGTTCAAAAAAATATATTAGTAGGAATAGAACCAAAAATAGCAGAATTTTTTGTAGAATTAGCATTAAATAAAAATTTGATAGAAAAATTGAGAAATATAAAATCATATAAAAGAGAAGTAAAATTTATGAATTCAAGATTTGATTTTTATGGTATAGATGAAAATGAAAAAGAATTTATTATAGAAGTAAAAAATGTTCCATTAGCAGATTATGAAGATATACCAAATAAAATTAGAAAAACAAGAAAATATATAGACAATAAATATGAAAATAAAATTTCATATTTTCCAGATGGATATAGGAAAAATAATGATAAACTAGTAAGTGAACGTGCATTAAAACATATAAATGAATTAAGTAATATAAAAAGAAATGAAAACATAAGAACAATAATATGTTATGTAATTCAAAGGAATGATGTATCGTCATTTCAAATATCAAATTTAGACCCAATTTATAAAAATGCAGTTCAAGATGCATTGTACAATAATGTAGAATTATTAACTTTAGTAGTAAAATGGAATTATAATGGTAAAATAGAATTTATAAAAGAAAATATAAAATATAATGTATAATGAAGAACAATTATATATTATAATACAATATAGTATGTTAAATATACCAAAAATAATTTTTTTAGTTCCATTTAGAAATCGTGATAATGAAAAATTTGCATATTTGAGTATAATGAAATCAATATTAGAAGATTATGATAACAATTATTATAAAATATATTTTATAAAACAATTAGATAATAGAATGTTTAATAGAGGTGCAATAAAAAATATAGGATTTAATGTTATTAAAAATGTATATCCAAATGATTACAAAAATATAACATTAGTATTTAATGATATAGATGTATGTCCATTAGATAAAAGTTATATAAAAGATTATTCAACAACAGTAGGTAAAATAAAACATTTTTATGGTTTTACTTTTGCATTAGGTGGTATAGTATCAATAATAGGTGAAGATTTTGAAAAAATAGGAGGATTTATAAATAATTGGGGTTGGGGATACGAAGATAATCATTTAAATGATATTGCAAAAATATATAATATAGTTATAGATAGGTCAGTATTTTATGAAAAAGGTTCAAAAAAAATGTTAGATATATATCATGGTAATTATAAATATATGAATAATAGTGAAATAAAAAAAGCAGTAAAAAAAATTAAGGGATATGATAATTTAAAAACATTAAGAAATATAAATTATACAATAGAAAATGAAAATTATTTTAATTGGAATAATAAAAATACAATATATAATGTAAATGTAAATAAATTCGATACACTAATAAATTTTTCAACTATAAAAAATGATTACAGAAAACACGATTTAAATAATGGAAATAAAGTATATGAAAGAAATATTGGTTTAAAAATGAAATTTGTATGAGTATATTAAATAAGCATAAAATATATAAAAATATATATTTTATGCATCGTCTGGGAATCGAACCCAGGGCGATTGCTTGGAAGGCAAACATGTTACCACTACACCAACGATGCAATGATGTAAATATAAAGAATATATAATTAATTCTTTAAATTAAAATAAAAAGTAATATTTAATATTTAATATTTAATATTTAATATTTTTTTTTATTAAATTTGCGGGTTTTTATATATTTTTTACTATGTTTTTTATTATGTTTTTTTGTGTGTTTTTTATATTTATTATTTTTAGTTTTTTGTATTTTTATTTTAGTTCTTTTTTTTCCTCCATTTGTAAAATTTGATAACACCGCCGCCGCCGCCTCCTCCTCCGCCGCCGCCGCCTCTGCTGCCGCCGCCACCGCCTCCTCCTCCGCCGCCGCCGCCTCTGCTGCCGCCGCGCGCGCCTCCGCCTCTTCCATCGCTCTCCTCGTCGCCAACACCCGCCTTACCGCATCCGCCACATTATTCTCCCACTTGCGAGCAACCTTGTTCTTAGCAACTTCGTGTTTATTTAGCAGTTCCTGCATATCGTTAGTCCGCACCTGATTAAGTCTATCTCTCATTTCTTCAATAGCTGCCTCCCTCTCCTCTGCCGCGCTCACCTCCTCCGCCGCCTTCTTGGCCGCCGCCTCCACCGCTGAGAGCCGCCGCCGCCGGGCCTCCTCCGCTGTCTCGGCCCCCGCTGTGCTCAAGACGTTGTATATGCTCGGTATCCAGCTGAAGGAGCTGCCCGCCCTCGCCGCCTCCCTCGCCGCCGCCACCCTCGCCGCCGCCTCCGCCTCCTCATCCACTTCAACCGCATCTAATATTACCATATCCTCCTCGCTTACCGCCCTCCCCCTTCGCCTCCCCCTCCCACTCGTCCTCGAAGTCGCACTCGAATCCGCCATCGCCCCCCTCTCATAGCCCCTCCCGCGGCCGTCCACCCACCCCGCCGCCTTAACCTTCGCCTTTGCCCGCGCAAACATCAGGGCCGCCTGCTCAGGAGTGGCGTAGTGACCAATGTGTACAGCCTTGCCATAGAGCCCTATCCGCGCTAGGTAGGGTTTTAAACTACCAGGGTTATTAATAATTACACCTTTATATCCTGTAGTGTTCTTGGACCTGGACAGCGTCAGCCCCTCCGCATTAGCCTGCCGTAGCGCCTCCTCTTTAGTGAGAACCGGCCAAACACTACCCTCCGCCCAATTTGATAGTGATGCTATCATATTTTTTGAAAGATTTTTATTTTTATCAGTATCTATAAAACTCATTATAATAATATAATATAATATATATATTTTTATAAAATTTAAAATATATATTTATAATTATTTTTATTTATAATAAATAAATTTTTTTATTAAATCAATCGCAGAACCTCTTTTATTATAGTCATCACATATCATGTAATTCAAAATAATTTTTTTAATATAAGTAGGAGTCCAAAACCATTTCATAGATTGTTTATCAATAAATTTTTTGTTTTCAAACATTTCATAAAACAAAATACCACACGAATATATATCAATACTGTTAGTATAATTAATAGAAGATGTTAATATTTCGGGTGGCATATATCTTTTTGTTCCAACATCAGAAGTCATATCATTATCAATATATATATTGTTATTGTTGAAAATATTGTGTTTATTAGAATCATAATTAGAGTTAGAATTAGAGTTAGAATTAGAATTAGAATTAGAATTAGAGTTGTAATTAGAATTGGAATTATAATTA
>Ga0163111_10002256_pt1 | contig 12174 bp, 10 predicted proteins | sample CRUFie1St18metaG_FD_109645 | JGI IMG/M metagenome (GOLD analysis project Ga0163111, IMG submission 109645) | Marine microbial communities from the Costa Rica Dome - CRUD Field 142mm St18 metaG | ecosystem: Environmental > Aquatic > Marine > Oceanic > Photic zone | place: Costa Rica: the Eastern... | reverse complement strand
GAAAAACATTTCGGACACTTTTTTTACAATTCATTTCGTACAAATAAATACTTCCCTCGCTAATGCAATACCATAAACGATTACAACACTCTTCAGCGACCCACAATTTACCATTATGCCTATTCACTTTAATTAAACTCATACAAAATAGTATAACATATTGTTAATCATTGTTCATTATTCATCTTCACAAGCTGTTAATAACTAACTATAAACTAACGCATGAATATCCTAGTTATCGGCAGTGGCGGGCGTGAGCACGCATTATGTTACGCCATTGCAAAATCCAAAAATTGTAACAAACTATACGCTAGCCCAGGCAATGCTGGCATTAGCCATATAGCGGAATGTTACAAACTAACATCGCATGAGCACATAGCCGAGTTTTGCAAAGCTAAAGATATTGGCCTAGTAGTAATTGGACCCGAGGCACCATTGGTAGAGGGTATAGTAGATTACCTACAAAGCCAAAATATTACAGTTTTTGGCCCAAGCCGCGCAGCAGCCAAATTGGAGGAGAGCAAAACATTTACCAAAAATATTTGCACTAAATACAATATACCAACAGCTAAAGCAGCAGATTTTACTGATCTAACTAAAGCTCATGAATATATAAAACAACAAGGCGTACCGATTGTAATAAAAGCAGATGGTTTAGCTGCCGGTAAAGGTGTAGCAGTATGTACTAGCTTAAATGATGCACTAAGCTTTGCCACTGAATGCCTAGAGGGCAATAAATTTGGTGATGCAGGCTCTAGCATATTAATTGAGGAATGTTTAGTAGGTAAAGAGGCTAGCTTTTTTGCCCTTTGTGATGGCACAACAGCCATAGATTTTGGCACAGCGTGTGATTATAAGCGCGTAGGTGATGGCGACATTGGCCCTAACACGGGTGGTATGGGTACATTTAGCCCAGCGCATATAATTGATGACGCCACTTATAACGCAATTAAAAAGCAAATAATTAGCCCAACTATGCAAGCCATGGCGGATATGGGCACACCATATACTGGCTTTTTATTTGCAGGCTTAATGTTAACTAATGATGGCCCTAAGCTTATAGAATATAACGCCCGCATGGGTGACCCAGAAACCCAAAGCATTATGCCGCGCCTAAAAAGTGATATAGTAGAGCTAATGCTAGCAGCATGTAATGGCCAGCTTGCAGGTAAACAGGTAGAGTTTAGCGACAAAACAGCCCTTACAATAGTAATGGCCACCCAAGGTTACCCAAATGCTTATGAAAAGGGTAGTGTAATAAAAGGTGTGGAAAATTTAAAAGATGCGATAGTATTCCATGCTGGTACTGCTTATAATAAGGATAGCCAACTAACCGCAATTGGCGGCCGTGTATTAAACATTACCTGCACTGCTGGTAGTTTAAAATCAGCTAAAGCCTTAGCATATAGCGAGGTAAAAAAAATAGATTGGCCACAGGGCTTTTATCGTAATGATATAGGTGATGGACGTTAAAACACAAAATCTAATTTAAATCATACCTTTGAGCAACATCGCTATTTGTACTTAACAAAGAATTAATATTCATATGTTAATCTCCCCAAGTGGATAAAAATACAGAATTAGTTTTAATACCAGATTATCTAACCTTATTGGAAGCCCTAAAGCATCGTGGTGCAATGATGTCTAGTCTCCAACAACATAGCGAAATTGCCCACGGCTCCTTTATTAATCATGGTTACTCTCCGGATAAACAATCCATGTTAGGATCAGCTGACTTCTTATGGATAATGCAAGGTATTATCCATAATTATAGCTCCATAGATCAAGATGCAACAGCTGACAGATTAATTTTAACCGAAACTGTTGTTCAACAATTAATCGAGGAAATGTCTACCGCAGGAGAGCAAAAGTTCCATGCTTTAAGTGAGGTTCTAGGAATATCAGAGCCTAGTGTTTTCTTTGGTAACTATTCGTTCAATGCTCAGTTGATAATAAATAGTTTATTATATGAATCTAAGAAAAATATAAAACCAGTAATGCAGGCCAAAGCATTAAACAATGAGATACATGAAAGGAGTAGAGGTGCATTGGTAGGCCATGGATTAAATTATGATGATAGAGATTTACAATATAAACCAGGATTTGTAGTATTTATTGAAGATATTAAGGACACAGGTTATAGCAGCATAGAAGAAGCAAATTTTGCAATAATAGAGCGTGGTGATCAAGTTGTATTAAGCAGAGAACAAATAATACGACTATTTACAAATGCCGTTGGAGGAGAACAAGCTATACAAGATAGAACAAGTGTCAGAGATAGATTTAATCAAATGGTAGCAATGTATGATGGTTTGCTATCACTTTTTTCTTCCTCTGTTGTAACTTTTTATGAAGATAGGGATAAAGCTGGCCATAACCAAAGACATAAAGCTTTATTTTCAGCTATAGGCGCTATTAGACGTGAAAAGGCCCCAAATGCACAGTATATTTTTATATCTCCCAATCATACACTAGACGCAGAAATACGTGCAAATTTGATGTATGGAGCCGATAGACGTCCGCACTTTGCACAACTACCTGAAAGAACCCTACTTATAACCCCTTATGCTCTATCTACTCAACTACATCAACTGCAATCAGATTTTATTAACCTTAGAAACTTAGCTCAAAACCCCGAGTCTATAAGCCCATATCATTTAGATATATTAGTGCAAATGGCTGCTCTCTATACAGATGCAATGAATCAATCTTTAGGTGATTTTCCAGTTCTAATACAAGGAGAAAGAACCCTAAATGCATTAGAATTTTATTTTAATGAAGCGGTATTAGATAGTCATCAGCATTTGTGGGATAGAATAAGAAACACAATAAATAACCGACAAATAACAGCTGAACAATATATACAAAACATTACAGATATAACCTTATCTATCATGGGCGTTGCAGAGCAAACTACACATGAAGAAGTTGAGCTGGCTAGAATTATACACAACTTTATAAGTAATGCTTACACAGATCTATCAGCTGAACAAAATTTAAATGGGGTGGAGTTTTTTGTACAAATGTTTACTCGCATCACGCAAGTTAACTTGGCACAACTTGTAGAGAGAGATTATAACGAGCATGCATTTTTTAGAATAAGTCAAATGCTACCATCAGAGTTAGGTGATGAGTTGTCTGAACAAATTTTAAGTCAAATAGATGCAAACAATAACCCTCTAAGACAACTTTCTAGCGCCCTCCAAAAGCTTGTTCATTATTTACCCTCACAGTTTGCAGATAGGCATCAAATTCAAATGATAACACGTGACCAAACCGTAAATATTATTTTTGACGGCAAAGATGCCGTAGCAGGAACTAAACCTACATATAGAAATCTAACCCAAGCAAAATTGGTTGGTACAACAGATGCAACTGAGGTTTCAATAGATCCTCTGATTACAGCACAAATAGCTACAAGAGAGTATGATGCGGCTAGACCATCAATAATAAAAGATGGGGATAAACATAATTTAGTATCACCCAATGCACCAACTTCAGTCTATGTAGTTAACCCAGTTAGTTTAAATGCTAAATTTAAACCTTTAAGAGCTGTAGATGAACAGATCGACAGATACGCAGATGCAGCATATGATTTTTGTGATTACCTTAATAATAAGGCTGAAGAAATAGGAATATACTGCCAGAAAGGTGAAGTTGCTTATGTTAGCGAGGCAAAGAATGGGGAATCTGTTTCTACCGTCATTATGCCAGAAGCATATATTAACGACAAACTACTTAGTGAGATTGAAAATTACCAAGGACAAAAACCCAACGTTTTAGTCCCAACATCACACTTACTAAAATTAAGTTTTGCAAACAATGAAAGTAGAGATATCTTTCTAAAGAAATATACTTATGAGTTAGCCCGAAATTATACAGATCCTGTTAGTGCCATGCCTAGACAGGGGGCCCGGCAATATGAAATTACTGGAGATAATGAACTACAAATTAATATATTATCCAACTATAAACAAGTATCCGCAGCACTAAAGATTACCCTAGCTAGCTTTGGTATTGATCAAGACAGGCTTGATAAAATGAGAGATATTCAATCCCAACAAGAAAGAGTTAGGTAAAAATAAAAATGGGGCGAGTGACGGAATTTGAATCCGCGGCCTCCAGTGCCACAAACTGGCGCTCTAACCAACTGAGCTACACCCGCCACAGAATAAACAATAATTAACTATTGTTATTATCAAGATAAGCCTTATTGCTAATTTTAGCTAAAAAATCAATTTTATAATTAATAAAACATGAAAATACTAATATGTGGTGCGGGTATTGTAGGCTCTGGTATTGCAAAACACCTAGCGCAAGATAACAATAACGATGTTGTAGTTATTGACCAAGATCAAGATAACTTAAACCGTTTAAGCTCTAGCGTGGATATAAAAACCATCCACGGGCTATGTAGTGACCCAAATATATTACATGAGGCCGGCGCAGATAATATAGATGTATTAATTGCCATCACCGTAGAGGATGAGCTTAATATGATAACCTGCCAAATAGCTAAAACCCTATTTGATGTACCACTAAAAATTGCACGTATTCGTAACCAAAGCTACTTAGAGCCAAAATGGGAGCAACTATTTGGCCAGCAGCAACTACCTATAGATATTATTATCTCACCAGAGTTGGAGGTGGCCAATAGCATTATTAACCGCCTACATGCACCAGGTAGTTGCGATATGTTTCCTATCGCAAAAAGTAACTGTAAAGTTACTGCGGTAAAATTAACTGAGCGCTCTGTATTTTTAAATAAAGATTGGGGCTTTTTCCAATCACGCACTAATGATTTAGATTTATCAATTATCTGCATAGTGCAAGATGATAAAGTAAAAACCCCTGCCCCAGAGTTTACTTTTAGAAAAGATGATGAAATCTACTTTATAGCCAATAATGCTAACACAAAAACGGCTATGTCCCTTTTTGGGCATGAGGAAAAAGAGGCCCATAAAATACTAATAGTAGGTGGTGGTAATATTGGTTACCACATAGCCAAACGTTTTGAGGATGAAAGCGAAACCCACCGCATAAAACTAATAGAGGTAGGCACTGAACGCGCTGAATATATCGCCGAGCATCTACGCGATACCTTAGTAATAAATGGCTCAGCCTTGGAGGAGGAGATCCTGCATGAAGCAAATATTAAAAATACCGAAACTATAATAGCCGTAACTAACGATGATGAGGTAAATATCCTGGCCTCATTACTGGCTAAGAAGAACGGCTGCCGTAGCTCGGTAGCTTTAATTAATAGCATGTCATTTGGGCCAATAATTGGCAATTTAGGTATTGATGTGGTGGTTAACCCACGTGAGACTACTACCTCCACCATTTTAGGTTATATCCGCCGTGGTAAAATTAAAGGCGTACATACTATACATGATGGCGCCGGTGAGGTGCTAGAGGTAGATGTGCTAAATGGCATGAAAATTATAGGCAAAAATGTTAGCGAGCTGGACCTAAAACAAGGTATAAATTTTGCCGCCCTTATCCGCGATGGCGAGCTAGTAAAAATTACTAGTGAAACTGTAATTAATGAAGGCGACAGAGCAATAATTTACGCTGCAAGTAAGCATAATAAAGCAGTGGAGAAATTATTTGCTGGATGATGAATTATTAGTCTTCACCAACCACCTTAACCCCCTTAATATATCACTATGCTTATGGTCACTATGGCCAGATGTTGGGGCTGTAATAAAATGTTTAGGCATTTTAGCTGCCTTGTATAAACGCTGCCCATGCGCATATGGTATTACTAAATCGTTCTTACCATGTAATATTACTAGCGGGGTTCTTAACGCTGGTATTTTAGCTATACTATCAAATCTATCACGCACTAAGTAATAGGCTGGAGTTAGCCACCATATCTCTTGCGCACGCCGTGCTACAGAGCTATATGGAGCCTCTAAAAACACGCCATAATGCGGGTTGTTTACAGCCGTTTGTACTGCAATACCTGTACCTAATGACTCCCCATATAAAATTATTTTATCATTAGGTAATTGTGCCTTTGCATAATCTAATGCAGCTTGCGCATCTTTATATAAACCTTGCTCGGTTGGTTGAATATCATCACTATTACCCCACCCACGATACTCAACTGCTGTTATGCCAAAACCTGCATCTGTAATTGCTTTAAACTTAGGTGCCCGAAAAGCTAAATTATCCGCATTACCATGAAAGTAAACAACATGATAACCGTTAGTGCCAGCTTTATGCCAAGCATGGATATTTACATTATCACTAGTAGCTAGTTGAACATCTTGGTAATTGACCCCATACTCACTTGGCTTACCTAAATTACGATCTGGGTGGTATAAAAAGCTACGCTGCCAAAAATATAAGGCTATTAAAAATAGTAAGTATAAGAGTGCAATTATTTTGATAATTTTTAGCATTATAATTTTAACATCTTATTAACAAACTCTACTTATGGTAAACATCATATTATTATAATTTATCATGGTTAAACCTAAACAAGATGACAGGATAAATATCCCTAATATTTTATCAAGGCTTTTCAACTATTCCACAATAGCAGTAATAAGTCATGAAAAGTCTGTCGTCTCTCCATACTATTATGGTGAAGAATTTCAGTTAAAAGTATATGAAGAATACCAAAGACTATCTGCACAGTTAGGAGAAAACACCCCTTTAAACACACAATAAATTGCAGATATTAGTCAAAATATTTTTGGTCCTTCCAGAGAATTAATAATTAATGCTGGTATTGACCCGTCAACTTTAGACTCATTTTTATTAAACAATCTTTCCTCAACCTTCGGCGTTGTTACTGTCTGTGCAATTTCTGCTATGCTATTACTTACCACAGCAGCAGTAATAAAAACTGCTGCAAACGTTGCCGGCAAAAAAGGATTATCTAATATAAAAGAAGCTTTAAACAGTGCTGTTGAATTTATAATAGATAATGAGACAGCCATCTATGGAGCCATTACAGCAATAGTAATAACAACAAAAGAAGTTAGCGATGCAATAAAAGGAACAGCTCCAGATGCCGATATGTTTAAAATTATAAACAACTTTGATAAACCTGATTTACTATTAGGATTAACTATTGGTATGGGAGCATTTTTAGGGGCTAGATTTATTACAGACAAACTAATTGGGGATACTATAAAGAACACGCTAGAAGATTCACTCACCCAAGCGCCAAAAATAGTAGAGCAATTAGTATGTAATATGAAAAATCATATTCAAGAAAAGCACAACATACTTAAGCACCATATAAAGAGCGCTGTGGACAATGCAAAAAATCTAATATCTGGTAATGACTCGCGGGAATTGTAGTAAATTATCTACTACTACCTAACGCTTACTTATATCCACATAATCGCGTTGTGTACTACCTGTATATAACTGCCTAGGGCGCCCGATACGGGTTTTAGGGTCTTGTACCATCTCCTTCCATTGGGCTATCCAACCTGCTGTACGTGCCACTGCAAACAGGGCGGTATACAAACTAGGTGGTATACGCATCGCCTTGTAAATAATACCACTATAAAAATCTACATTAGGGTATAGTTTACGCTTAACAAAATAGTCATCCTCTAGGGCGATACGCTCTAACTCTACTGCTATTTTAAGTAGCGGATCATCTTTTTTACCAAGCTCCTCTAATACATCGGCGGCACATTTTTTAAGTACTTTGGCACGCGGATCATAGTTTTTATAAACCCTATGCCCAAAACCCATTAGGCGTACATCGCTATCCTCTTTAACGCGTTTAACAAAATCTGGCACTTTATCAATGCTACCAATTTCAGTTAGCATATCTATTACTGCCTCATTAGCGCCACCATGTGCAGGGCCCCAAAGCGATGCAATACCAGCACTAATACATGCAAATGGATTGGCGCCACTACTACCTGTTAGGCGTACAGTGCTGGTACTGGCATTTTGCTCATGATCAGCATGTAGGATAAATATTTTATCCATCGCATCTGCTAGAGTTTTACTAACCTTGTACTCCTCACAAGGGTTAGCAAACATCATGTGTAAAAAGTTTTCTGCATAGTTATACTTAGTTTGCGGATACATAAACGGCGCATTAAACGCATATTTAAATGCCCATGCTACAAGGGTAGGTATTTTAGCAATCATACGGATGGCAGATTTTTCACGCTGCTCTGGGTCGTTTATATCTAAACTATCGTGGTAAAAGGCTGAGAGCGAGCTAAACGCACCACATATTATAGACATAGGGTGCGCATCACGCGGAAAGCCTCTATATAAAAACTGCATTTGCTCATGCACCATAGTGTGGTAGCGCAAATCATGGCTAAACTCATTATATTGCTGCTGATTTGGCAGCTCACCATTTAGTAGCAGGTAGCATACCTCCTCAAAATTTGAATGCTCTGCCAATGCATCAATATCATAACCACGGTAACGTAATATGCCCTTGTCGCCATCAATAAAGGTAATTGCACTATCGCACGAGGCGGTTGATAAATAGCCTGGGTCATAAGTAAAATGGCCAGTATGCTTGTATAGCGGGCGTACATCTACACAGTTTGGCCCCTCTGTGCCTTGATATACTGGTAGCTCTATCTCGGCCTTGCCATCAGAGTTTAAATCAAATTTAGATTTATAGATAATTTTTGGGTCTTTCATATAGGCAGTGATAAACAATGGCGCAAACTTTGGCAAATAGATATAATTAATAGCCGCTACCTTTATGGCAATGTTTTTTATTTACAACTAACTGTACGTAACTATAACGGTATATAGCTATATACGTATATACTGTTATAGTTGTTATAAAAAACATAGAAAATAACCTAAAAAAGCAAAAAGTATGAGTAATTATAAAACGCGTCAGAGCAAGCAAACCTTATATCATGAGGTTTATATGCAAAACTTGTTTAAGGTTTTGGGTAATATTAACCGGATACGTATATTAAAAATATTAAATACACACAGTGATTTTACAGTAAATGATATTGCTCAAGATTTAGACCTTGAGCAACCAGCAGTATCTCGCCACTTAGTGGATATGCGTAAACAGGGCATAATTCAGGCTAAACAAGATAAACAATATATGCGCTACGAGATAAAAGATAATACAATAAAACAGCTAATCACATTATGCGGTTAGGGTCTGTCTTAACTATTTAGCTATTAAATCCCAGCCAATGCTTGATCTAAATCAGCTACTATATCTACTGGGTCTTCTATACCTATAGATACCCTAACTACATCTGGGGTTGCTCCTGCATTAGCCTTTTCTTCGTCACTTAGCTGGCTATGTGTGGTACTAGATGGATGAATAATCAAGCTACGGCTATCACCAATATTAGCTAGGTGAGAGAACAGCTTACAGTTATTAACCAAAGCCTTGCCGGCCTCATCCCCACCTTTTATACCAAAAGTAAATACCGCACCACATCCACGTGGTAGATATTTTTTAGCTAAATCAGCATATGGGCTATCTTTAAGGCCGATATATGATATCCACTCCACCTTGCTATGCTTAGCTAAATATTCAGCTGCTTTTTGTGCATTGGCTGAATGCTGCTGCATACGTAATGGTAATGTCTCGCTACCTAGCATGGTAATAAACGCATTCATTGGTGCCATTACAGCACCTAAATCACGCAGGCCTACTGCTATGCTTCTAAATGTAAATGCTAACCCCTCAAACGCACCATAAAAATTTAAGCCATGGTAAGATGGATCCTCAGTAGTAAGTAGAGGGTAGTTGCCACTTGCTGCCCAATCAAATTTACCAGCATCTACTATTGCACCACCTACAGAGGCGCCATTGCCGCTAATAAATTTAGTGGTAGAGTTAATTACAATATCCGCACCAAACTCAATTGGTTTGCATAGGTAAGGTGTGGCAACTGTATTATCTACCACTAATGGCATACCATGCTCGTGGCTTAAGTTTGCTATAGCCTCAATATCGCTAATTGTACCGGCTGGGTTAGCTATACTCTCAATAAATATAAACTTAGTTTTATCAGTTATTGCATCTTTAATTGCTTGCAAGTCATCAGTATCTACAAATTTTACCTGCCAACCAAATTGCTTAAATGAGTTTTTAAATTGGTTGATAGAGCCACCATATAATTTTTTAGATGCTATAAACTCGTCTCCACTTTGTAATAGGTTATGAAACGCCGTTAATTGCGCTGCATGGCCCGAAGCACACGCTACTGCACCAACTCCACCCTCTAGCGCTGCCATGCGCTCTTGCAGTGCGCCAATAGTTGGGTTGGTAAGGCGGCTGTAAATATAGCCTAGCTCTTTAAGGGCAAATAAATTAGCTGCATGCTCAGTGCTTTTAAATATAAAGCTTGTTGATTGATGAATAGGTATCTGCCTTGCGCCAGTTTCATCTGGGTTATTACCGGCATGTACGCATAAAGTATTGAAGTTCATTTTATCTATCTCCTATTGGTATAGATTGTTATAATTATTTAATGGTTACGTACAATCTAAAATACAAAGACTACAACATACCTATAAATATAGAGCGTAAAAAAATTAAGCATCTTTATATTAGGGTTTATCCTGATTTATCAGTGCATGTTAAAGCACCGCAACGTGCGTTAAAATATATTGTTAATAAACAGATAGCAGAGCGCGGTGATTGGATAATTAAACAGATTGAAAAATATAAATCACAACCACAAAAGGCTTTACCAAAACAATATATACATGGCGAGCAACATTTATATTTAGGACAATTATATAATTTACATATCAGCTATGCTGCCCGCACTAAAGTTAGCATCAAGGATAATAATATAATCATCCAAACTAAAAATTATACCTATAGCACCGCCATTAAAAAAGCTTTGTATAATTGGTATCGTAAACAAGCCGATATTATTTTTAATGAGCGCACAGATATCTGCTTTGCGCATTTTTGCAATTACCATAAAAATTTTGTCCGCCCTTTTGTAGCCATACGTAATATGAAGTCGCGCTGGGGTAGTATGTCTGTACCCAAAAATGGCATTCGTTGTATGTGCTTAAACCTACAACTAATACAAAATAATATTGAGCAGTTAGATTATGTAATAATGCACGAGCTTGCCCATATGATAGAGCATAATCACAGCAAGGCTTACTATGCTATACTAAATAAACTAATGCCTGATTGGAAGGCCCGCAAAGCTAATTTATTTTTATAAAAACTCCTTGGCCTGTGCAATACGCAAATTAAATAATTGCTCGGGGGTAATTTTAGCTTTATCCATATTTTGCGGTAATCTAATATTATAATCAGGCTTGTTTGGGTCTATCTGCCCTGCTTTTTCAAGCATAGTATTGATAGTATTATTGGCGGCCTGCCATTGCGGCTTTTTACTCGCATCATCCAACACAGCAAACACAGCCTTGTCATGCGCTAGGCTTTGCTTAAATGCCTCTTCTATTTGTGCTATTTTTTCTGACGTTGCTGCTGGATGTGTGCCCTCTAAACTTTTGAATGTTTCTAGCTTAACATGAGCGACAAATGTATGTAGGCTAACTTTTTGCGGCTTATTATTATCTGTTTGTATTAACCTTCCCTCTATAACGCTTATTGGTAATAACAAACCTTTTTGGGTTGTTTGGTAAACTGCACTCTCCAACGCTGTAGCAGTAGCTTGCATTATCTCAGCCTCTTGCTGATTGCCCTGTGCAGTAAGATTTTTTGCAACGCCTGTTAATGCTTGCGAGTAAGCCTCAATAAATGCCATAGGGTTATAATATTGCAGGCCATCTGCCTTCCAAAAATCTAGTAAATCCGGCGCTGTACCTAATGCGCCTGTTTCTACCACTTTACGGCCGTCCTCCATTATACCTATAGAGTATGATGTACCTTTACCAGCTAGCTCAATATCAGTAGCAAAATCACCATGGATATTGCCTAATACTAGTAGAGTATTCTCTAGCCCTTGGGTAAAATATCTGGCAGTTAGCTCTACTGGGTTATCTTTTACTATTTTATCAGCTAGGCTTGCATATTGTGGTTGTACTAGTAGCTTTTGTAATTCCTCATCAGCTACTTGGTAGTATGGGTCATTAGGGTCAAACCCAAATAATATTTGTTCTAGCCCTTCATCAATTGCATAATCAAGGCTTTGCTTAACCATGGTGGCAACACGTGCTCTATCAAAATTAGTGGCTATTACTACATCGTTAGCT
>Ga0163111_10002252_pt1 | contig 12180 bp, 15 predicted proteins | sample CRUFie1St18metaG_FD_109645 | JGI IMG/M metagenome (GOLD analysis project Ga0163111, IMG submission 109645) | Marine microbial communities from the Costa Rica Dome - CRUD Field 142mm St18 metaG | ecosystem: Environmental > Aquatic > Marine > Oceanic > Photic zone | place: Costa Rica: the Eastern... | reverse complement strand
GAACCACCACTTGGGCCAGAACCTGCCCCAATAGCTTCAGCGAATACTAATGCTAAATCTGCAACAGTTACAACCTCACCTAAATACTCAGGTAAATCTGAAATAGAAACTGATACATTATATTGTATGTTATTTTCTAAACCACTAACTACTGCTTGACCTGATGCATCAAAATCACCACTAGCTTTTGTTTCTCCAGCTCCATTTTTGATTACATAAGAATAATCTGTTCCATCAGCTATATTGTTATCTAAAACTTTTGATGAAAGGTTTAAGGTAACATTACCTGCATTACCACCTTCTAATCCATTTAAATCTATATCTGAGGTTGGTCTACCTACTTGTATCTGTGTTCCATCTGCTTCTTTATAGTTAGCCCAATTCACTTTTAGTATGTTATCCCATGAATCATAATTTGTACCGAATTTATCTTTGATGATAAATCTGTAAACTATAATCTGGTCTCCATCTGTATATGCTGATGCATTTTGAACAGTTAACCTTTCAATACTCCAATCTGCTGAAGTTGAGTAGGAGTTGTTTCCTGCTTCATCTCTCCACCAAATATACTGAACATCCATATCTGATTCAGATGTATTTGCTTTTGGGTTGAACTTGTATCCCGTCCAATTGTTTCTTGCTTTAGAAGCAGCACTTGGAGCTTTCCAAGTAAAATCTAAGTAACTCATTAATTTGTTGTTGTATTCAAAATCGAATTGAAGTAGAGTTGCTGCTCCTTCATCTTTTTTTGCATACTTAAATTCCACCGAAAGAGTATCACCAACCTTGGTGACAGTATTGACTGTACCATATTGTATCTCCGATGGGTCTTGTCCGAATGAAGTTAGTGTAAAAAGAACACTAACTAAAAATGTTAAAAATTTTTTCATAATAGTAAATCCTTTATTATTTGTTCGCATAGTTTCTTCAACGCTATGCTCGCCGTTTGTTGATTAAATGTTCCGTCCTCCGCAACTACAAGGGTTGAAGTAGAAATTGTTCTACTCGTTCCTTTTTGAGTAGTTCTTTTTCTGACTTTACCATTGACTTCAAGTTCACCAATCGCAATTATTTGAGTTAGTGATACATTGTTATGGAACACAGCAATACTGGTTCCTTTATTTTTTATATCAAAAAAGACTAAACGAACATTTATTTGTTGATTCGCTTGGTCTGATAAATCATAATCTAAATCTAAGAGAAGTTCTTCGAGAATGTTTTTTACACCGATTGTAAGATTTCGGTTACCTGCAAACTTACCCATACGAATTTCGTTGGTAACTTCGCCGACCTTTATAAGATTCTGGTCGTTTGTATGTATCTCATTGGTAGAACCATTTGGTAGTAACACTAAGATACACAAAACGAATATTTTAAATACATTTAGTGTAGCTATTTTCAAAGTAATCTCCTATTGTTGATTACTGTAACCAATAAAAATAACGATTTGTAAAACGCTTTGAATAAAACGGTTGTTGAAATAACTGTGGGTTTTTTATCCCTTTACTAAGAATAAATATATAGGTGAAAAAAGAAAGTGGGTTTTTATACTATATTTTTTAACTCATTTTGAAAGTTTGAATGAGCTATGTTTCTAAATTCTTCTCTTCTATCATATACTGATATATGATTTAAGTAGTGAGAATTATTACGATATTTGTAGTTTTCACAAACTACTAGGTTTTTTATTTTGAACTGATTTATCTTCTCGTTCTTTTCTCTTGTTAGTTTTTCAGAAGCTACCATTAAGAAAGTATCTTCATATCCATAATGTCCAAAAGATTCAGGTACACCAATTCTTCTAAGTAGAGTTCCACTAATACAAGTGAACCAACCACCTGCAAATTTAAATCGTGATTGGGGAGATAATGAATTGTTTACACCAACTATACTAATATCACCTTTGATACCACTATCTTTGTAGGGGTCATTTGTTTTTTGGTAATCATGTGGTTTATCTAAAAATTGTTCGTTTACAATACAATCCCAAGTATTATCCCAAATACGAACTATTTCTGGTGTGATAATTGATAGTGGAAATTCATCTTTTGTTGATTTAACGGCTGTCTCAATATAAAAAAGAGTTCTTTCATCAAATACAATATCTGTATCTAACCAAACAAAGAAATCTGCATCATTATGTTTTTTAAGTGAAAATCTTCTTTGAGATACACAACCCAATATTTCATTTGAGGTTTGAAATGTTTTTACACACCAATCTGTATGATGTGATAATTTTAAAAACTTATCTATAAAATACTGTTTGTTGATTGAAGATTTATTCCAATCTACCATTTCGGGTGATGTACAAAGTGTTACATCTAAATTCCAATCAATAGATTTATCACAATAATAAGATGCTCGTTTGAGTTGATTTAAAGTATTCTCTAAATCATCTATCTCATAAGGTAAACAAAATATTGATATTACAATCTTCAATCTAAATCTATTTGTGAAAGTACACTATCCCAATTATCGAACTTGATTCCTTTATCATCAATGTATGCAACTGCCCTTGGTTTTGTAGAAGTAACTTTAGAAACATATTGATTCAAATCGTGTTCTTTCAACCACTCCCAAATCAATTGAGTTCCACTTCTACCATTTACCAATCCTCTATCTTTTCTTGCTTTTGCAGAATATACAATTACAGTATATTTTTCAGATAGTTTTTGTAGAGCTTCTCTTGCACCTTCGACTGGGTCATCATAAACAGTACCATCATGGTAACCTTTGGAGTTCTTATGAATTACACCATCGAAATCTACACCAATGTTTACTAACTCATCAGGATAAGAATGTTGTCTTGATGCCGCAGCACCACCTTGTCTATTTAGTAATTCTAAATCTTCTGGTGAGTTTTGGAAGATTGGTGGACAAACTTTACCACTACCATGAGTAAGTTCATATGTAAGTAATAATGTTAAAACTTCTGAAGTGTGATAATACTCAGCACCTAATACAACTTCAGTTAATGATTCAATCTTTGCAGGAATAGGATAAGATGTAATCATACCAACTTGCATTCCTCTCGATTGTCCATCTTCTAATGCTTTGATAATATCTACTGATTTACCACTTGATGAAATACCAAGAATTAATGTTTTGTTAAGTTGTTCTTGTGTTGAAGATACTGTTCTTTGTCTTACCCAATGAACCATCCAATCATCGAAAGATGAATCGTTGATTAAAGATGTTGCTACAATACCACTACCAGGTGCTTGTGCATTCTTTGTTCCATTTGATAATCTTGATATATCAACTGCTGCATGGTCTGCAACTCCTAAGTTACCACCATGACCCAATACAAAAATATCAACACAATCGTTGAATTTTTCTTGTAAATCTGCCCACTCTTTTGTATTGGTAACTTCTAAAAATTTATCACCAATATTTTCGAAATTTAATCCTGCCATAATTGTTCTATTTTATTAATATTTGTTTTTATGATTGTGGTATCCATTCCAAGTGCAACGAAACCATAATCTTTAAATTTTGTTTTAAATTCTTCTTCTATATTTGAAACCAAATGAACCCCTCGTTTATCTTGAGGAATCAACTCATTAAACTTGGTAATATTAAGTATATAGTTTTCATTTTTCCAATCACCTACACAACCTAAATTTGCTGTTAAATCATAAGGCCCTAATAAATAATAATCAAATACTTCTGAACTTATGAAAAAAGGTAATTTTTCAATACCTATTTGGTTTTCTATTTGAGCAACAAGTATTACATTATTTTGTTGTAATTGTTTATCACCCCAATCATTTTCTGAAACTAATCCCTGTCCTCTATTTCCCTCTGGTGGATACTTACACCATTCTCTAATATCTGCTGTATCATGAAGTGAATCTAATGTTGAAAATATCAAACCATTAACTCCACTATCTAAAAGTAATCTACAAAATGTTTTTGTAGGTTCTGTAATTCTTACAAATGATTTTTTACCACTTGCATTTATTAGTTGTATTAATGTGAATAAAGTTTCGTTATTGAATACACCATGTTCGGTATCCAAAACTATACCATCACAGTTAGAATTACAATATATTTTAGTTACCTCAGTAGAGGGTATTTGTTGCCAAAGTAATTTCATAATACAAATATACGAAAAATATTTTTAATTTCCAAATAATTCATCAAAATTTTTCTTTTCCCATGCATTGATTGCTGAATTATATCCTGCATTCCAAATCTTTCTACCCGCTTCTTTATAGTATTTTGCTGCAGTTAAGTGAGTTGTATTCATTCTCCAAAATTCATGTTCACCATTACCAATATGAGCATGATAATCAGGATGAAAATGATTAATATCACCTTCATTAGTACTTGTAGTATTAGTTGCAGTTATCCAATTTGAGTCACAACCAATAATGTAAACTTCTTCATAGTTCATGTAGTATGCAAGTTGTAACGCAACATTCATTGTAGTCCCACTTTTATCTAATCTTTTAAATGCATCTGTTGAAAATTGTGCATCAGTTCCAATTTGGTTTTCTGACATTGAGTTTAGATATAATGTTTTTTCTGGTAAAGTTCCTTCACCATTTCTTTCAATAGAATTTTTAAATCGTCTCCAAATGATAGGAGTTGTTTTTTCCTCACTACAAACATTTAAAATACTCTTACTCCATTTTTTACCCCACTCACCATGTTCACAATTTGAAGAACAAAATAAATAATAGGTAGGTCTCCATTTTGTTTTATCAAATAACAAATCAATACGATTCATTGCAAGTGTATCTTCATTCTCTAATAAATCTAAATTCATATCATTGAGAGATGGGCCGTTACCTATTAAAAAGATTCTTTTACCTAATCCAATATTTTCTAATTTAGATATCTCATTATATTGTGTTAAGTTTACTATACTACTCATTATTTAAAAATATATGTGTTATTAACTGATTTTACAATATCCCAATCTTGTTCAGTATCTATATCCAAATTATATGGATATTCGATTGGAATTGCAATTGGATTCTTTCCTATTCTATTACCCAACTCTAATACATTTGTTTTGAAGAAATAAAAATAAGAGTTCTCCATATAATATGGTGGTAAATCTTGTGTTTGTTCTAACTTCATTGGATTATGATTTACTGGTGATAAACCATATTCTTCTTGTCTCCAAAATCTATTTTGGATTACATCTACTGAGAATGCCGAATCATATTCCCAAGTTTTTGATTTCTCTTCTAAATCTTTTAAATGTTTTACATTCAAAAATGGTGATGTAACATGAACCTGACAAATCCATTCATCGGTAGGGTTTTCATCAAAGAAGTTTTTAAGTAAATCTACAACCGATACATCATCACCTTGTAAGTGCTTTTTTCTGTAATAAGGGAGTACCCAATCTTTATCAATACATTTTGTAATAATTTCTTCAGAATCAGTATCAACTACAACTTCAAAATCTTTTAGTTTATCAATTGTATGTTCCCATAATGGTTTGCCATCAAATTCTCTAAAATTCTTTTGTGGTACTCTTTGTGAGTTTTGTTTTATTGGTATGTATAAAATCATAGTTCCTCTATTCTCTTTGCCTTATCATCAATAACCAAATCAAATGATGGTTTAGTTTCAGCACCATAAATGTTAGTATATCCTACTACCAATCTATTAAACTTACATCCCCAACTTTCTAATTGTTTTTTTGTAAAATGATATAAATCTCTTTCGGATACACTTCCTCTTGCTGTCCAATAAACAATTTCCCAACCATCATCAAATAGTTTATTTATCTTATCTATATTTTCTTGCGAAGGAATTGCGTTTTCATAAATTCGTTTACCATCATAAAAACAAATAGTCTCATCAATATCAACTAATGCTCTTTTTTTCTCTCTAGGGTATAATTCACTTTCAATCATATCGTATATAAAGTCCATTTTATTTAACTTCTAAAATTTGTTTCATTGTATCATCAATGGAAACTCTATCATCATTTAGATAAATTTCTCTTACTAAATCTTCTTGTGGTTTTTGTCTATGAGTTCCATCAAATTCTTCACTCAACCATTTCTTTTCTAACTCAGCTCCTTTTTCTTTACCAAATATTTGTTGCATATCTTTATAAGATTTTCTCCAACCACCTCTGAACCAAGTGAAACCTGTAATATGTAATTCTTTTACATCGTACGCCAATAAATCTATAATTGTAAGTGTGCCTGAATTTGGTCTTGTTCCAACCCACTCTGCGATATCTCTATAATAATCTGTATCGATTACATGGAATGGTAGTTCCCATTTTTTATTATCTATTTCAAATCTTTGTACATCATTATTAAATGCATTTACATACTTTGGATATGGACAAGATACAAATACATTATCATCTTTCATTTCTTTATAAAAAACTGGCCCTCCACATTCTGCAGTTGTACATAAACAATGATAATGAATATCAGTTCTTGAACCTATATCAGATTCCATTCCTTGTTCAACAGGAAATCCTTTGTTGATTCTAACTACAATATCATAATCATCAATATCTTTTCCTTTACCACTTCCTTCTAACGATGGTGCTGGCCCTACGATTACAACTCTTTTACCTTTTAACATTTCGTTGTATTGAGTATCGTACTGACCTTTCTTTCTGATATCTAACCATTCTTTGTAGGTAAATCCTTTTGGATTATCAATCTTTGGTGGTTCACTATAAACTACCTTTTTATATTTGTTATGAATAACTTGTTTTAATTGTGGGTTTCTATCATACTGGTGAACTATTGTAAATGGTTCTCCTTTTTGATTTGTAACAGTTCCATCTTGTTCTACTAAAGGAGTTGGTTCCATTAATTTATCACCAAAGAAATCTTTTTTAATAAATGTAGTTCCCATTTGAACCGCAAGACCTTCTTCTTGTTTTACAAATTGTACTTTATCTTTCCATTGTTGTTGTTTAATTAAGATATTATACGCAGGTTGGTCTGCTGCTTGAATTGGATTCTCACCAGTAATTCCCCATCTAAATATATTATGGAATAAAGGAATTATATAATCCTTATCACCACAAATAGAACCAGCACAATAAGATTCTTCGTGTTGTAACCAATTCCATTCTAACTTGAATGAAGTACCAGCACAACCTTGTGCCCAATCATCATCACCAAGTTTCACTGCTTCTGAACACGCAATGATAGGTTTCTCTTGGTATTTGTTTAACCATGTTGTTGGGTTTGATTGGAATACTACATCTCTGATATCTGTCCAAATAATTCTATCACACTCATAGTTTTCTAAAATCATTGCAGTATCTCTAAATCTTTGGTTAAAAAGATGGTGAGATAATTGTGATTGAAAAATATCAAAGTGATTTTGTTTAAGATAGTCGATAGTTTCTTTTGGTACATCGTAAACAATCATCATTCGTTTACCACTAAAACCACTTCTGTTTAATGATTCAACCCAAGGTTCTATATCCTTTGGTAAAAACTTAGTAATTGTTGAGATTACTACATCTATTTTTTCGTATGGTTTATTCATGATATTGCCCTTCCTTTCATTTTTTCCCAATCTCTATTTTTTCTTACCTCATCATTTGTATCTTGAGTAGCATGAAGAACATTATTAATTGTATCAAATTTATCAGATAAATAAAGTAATGATGATAAATCTTTTGGAAAACAATGTCCACCATATCCAAAATCTCCATCATGACCAGGCACCATCCAATGTGATTTTCCTAATCTTTCATCTAATGTTGCATACTCTACAACCTTATCATAATCAGCACCAACCTTTTCACAAATCTGATAAATCTCATTTGCAAAAGAAACTTTAGTTGCAAGAAAAGCATTTGTCATGTACTTCACCATCTCTGCGTAAGTTGAATTAGTTTTTATGATTCTTGCTTTTGGAAATACTTTTGAAAATAATCTAACTACTGCAGTAGATTGTGGTCTCGGGCCACCTATTATGATTCTATTTTGATTATTATAATCTTCTTCTGCATTTCTTTCAGTCAAAAACTCAGGATTGAAGAGAATATTAAGATGTTTGTAATCTTTATTCAATTGTTCAGTTGTACCAGGTGGAATAGTTGATTTTATAATTACTGTTTTTTTTCTTCTACCTTCAAATTCTGTTAAGGTATTAATTTCAAATAAAGATGATTCTAAAATAGATAAATCACATTCTCCACTTGGTTTCATAGGAGTTGGTAAACATACAAAAATAGTATCACATATCATCACTAAATTATGTAAAGATGATGTTGATTTATTATCATCTAAATCATATGTTTCTACATTATAATACTTTTTCCATCTTTGGTAAACTGCGTTACCAACAAAACCTTGTCCTACTATTCCAATCATAAACCTAATATATAATCTTTTAATCTATCTTTTGGCTCCCAACCTAATCTATCTTTTGTATCTGTATTAGTATTAAGAGTTTCTCTATAATTGCCTTTTTGTTCTGGTACATAAGTTGATTCTATCCAAAACTTTTCATTGAACCATCTATAAATTTCGTTTATAGAATAATTTACACCACTACCGAGTTCCCAAGCATCTTCATGTTTATTATCAACTAAACCTATTCTATATAAACCATCTACAATATCATCTACATGAATGAAATCTCTCCTTTGTTCACCATCACCCACAATAGGTAGTGCTTCAATTTTGGATACTTTTGTTCTCCAAATACCAATTACACTTCCATATTTTTCATCTAATGATTCACCTGGCCCATACACATTATAAAACCTACAAATCTCTACATTAACATTATAAGTTTTTTTATAAAGTTTACAAACTTCTTCTCCAAGATATTTGTACATAGCATATGGTGAATCACTTGGGTCATGGTGTTTTGAAGATGAACCTGCGTAAACAACTTTGATGTTGTTATGTCTTGCCCATTCCATTACAGTTTCGGTTCCTTTTACATTAACCCTTAAACATTCAGTTGGGTCATCAAATGATGGTTGTACTCTTGATTGTGCAGCAAGATGATAACATAAATCATAATCACCTTTTATATATTCTAATTGTTCAATATCACAATTGATATACTTTACACCTTCTACATGATTTTTTTTATCACCAGTTGAGTAATTATCTAATGAAACTACTCTATGACCTTCTGAAACTAATTTTTTAATTAAATTAGAACCTATAAATCCTGCACCACCTGTTACTAAGATTTTCACGATACGATTCCTATTAATTGATGTTCGTTAAATAAAAGATATTCTTCATCTCCTATTTCTATTTTATTTACACCATGTCCTTTTTCGTACATGACTTTATCACCAACTTTTACTGTCATTGGAATTCTTTCTCCATTCTGAGAGAAGATACCTGTTCCTATTGATACAACTTCACCATAAACTTTTTTGTCCATAGTAATAGAATCTGCAATAATGATTCCACCTTTTGTTGTACTTTCCTTTTTTTCATCAGCCTTAACTAATACTCTATCACCTAATGGCTTAAATTTACCTGATTCCATATTTTAAATTATTATGTTCTACTGTTCTATAAATCATGAATGAAATTGTTGAAAAAACTAATGTTTTCCAAATTCTTTTATTCAATATCTTGTTTTCTTTTTCGTTTACTCCTACTGCGTCTAAAAGAGTGGATGGTGGTTTTTTATATTCCCATGTTGGTTTAGTTGATGCACAACTACCAAATAATATAATTCCACTAAATACTAATGATAATATTTTTTTTTTCATATTGTTTCGTAAAATTCGTTTTGTTTTTCTTGTCTATCTATTTGTTTGTGATGGTATAAAGACCATCTTTCTTCAGATGGAAAATTTGAAAAAGTATTATAACCAGTAATTCTTTCATGTACTTTATTCATCCAAGTCACATCTTCAGTATTTTTATAAATTCTTGTTTGATAATCTGGCCAGTTAACCCAACCTTTTTCATTTACATTCCACTTCCATTTATCAATGTGAGATTGTGTTAATCCTTCAACTGTGTTTACTCTTGGTACAAATACAATATCAACAGGATTACTATCTAATAAAGTTGGTAAATATTCTACTAAATATTCATGTGGAATTTCATCTGCATCTATTTGAAAGATATAATCTTTTGTACAATGTGATTTAAGATTATTTTTAAATGATGCAAAATCTTTATTAAGAGGAAATCCAATCACTTTATGATTTTCGTGCATTGAATTCATTAAAGTAACATATTCTTTAACTTCATCAGTAACAGATTCTTCATCATATTGAATTACAATTTCATCTTCTTTTGTAATATTTGTTTGTAAAAAATTAAGTAACTTTGTTATTTCTTCTAACTCATTACAAACTGTAATTGCGTAACTTATTGTCATTTATTATTCTATTAATGAATTTGGATTACCTTCATCTAAATCAGCTGCTTCTTCTCTTAGAATAGCAGTTTTTTGACCAGCTGAGGTTTTTTCACCAAATAAGTTTTCTAAAACTTCTTGTTCAAATCGTATTTCATAAACATTTAGAATTTTATCTAAGATATAAGTTCTATAATTATCTAAATCTCTACGATATAAATTTCTATTATTTTTTATAGAACTATCAAAAAGTGCATTACCATCTCGTGAGTATGTTTTTAACATATCTTCTAATCTTAACTGAGAACTTAGTGGTTTTCTTTTATCTCTTAATTTACCAATTAATTGTGTAAAATGTAAAGGTACTATTGGATTAATTTTTATACAATGTACTTTATTTCCAACAACTCCAATTACAAAAACATACCTTGATTGTTCTGCTTGTTTTGTTGGAGGCTGACCTCCTTTATATGTAATAATACGATAGATATTTCTTGGCCTGATTTGAGAACGAGGTATCCTTTTTTCAGGTCTTAAAAATTTTGTATATTGTCTTGTATAAAGCATTATAATTTTTTAATTTCTGGTAACTTCATTTCAATATGTTGTGGTTGTGGTTCAACCTTAACATATTCCTTAAGTATAGAACCTAACTTTTCAGTCATCTTGGAAAGTGTAAAGTTTGAATTTATGTTTGTTTTCAATCCTTTACTCTTAGATAAATATGTTTTGTAGTTTTTATGTACATCAAAAATCTTTGCAGCTGCTTTAGAATAATCTACATAAAACCACTTTGCTTCTTTTAACAAGAATTTATTTTGAGATGATTGGTGAACTTCTTTCAACTCACCCTCTAAATAAACTGTATTTTGTTCTGGTAAGAAATCTTTATATCCACTCCAATTAGAAACAATTATTGGTTTACCTGTTGTTGCAAACTCTGCAAGTGGTCTACCATAACCTTCACCTTTTGTAAACATAATCTTTGCTTTTACTTTATCATCATTATAAAGTGAATTAAGTTGTTGTTCTGTTAAATCTCCCCATACTAAATGAACAGGTGGACAAGAATCACCATATTCATTTGTTAAATCTTTAACCTTTTTTGAAATAGTTTCTCTTTCACCAACTGAAAATCCAGCGTGAGATGATTTTAGAATTAAACCTGGTTGTTGATTTTTTGGTAATCCTTTAAATACAGTACAGAATGTTTTAATCATCATACCTACATCCTTTCTATCATGTCCTAAATCTCCTGCCAACCAATGACCTACAAATAAAAAGTTAAAATCAGTATCAACTGAATCTAAAATAGATTCTGAAGATTTACCATCAAATATTGTAGTATCAACACCTTCAAATAAAACTTCTACTGGTTTTGTTAACTTTAATTCTCCAACTTTTTGTTGTGTTTGTTTATCAACTTGGGTAAATGTAGTTTTTATTAAAGTTTCTTTTGTAAATTCTGATGGAGTTATTATTAAATCCATGTTATTTCCACCTACTATAAATTCTTGTGGTGCAACTGTTGTTTCAACACCTGCAGTAATACCAATGTTATATTTACCAACTTTTTTAAATTCATTTGCAACAGATACTTGTATAAAAATATCAATTTGTCTATCAACTTTTGTTACAATGTTTTGTAGAATCTTTTTTCCAAACTCACTTTGAGGGTCAATCTGGTCTTGTGGAGTGTTTCCCCATCTTGTTGGTACAATCTTTACATCGTACTTATCTAATTCAAATAATGATTTCAAGATATCTCTTGAATGGTCACCATAACCACTTCTTGTAGCTATAGGTGCCTGAAATACTAATAGTGGTTTATTCATTTTCTATTTCTCTTAATCTGTTTTCTTCTTCGTTTCTTAAACATCT
>Ga0163111_10002251_pt1 | contig 12181 bp, 3 predicted proteins | sample CRUFie1St18metaG_FD_109645 | JGI IMG/M metagenome (GOLD analysis project Ga0163111, IMG submission 109645) | Marine microbial communities from the Costa Rica Dome - CRUD Field 142mm St18 metaG | ecosystem: Environmental > Aquatic > Marine > Oceanic > Photic zone | place: Costa Rica: the Eastern... | reverse complement strand
ATCAACATATTTAGGTGATGTGTTTTGAATCCTGCAATAGTCTAGGGCATTCTCAATATCTTTTGCTCGATCTCTGATGCTTTGATTCTTTTTTTCTGGTAGCAATGAATCTATTTTACGGAAAACGCCATCGGGATCATCAACATCATTTTTACCACCTCGGAGCCAGGAAACTGCGTCATACAAGTCTTTTGCTCTCTCTTCAGGAGTACGCGTAGCGATATTTAGAGACGGAATGTTCCTGAGATTGTCCTCGCGCGTAATACGGAGAGGTAAGACCCCTCGATTTCGGAACCAGTCGATGGCTCTTTCAATTTTTTGTGCACGATCTCTTGGCTTTTCCCCTTTCACGATTGGTAGAATGCCATCAATCTTCGTGTAGTCACCAGTTGGATCTTCGGCCGGATTTTTACCCTGTCGAATCCAGTTGAGAACATTCTCAAGGTCCCGCTGTCTTTCTTCGGGGTTCCGAATATTCACAGGTACCGAGCCTAATTTATCCAGAGCTGGAATCGGATATCCCTCTTCAGAAATTTTAAGACCTGACATTCTAATCCAATCAAGTGTTCTCTCGATATCTCGGGCACGTTCCTGCATAGACAAGTCATGTCTAGTTGGAAGCATTTGATCAAGCTTTGAGTAATCGTTGAAAGGAGCATTAACACGTCCAGATTTATTGCGCAGAAAGTTGTAGATCTTGTTCACCTCCTTCTCGCGGTCCTCAGGAGTTCGAACTGTCACAGGAACTGACCTAGTTTTGTCAAAGTTGGAACCAAAATCATCCTCAGTCGGCTTTAATCCAACAGACCGGCACCAATCCAACGTTCTCTCGAGATCTCTTGCCCTGTCCTTCGGGCTTTGACCCTTCTTTAACGGCAACAAATTATCTAATTTCCTGAAATCACCAGACGGATCAAAAGAAGAATCCTTGTTTTGCCTCATCCATGATAAGATATCATTTGTATCTTTCTTTCTTTCCTCTGGAGTACGGAGAGAGGTTGGGAGCAACCCAAGTTTCCTTAGAGCAGGAAGAGTACCATCGTCCAAAGATACCTTGTGATTTCGGATGTAATCCAAAACGCCCTCGATATCACGCGCACGTTCCTCAGGACTTTGTTTAGTTCTCTTTGGTAAAAGACTATTCACTTTTCGAAAGTCATCAGATGCATTTGGACTGCCAATAGAATCACCAGCTCGTAACCAGTTTTGAATGTCGGCCATTTCCTTTAGTCGTTCCTCTGGTGTGCGCACAGACATGGGAATTGTATCGACTTTCGTGAAGTCTGGAACAGTACCCGCTTCGAAAGCTAAATCGTTATTTCTGTTGCGGCACCAATCGAGTCCTCGCTCAATCTCGTGTGCGCGATCCTGGGGAGTTTGATATTGCTTAGAAGGCAACACCCCATCCAAATTTCGAAACATACCTGAAGGGTCAGTAATGTCGTCATCCTTTCCCTTACTTCGTAGCCAGTTCATAGCTCTGTCAAGATCTTTCGATCTTTGTTCAATGGTGCGTCGCGAAACTGGAATAGCGGAGACGGGAACAAAGTCTGCCTTTCGTTTGTCTAATTCCGGAGCAGCATCCTTTTCGCGTAGCCAATCCAAAGCTCCTTCGATTTCACGGGCACGATCTTCGAGAGTCTGCCCACGCTTTTTCGGTAGCATTCCGTCCAAAATTCGAAACTCTCCACTTGGGTCGAAAGTACTATCATCAACTCCTTTGTTTCGAAGCCAGGTTAATGCTGCATCTAGGTCCTTTGATCTCTGGTCACGGGTACGTTGACCTCCAAATGGGATTTTTTCGTCGTCCGTAGCGAGTAAACATTCATCGATGCCTAAGCCTTTGTTTCTAATCCAATCAGAGGCAAATTCAATATCCTTTGCTCTTTCCTCACGACTCTGATTGGGCTTTGTCCCGAGCATCGAATCGATCTTCTCAAATTCTCCAGTTGGATCGGTGAAAGTATCATCAAATCCCTTCTTTCCTTTATTACGAAGCCAATTCAGAGCATCCTGTTGGATCTTGGATCTTTGTTCAGGTGTTTGCCTTGACACGGGAATAGAGCCTAGTTTCGACAGTTTGTCTACGATATCATCATCAGCCAAAGGGATGTCATTGTTTCGGACATAGTCTAAAGCACCTTCGATGGCACGAGCCCGGTCTTCCAAAGTCTGATTTTTCTTCGTTGGTAAAAGCATATCCAGCTTTCTAAATTCACCAGTAGGGTCATACTTCTTGTCTTTCTTTCCCTTGCGTCTCAACCAATTCGTTACTTTCTCGATATCTTGATGTCTCTCTTCCGGACTTCGATATTTGGCACCAACGGAGTCGATTGTATCGAACGAAGGGATTGCGCCATCATCACTATTTGCTATTTCAGACCCTCGTGTCCAGTCAAGAAATTTCTCGATTTGTCGCGCACGATCCTTCCTCTTTTGGTTTGGTTTTACAGGTAAAGCAGCATCAAGCTTCCTAAAACATTCATTTGGATCGTTAATTGTGTCATTCTCGCCCTTGTGTCGAATCCAGTGCAAAATGTCTTGTAAATCTTTTTGCCTTTGTTCGGGGGTGCGAGACGAAACTGGGATAGAGCCCAAATCACTGTATTTATCAATGATGTCATCGACATCAGGCGAAGCACTATTTGATCGCAAAAAGTCTAAAGCCCCTTCAATTGCGCGTGCTCTTTCTTCTGTTGTCTGACCACGCTTTCGGGGTAACAGTTTGTCTAACTTCCGAAAATCACCGGATGGATCGTACTTCTTGCTTTTTCCTTTCCCCTTCCTAATCCAACTCATAGCGTTGTTTAGGTCCTCGAGCCGTTGCTCTGGGCTACTTTTGGCAACCCCCGAGAAAGGAAATTTGTTTAAACCGTCAACATTATCGTTGTCATAAGACTCTGCGTCTCCCGATCCCCGGATCCAGTCCAGCGCTCCCTCAATATCTCTGGCTCGATCATCAGTAGTTTCATTACGTTTATGAGGGAGAATGTTATTCAGTTTAGTAAACTCACCCGTAGGATCATAATTGCTACCCGCTTCATCCTTATTGCGAAGCCAATTGAGAACGCTCGCCAAATCTTTTGCACGCTGTTCAGGCGAACGTTTAGATGAAGATGGAATACTTGACATGTTTTGGAAACTTGGGTCAGCAGCATCGCTCTCAGAGACCAATCCTTTGTTTCGCATCCAGGTTAAGGCAGTCGCGATATCTTGTGCTCTCTCCTCAATCGATTGACCTTTTTTGACGGGTAATGATGAGTGAAGTTTTCTAAACATACCAGATGGGTCCAATGAATCGTCCGTCGCACCACTTCGAAGCCAATTCAATACATCGTTGACATCTTTCTGGTTGTCTTCGGATGATCTTGGAATAATAGAATCAAAATTAACTTTTTCAAATGCTGGTGAGCCGCTATAATCACTAGGATTAACGCCGTTCGTCCGGCACCAAGCAAGCGCATTTACCAATTCATTAGCTCTCTCTTTCTCATCCTGCCCCTCTTTTTTGGGAACTAAAGAATCAAGCTTAGTGAAAGCATCATTACTGTCAATGTCATCGCTGGTGTTACGAATCCAATTCATAGCATTTCTAAAGTCGCGATCATTTTCGTACATTGCTTTCAAACCTAGAGAAACACTCCCTAAATTGTCAAATGATTCAGCATCGGCAGTATCGTCGTCCAGATTGACACCCTTGAAACGCAGCCAATTCAATGCATCTTCCATTTCTCGAGCTCTAATTTCAGGAGACTGTCCCTCTGTTCTCGGAAGAAGTAAATCTAATTTTCTAAATTTTTCGACACCTTCGATATTCGAGTCAGGATTTCGTAACCAGTTCAAAGCGTTCGATCTCTCATGATCACGCTCTTCTTGCGACTTCAAAACAAAATCATCAAAATCAGATTTTTTGAAATCTGTGTCGATTTCACGGTCTTCCGCATTCGAAGGACTTTTGTTTCGAAGCCACACAAGCGCCTTGGCCATCGCATCGGCTCTATCCTGTTGCTGACTTTTGTATGTATTTCCAACTTGAGGAAAAGGGTCATCAAGATTGCCGAGATCGTTCGGGTCTTTGTCTCGGAGCCACTCAAGCGCACGTGCCATATTTCTTCCATCTTCATAACTTCCGGCTGGCTCATAATCCACTGAACCGTATCTTTCCATGATATCACTAAAGTTTGGCATATCATCTTCGTAATCGATATCATTTGAGCGCAACCAGTCTAATGCCTTCGTCATTTGTTTCACTTTCTGCTGTTCCTTTGTGTCACGCATTGGGTTTTGGGCGTCAACGAACGAAAATTTGTCGCTGTCATCTTCGACTTCGTGAAGTGATTCAGGATGTGTTTGTCGTAGCCAATTCAGAGCATCATTAATCCCTTTTTCCTCTGAACCACCGGCCTTCACTGGTGAGAATGAACCAATCCCCACAGATTTGAATTCGTCTTCATCGTCGTCATCCGGCACGTCTTGAATACCGTCACGCAACCAGTCAAGAGCTTTGATCATATCGTCAGCTTTTTTCTGTTCTGCGCTTCTCATCTTTGTTCCGGCGAAAGACGGATAATCATCTTCGTCGTCACTCTCTGGTTCAGCCTTGCTATCTTGTTGCCGAAGCCAATCCAATGCACTAGGAAGCGCGCCGCCACCAGACGTAGACTTCGAATCGATATTTTTGAAAGAAGCCACTGACCCAATGCTTAATGACATATCATCGTCGATGTCATCTGCAGCATCATTAGATCTGAGCCAATTGAGTTGGTCTGCCATTTCTGCTGCTCTTTTCTGTTCTTCAGTCATTGGTTTCGATGATGTGAGAGCGTTAAGCTTTTTGGAGCTGGATGTGCTACCATCTTCGGCGTCAGCTGCTTTCATAGCCTGTCGCTTTCTTAACCAATCGAGCGCGCCTCCAAACCCTGACTCTTCAATTGAATTCTTCACTCCAGATTTCACCATAACGTCTTCAATTTGTTTAAAACTATCGACAGTCTCGGCATCGATATCTTTCTTCGACCGTAGCCAGTCGAGAGCTCTTTCCATTGAAGTAACAGAGTTATCGCTGCTCTTTGGCATGAGAGAATCGATCTTCTTGAAAGTAGCTACCGACAAAGCAACCGAAACATCATCATCAACGTCAAGCTCTGTATTGTTATTTCGAAGCCAATCAAGGGCACTTGCCATCTCATTCGCCCTTTTCTGTTCCTCCGAAAGAGCCCCCACAAAGGCCGGGTTAGTCTTCATCTCGCTCTTTTCGTAACTCTCGAGAGTGTCACCAATATCGCTCACACGCTGCTTCCGGAACCAATCAAGGTTGGCATCGGTGCCCGGCATCGTATCCGGATGTGCGAGTTTGCGCCAGCTCTGAGCAAGACTCTCGAGTTTCTGCATCTTCTCTTCTTCAGCAGGAGTAGCGTCTTCGTCTAATTCATAGTCATTGTCTCTCCACCAGTCTAGAGCACCTTCAATTTCTTTTGCGATAGATTTGGGCTTGCGATTCTTCTTGCCACCCCATGCATGAAAGACTTTACGAACGTCCTCCGCTTTCTCGCTTTGAACAGCGTCCAAATCGAAATTTTTGTTTTTCTTCCGCATCCACTGAAGGAGGTTCTTGATTTCTTTCGAGGCCTGTTCTTTGTGCTTGCGTGGCATGTTCGTCTTTTGCCAAAGCTGGGCTAGACATTTGGCCTTTTTGAACTCCTCAGCATCTTGGACATCTTGATCTACATTGAGATTTTTTCCTTCACGGTCCCACCATAACATGCTTTCATGCAAATCATTGCCAGCTTTTTGAGCTTCTTTCGCACTGAGATTCTTGAACTCTGTTTTGGAAAATCCAAGATCGGAATGCCAATCTGAAAGTGTATCAGTTACCATCTTGTTACGCATCATCGAAGGAACAGTATTTAGACTATCTTCGATAGCATCGTAATCTTGGCCTTTCTTCTTCCACCAATTCATGGCATTGATCATTTCTTTCACAGTTTGTTCAGCTGCAGCTTCTGAAATGTTACTTGTATTCATTCGTCGCCACTCGTGCATGATTTCTTTCAATTTAAATAGAATTTCACGCTGCGAAGGTTTGATATTGAGTGATTCTAAATCGAAAGTTTTTCCATTGCTGCGCCATAAATCAATTGCATCTCTAATTTCCTTCGATTGTTTCTTAGTTCTATTCCAAGTCATAGCACTTTCGGAATCAGCAGGATCCCATTTATCTACTAGCATCTTCACCTTTTCGGCCGAATACACATCCTCTGGCCTACTAAATTCAGGAACATCGTTATCCTCGCAATTTGTATGCCACCAATCCAATGCGCATTCAATCTCCTTTGCGATACCTTCTACTTCTCCAGGCGAGATTTCACTCGATTCAGCACTAGTTGCACGCCAATTAAGGATTGCATGCTCGAGTTTCTTAAACTTCTCGCCTTCCTCTCCTTCTTGATCCAAGATTTCTGGCTTGTAATTATTGCGTCTGAAATATATGAGCGAGTCAGCAATCTCTTTGAGTTGCTCAGGAGTAGCTTTGACTTTTTTTCCCCACAATGCTAGTAGTCCCTGGGCCTTTTGGAACTTTTCAACATCTGCATTCGGAGCAGAATCCAAATTCTTCATTCTGATGCCATCAGAACGGTACCAACATATGACATCATTTATTTGTCGCGCAACACTTTTCATTTCTTCGCCTTCAAGGGAGTCGCGTTGAAGCTGCATCAAACTGAGCTTAACTTTTTTCATCTTTTCCGCAATCGATGGTTCGAGGTCATCTAATGGTGTGTCTTTATGCCTAGCCCAAAGTCTCAATGCTTCCTTCACTTCCTTGTTTCGAGAGTTTAACTTATCTCCTTCTTTTAGACCGAACGAGGCAAGCATGTTCTTGGTCTTACGGAACATCATATCATCTTCTTTGTTAGCTAACAATGGATCAAATGCCTTAGCATTGAGCTTCCACCATCGCAATGCTTCCTCAGCATCTGATGCCGAATTATTTTCATGGAATTTCCAATCAACAATCAAGTCCTTCACACGATTGATAGCCGCAGAGTTATAGTTGGGATTTTCCGGATCGAAGGTCCCGTTTAAGATCAAATCAACACAGCTCTGTAGATCCTTGGCACGTCGTTCTGCCTCTTCGGTATCATGGCGTGGATCGAAGGTCTCCCACTCCTGTTTCGGTAAGTCTTTGATTTCCCATTGTCCGAAAAGGTCATTAATCTTCTTAAAGGTAGACTGATTGTGTTCAAAGTCTTTCATCTCGTCAATGTGTGTTTTACTCTGAGTTTTCCACCAGTTGATTGCCTCTCTGAGCTCACGAGCTTTCTTTTCCTCTTCGAGCTCATCAAGAGCAGCATGTCCGAGTGCCTTACGAACCTTCATAGCCTTCTTTTTTTTCTTGTCGAAAGCCTTGCTAGTAGTTGGAATATAGTTCTTGTTGGCGCCCCACCAATCAGTAACACGTTTCATCTCTTTCAATGGATCCATCATAATATCTACAGATATGTTACTGTTGTCTTCGTTGAGTGTATCTTTCCACCATGCTAAAGCCTCACCCATCTTTTTGGCTTGCCGCCGGGCATTCCTAGTATTCTTTTCCGCCTTACGTTTTTTCTTGTTCTCTGATTCCTCTTGCCGTTCTCTTTCCCTGGCATTTTCATCTTGCTTCTGTCTCAACATAGTCATGAGGTCTGGTACATTATCGTCGGTCTTGAATTCGGAAGCGTTGCTAAAGACACTGACATCGTCTACGATTCCGGCGGAGGCGGGTTCGTCGCTTTCCCACCAATTGTCACTACCAGTTTGGGCATCATCCTCTGAGATAGCTGCTGCTGCTGCTTCTTCGGGATTGTTCAGCCATGCCATGGCATCGGCCATTTCGTTCGCGCGGCGCTCAGCTTCATTGGCGTTCGTCTTCGCCCGCCTAGGAGCACTCGCAAACTTCGCACTGCCGGTTGTATTCTTTGTGGTGTTATCATCATATTCAACGCCTAGATACTGATTGACGGTTCGTCCTAACGTAGTGAAAATGCTCTCGGGTTCTTCGGCCGTGCTGTCTTCTTGTTGGCGAGGGATTTCAGAAAGTTTTGGTGGAGGTCTGGGTTTCTTGGCAGCACCAGAGCGAGCAGCACCAGGGCGAGCAGCACCAGAGCGAGCAGCACTAGCGCCGCGGCCTCGTCCTGCATTAGGTCTGCCTCTGCCTCTTCCTCGACCAGATCCGCGACCACGGTCTCCTCTTCCACCTCTATTAAGAGGGGTATTAACAGGTGCGGAATCTTCTTCTTCTTCGGGTCCTAAAGTCCACCAACTCATCTTCTATGTATTAGTTATAAAGTTCTGTTTGTAATTAGTTCCAGTAATAGTTCAATTGTTGTTCTTTCCTTGCGATTGGTTGTGTTTCGCTAATTCTATTATGCTTGTTGATATTCTAATCTCTTGTAATCGTGTAGTTGCTGGAACTTGTTGTAGTTGTAGTTGTAGTAGTTGTGTTGTGGTTGAGTATGAGTAACTACGAAATCTTTCACTTTGCAGTTGCGTCTTCTCAAGTGGTAATATTTATTAGACGAATTTTTCCGTCGCTTTCCAGTAGTAAAGCTACCCGGGCCACCCTAAATTCAGTATTGAAAATGACCTGGGAGGAATTGAGCGGGATCAGGGCATAGGTGTTTTCCATAAGTTCTTGTCTCTGAAGTCATTGAGAGTCTCTTTGGGCCGGCATGGACTTTTATCACGATCAGGAAGCTCCTGGAACACGCTTGGGGTTCGCTGATGCTTCGCTATGCGGTTCAATGACAGACCTAGCAACACAATTCGGTGCACCTTTTTTTGGAAAATATGATTCCTCCCCCCAATAGTGAACGGCCTGTCCATCCACCATTGTGTCCTTGGATCATCTCCAAAGTGCTTTGAGTTCATTCATTGTAGCTCCTGGTCCAAAGAAATTTTTGCTGGTAAAGAACAAAAGCAAGCAAGCTAAACGAGCACGTCAAATAGCCAAGAGTAAAGCCAAAACGAAACAGAAACTGGACCCCAATCGAATACGAACGATTACATCAAATGAAAAAACATGAAGAGATTGAAAGCGAGGACGCAAGACTCCACAAAAGAAATATTTCTGGTGCGGAGACAAAACGGCGACGGATGAGCAAGAAAGAGCGTAAAGCTCTAAAATCTATGAACAAGCAAAAACGACTGAAAGCGGACAGTTGCAAGTCTACAAAGGCCTGCACCATTGTAAACACTAACAAAACCATTGATGCAAATGCGCATGTCGATTACGATGTTTACGCAGAAGAGGAACGAATTCGCCTCAGATGTATGAAATCTTACAAAGCCGTTGATATACCGAAGGAACCATCGACAGATCTTATAAAGCGTAAAACTTCCAAAAACACGGAGTCAATCGATGCAGAGGGGTATCGAACACTTGGAAAATGGTTTCCAAATGCAATAGTGATGAAAACAATCAGTTACACGAACACTGGACAACTAATTTCGAATAAACAAGGTCAGAAAGCGAAAGAACGGAAAGAATTGAAAGACATGACGACACCTGATCCGAGATCGTCTCTAGTTTTGTTTTATCAGTATACCACATCTACAGGTGATAATAATGATGATGAAATTAGAGCAAAGAAGTGGAATCGCCGAGAGCTAGAACTATTGGTGACATATTTGGCAGAGATAGGTCGTCAAAGAAATATCGGAGGGCGCATTCGCGTATCGACGGAAGGCGTCAATGCTACGTAAGCAATTATGCGTTGGACGCAAAGCATATCATACAAGCTACCAGTGCTGTACCGTCTTTCTCGCCTCTTTGCCCAATCCATTCTGACGCTAATTATTCTTCTGATTTTGTTATTTTTTTTCTGGTTTTGAACTGTGCTTAGTTTATCGGCTGTGGATACCAGAAATTCCACTGCAGAAGCTACATTACGTCATTTGGCGGAAGACTTACGTAGATTTGATCCAAAGGTATTTTCTCAAACTGATTTCAAATTTCTGGACGATTTACCAGCAGGTAAGTGGTTTAGGATGAGAGGAAACAAAAAGTTAGGTCATCGATTCAGAATGTCAGATCTAGAACTTACACTATTTTTACTAGATCGACATTTCAAAGAATTTAAAATTCTACCCGTTCAGGAACTAGTGTTTTACGATATTGGCGAAGACGATGCACCCTTGAATGCAAGCATGAAAACCCAAGATCTTAAAACGCATTCGAAAGTGCTTCCTGGGGGCGGTGGTGGAATTCATTTAGATGCGAAAGAGTATCACAAAATGCTTCAAAAGGACAATACCGTAGTCATTGATGTTCGCAACAATTATGAGACCATTCTTGGACGATTTGATGGGCAGCAACAACAGAATCAAGATCAATCGAACTCTTCGGAATCATTGTCAAAAAATACGACCAGAAGCGGCGGTGCAGAATACATTGATCCAAAAATGCGAAAGTCAACCGATTTCAAAAATTGGCTTGCGACACCAGAAACCCAACAAAAACTAAGCAATAAGACAGTGTTGATGTATTGCACCGGTGGTATCCGTTGCGAACGAGCGAGCGCATACCTCAAGACACAAATGGGAGATAAAGTAGAAGGAGTTTATCAGCTTAAGGGAGGCATTGAACGTTATTTAAAGACCTTTAAGGATGGTGGATTTTGGCGCGGAAAGAATTTTGTCTTTGACAAGCGGGAAGCTGTAAGTGTGGAGAATCCGCAAGGAGATGGTGGTGTTATTCGAAAACAAGAGAAGAAAAACCAAAAGAGGAAACGAAAGCAGCAACAAGATCAAAACAATGATTCATTTCTTCTTGCCAAATGCTGTGTTTGCGGAGTATCTTGGGATCGATATGTTGGGAAAAAGAAATGTCTGACATGCGGTGTACCAGTACTGATGTGTGACAAGTGCATGTCTCTCAAACCCGACAAAACACCAGGTATGGAGTTAAAGGTTCGCTGCCCTCTGTGCGTAGAGGAAAATATAACCGTGCTTGCGGATGAAGTAGAATTGACTTCCAATGGGATCAAGAATAAAGCTATTTCGTCTACGAAAAGGGCGTTGCATACGGGGAAGTTCGTCCTTGAATCTGGCAGAGATGATGATATATCGAAGAGGTGTAAATCCGAGAAAACTAAAGAAACATTCAAAACTGGCAAAGCCGCTACCTCGGTCTTGAAATGGGGTGGAGGTCATGCTATTGAGAAGAAAAAGCTCAAAAAAATGAACCGTCGACTTTGTCAATTTGGAGCAAATTGCGCTCGAAAGGATTGTCTTTTCTACCATCCCGAACGAGAGCTGAAGTGAATGGATTTGTGCAGTAATTTGCACACACTATAGTGTGCAACCAAAACACACATGAAGCTTCTACTGAAAGTGAAGTTAAGAGGGATAGGGACACAAGTTGGAGGATCTACTAATGCTTTGATGTAATGCGTATTCAGAAACACATGGTGGTTTAATGTCATGCGACTCATTGTGTCATGAAGTGAACAAAATCTGTCATAAATTGTTTTCCCAGCTCAGTGGGGGAGCTCCAGGGGCATCCCCCCATAGGCATGAGCAGCCATTTGCTCACTGCTGGTGCCCCCCACTGGTGGCTTGGCGCTTTGGCAATTGCCAAAGCCAGCTGACGACCGCCCCCACTCCCTCTTGAGCCCCCATGGCCACAGGCCCCCACAACAAGCAACTTTGGTCGGGCAACCACGACCACCACACCAGGCGCTGGTGTGGTGGGTGGCAGCTCGCTCACCACAATGCCCCCCACCACCCTGGGTGGGGCTCGCTCACTGCGCCCCCAAGGCACACACAGCGCTGCGGCCCTGTGTCAGGCGAGCCTTTGAGCAGAGCAGCTCTGGCCTGCGTGCAGCATGGGGGCACTCGCCGTGCCCTTGGGAGCTTGGATTGTGCTTGTGGCCAAAGGCCCACTAGCAAGCGCTGGTAGGGGATTTCCCCAGATGAGGGCACGAAAACAGTTTGATTTCAATTCGCGCCATTTTTTTCTCACCGCTTCTTTTCATTACGGATGAATTACATCATTCAGTTTTGAACCTCTCGATTCTACGAACCAAAGAACCATTGAACTAACAAAGCAAAACTAAGCTATTTGCACTACGATAGAGTACTCAATCCAATAATCCCACATTCCCTTACACTTTTAGTCTTTGCCATTGGTTTTATT
>Ga0163111_10002250_pt1 | contig 12183 bp, 1 predicted proteins | sample CRUFie1St18metaG_FD_109645 | JGI IMG/M metagenome (GOLD analysis project Ga0163111, IMG submission 109645) | Marine microbial communities from the Costa Rica Dome - CRUD Field 142mm St18 metaG | ecosystem: Environmental > Aquatic > Marine > Oceanic > Photic zone | place: Costa Rica: the Eastern... | reverse complement strand
GTGGATCTGGATACTAATTACAACTACCTAACAGACGAAAATCCATAAAATGTCAAAAAATAGAGTCCAACTAAACAGTGTTGTTTCTAGTCAACTTCCTGCATATGTGCAAGAAGATTATCCTTTAGTATCCTCTTTCTTAAAGCAATACTATATTGGACAGGAATATCAAAGTGGACCTGTTGATCTAATCCAAAATATTGATGAATATATTAAATTAGATAATTCATCAAACATAGTTGAATCTGTAATTTTGCAAGATGATATTACTTTCTTTGATAAAACAATTAAAGTAGATCCAACACTCTCCCCTGGTGGTACTATTGGATTTCCTGATACCTATGGTCTACTTAAAATTGATAATGAAATTATAACGTATAGAAGTAAAACTGATTATTCCTTTACTGGATGCAGGAGAGGATTTGTTGGAATAAGTTCATATAAGAGCGGAACAAACAATAGTGAATTAATATTTGAAGAAAGTCAGTCCGATGACCATAATAGTGGTTCAGTCATTGAAAATTTAAGTGTTTTATTTTTAAAAGAATTTTTACTAAAAACAAAAAATCAACTTCTTCCCGGATTACAAAATAGAACTTTTGATGAAGATCTTAATCAAAATATTTTCTTAAAGCAGTCTAAAGACTTTTACCTTAGTAAAGGCACTGATGAGTCATTTAAAATTTTATTTAAAGCTTTATATAATCAAGACGTAAAAGTTGTAAGACCATCTGAATTTTTATTCACTCCGTCTAATGCTAGGTATGAGATTGTAAATCAATTAGTTGTTGAACCAATTGAGGGTGATCCAGAAAATTTGGATACTGGAACTTTATATCAAGATTCTTATAAGTTTGATGATAAAATCAATAAAGCATATGCCCCAATCACTTCGGTTGAAAAAATTGAAGTTGGATTTGGAAAAACTTTTTATAAACTTAATTTTGATGGTGGATATAATAGAGATATTCGTGTTGATGGAGTTGAGTACGGTCAATTTAAAGTCGAACCATCGACAAAAATTATAGGATCAGTTTCAAGCGGATCCACCATTATTGATGTTGATTCTACGGTTGGTTTTGGAACCACAGGTGAATTGTATGTAACTTATACGGATAACACCACCGGTATCGTATCGTACACTTCAAAATCTTTAACTCAATTTTTTGGATTAACAAATCTCACAGAGAATATTAGTGATGAATCTACTGTGGGTATTAATACGTTTGCATATGGCAGATCTAAATTAAATCAAAATGAAATAATAAAAGTTAGAGTATCTTCTGTATTAAATTCTACTAAATTACCAGATAATACCAGGTCCTTTAAAAAAGGAACGACTGCAAATGTTACCACATATGGAATATCTGAGTACAATTTCACAACTAGAGGATGGGAGTATAATGTATCTCCAAAGTATAATGTCGAAGATGTAGAGTTAATTGACACCTCGGATTTTACATACAAATTAACATTAAAATCTAGACATTATCTTAAAGTTGGCAATTCTATCATTATTAATTTAAAAGATAAAACAAAATTAACCTCTAATGTTATATCGATTGATAGCGAAAAAAGTTTTAGAATAAGAGGTCAAGGAGAGTTAGAAGAATCACAAGTAGATAAAGTCCAAAGAAAAATACAAAAGGGAGAATCAAATACTTTTTCAAAAATATCTGAATTTTCAACTGGAGTTGATAATTTATACAAAACTGATGATGGTGATTACGTAGTTGCATCTCCATCTTTACCTGTTTACAATTCTCAACCAATAGAAGCAACACAAAGAAAAGTGACCTTCTCTGGAACTTTTTCTGGAACTGAGTTTGAAATTAGTCCAGGAGTGGAGCATGGATATTATACGGGTGAATCAGTTTATTATTCAGCAAGTATTTCTGATGAAAAATATGTTGACGCTGCTGGAAAAGTACGGACAAGAAAAAAAAGAAATACAGGATTATTTGATGACGGACTTTATTTTATTAAAAGAGTAGATGGATTTACTTTAAAATTTGCAAAGAGTAATGATGATATCTACAATGACAAGTATGTTAGTGTAGATAGTGCCACAACAGTATCTGACAGCACTATTGTGCCGTTTAATAATTTTAATAAGACTCTTAAACCACAAAAACTTTTAAGAAAAATATCCACTCCTCAAAACCAAGGAGAAAAAATTTCAACTAAACCTGGAACTACTGGGATATTAATAAATGGAGTAGAAATTTTAAATTATAAATCCAAGGACATTATTAGATATGGTGCTATTCAGAATATTAATGTCTTATCTCCGTCAAATAATATTGATGTCATTAATGTTCCAAATTTAATTATTAGTGATCCTGTTGGTTCAGGAGCAACAGGGCACGTTTCAGTCACTGGTTCTCTTAAAGAAGTGAGAGTCCTTAATGGTGGATTTGATTATCTATCTGTACCAACTCTTAAAATAGAGGGTGGTAATGGAAAAGATGCATTTGGATCAGTCAATATGAAATTGATTGATCATGCACCAGAATTTTTTGCAGATCAAGTTTCTGCAAATGTTTCTTTAGTTTCAGATACCATTGGATTTTCTACTTTCCATAAATTTAGAAATGCAGAGCAAGTAATATATAAAACTTTTGATGAACCAGCAGGAGTGGTTGGTTTAGATACTAGTGCATTGTACTTTGTATCAACTGTTAATAACACCACCGTTAAATTACATCCAACCCAAGCAGATGCTATTTCTGGTATCAATACTATATCATTGACTGGATTCGGAATTGGTAAGCATGCTCTTCAAAGCGTAAACAAAAAATCCATAGTACCTTCAATTAATATAATCAGTGGTGGAACCGGATATGAATCTAAAAAGAGAACTGCTCCTGTAGCGGGAATTAATACCTCGTCAAGTATTATTACAATAAAGAACCATGATTACAAAGATGGAGAGAAGATTAAATACTCTGTAATTGGAACTGTAGCAGAAGGTCTTACCAACAATACAGAATATTATGTTACATCTGTAGATAAGGACTCATTTAAACTCTCTGCAATTGGAATTAGTTCCGACGTTGAATTTTTCTATAGAACTAAGCAATATGAAAATATTAGTTCTGTAGGTGTGGGAACTCATGTATTCAACTATCCAGACATTACTGCTACTTTATCTGGAGAGGTTGGTATTTCATCTATCGGCGCAGAAACATTTAAAGCTTCCATAGAACCCGTAGTACGTGGTTCTATCACATCTGTTCATATTGAAAATGAAGGTGTTGGTTATGGATCATCAGAAATAATTAATATAGATCGTCAACCTACAATTACTATAAGTGGTGGAAAAAATGGTCAAGTTAGACCTGTTGTTAGTAATGGAAGAATAGAACAAGTTATTATATTAAATTCTGGAACTGGATATAATACTACTCCCGATTTAAGAATTATTGGGGATGGTCAAGGAGCAATTTTAATTCCAATTATTTCAGGCGGATCTTTATCGGAAGTAAGAGTTGCTGAACCTGGTAGTGGGTATGGCGCATTAAATACTTTCATTGATGTTGAAAATTCATTTGATTCTGAACTACAACCAGAGTTTTATTCTGATCTTAAAACCTGGAGAGTTAACTCAGTCGAAAAGAATTTCCCATTCTTTACAAAAGATGATGGTATAGTGGTTGAGGGAGAATATGAACTTCAATATGCACACCTTTATGCACCTAGAATTTTACGAGAAAGTAATTATTCTGTAGATTCAGAGGCAAATATTCTTTATGGGGAGAGTGATCTACGTAAGGTAAACAGTATTGAAGTAGACTCAGAGCAACACTCACCTATTTTAGGATTTGCCTATGATGGTAATCCAATATATGGTCCATATGCGTATACCACTAAGAGTGGCGGTGTTATATCACAAATGAAGTCTGGATACTCTCTTGATTTAAAAACTGGACGACCTCCATTATCAATATTTCCAGAGGGATTCTTCATTGAAGATTTTACTCATGAAAAAGTTAGTGATGAAACTATTCTTGATGAAAATAACGGAAGATTTAGCGTAACTCCAGAATATCCAAATGGAACTTACGCATATTTCATGACGATTAATAATTTACAAACTGAGTCCTCTGGTGTATTTAAAAAATACAAAAAACCAGTTTTCCCGTATATTATTGGTCATAATTATCAATCAGTTCCTAATCAATTTAATTTTGATAAATCTTCAAATCAAGATGATTTTAATTTTGAGGAAAGTGATCTTCGCAGAAATACTGATCCATTAAATTTAATTGATGAAGATGAGCAATTATATTCTTACCTTTTTATTCCCAATAAATTAAATCAAACCGCAAAAATTAGTGCAGTTTCGCCGGGAACAATAGACTCCATTGGTATTTTAACAGGAGGCACCAATTATAAAGTTGGTGAAACTTTGGTATTTAATAATGATGGAACTGAAGGAAGTGGTGCTCACGCTAAAATTAGCAGAGTAAAAGGTAGACCAATTTCTAATATTAGTGTTGCTTCTAGTTCCATATCAAACGTTGAGATATATCCAAAATCATCTGGAGTTTATGAAGTTATTTGCGACAACCCTCATGAGTTTTTAAATCTTGATTTAGTTTCTATAACAGGATTGTCTACAAATGCTAGTGGAATCGAAGGATCTTATTCTGTAGGAATCTCATCTAACGTTCTTCGTTTAGCAGGTGTTGGAACAACTGCGGTTGCAATCGGCACTGAGAGTGTTACTGGTTTAGTTACACACTTTAGTGTGACGGGTGATATTACTGCTACCAAGGTAAATGATGTCCTAGGTATCGGAACAGAAAAAGTTCAAGTTCTTAACGTAGACTTTGATAACTCAAGACTGAGAGTTCTGAGAGCTGTTCGTGGAACGGTCTCTGCTGGACATACTATTGGTAAGTTACTGATTGAAGATTCTAGAAATTTTGACATAAGCACCGGTATCACCTCAACTTATAAGTTCACAAAAAATGAACAAGTTTACTTTGATCCAACTGAAACTGTTGGATTAGGAACCACTGCTGGTGTTGGTATTGGAACTACAATTTCTTTTGCTAATCCTGGTGCAGGAATAACACAGAAATTTATTCCTACCAAATCCTTATATTTCAGAAATCATAATTTTAAAACAGGTGATCAGTTAACATATTCTCCTGGTAATGGTGGCACTGGTTTATTTGTTGAGGATGAAACTAATGTTGGTTTTGGAACAACTCTTACCAATGGACAAAAATTATTTGTTGCAAAAATTGATGATGATTTAATTGGAATCGCAACTGTCAGGGTTGGTCTTGGAACCACGGGAACATTCATTGGTGTTGCTGCATCTCTTAGAAATTCATCTACATTGTTTTTTAAAGATGTTGGTGTTGGAAACACTCATAGTTTTACAACAAATCACACTGTTATAACTGGTGAAATAAAGAAAAATACAGTTACAGTGAGCACATCTGGAACACATGGAATTAGTCCAAGACACAGGGTGGATATTTCAGTAAATCCAAGATCAAATAAAACTATAGTTGTAAAATATAACGACTATAATAGAAATATCATATTCAATCCATTAGGATTTTCTTCTACAGGAATTAATACTTCCACTGGAGCAATTAATATTCCTGATCATAATTTTAATGGTGGCGAAAAAGTAATTTATAATGTCGGAGTTGGTAGCGATGTATCCACGGGATTGACTAATGATAAAGTCTATTATATCTCTAGAGTTGATAATGATAATTTTAAGTTATCCAACACATATTATGATGCTACAAGAGATATTCCTGTTACAGTTGGAATCGCAAGTACAGGACTTACCGGTGGTAATATAAATCCAATTAATCCTCCAATTACTCTGTATAAAGATTCTACTGTTACATTTGATCTCTCAGATCCCTCTCTAGGATATTCTATATTAGGATCTGCATATCCTGCATTTGATTTAAATCTTTATAGGGACAAAGATTTTGATATAAAATTTGATAAGTCGGATAATAGTAAAACGTTTGATTATAATAAATCTGGTCAGGTTGGGTCAAGTGGAGCAACTGCAGTTTTATCTGTAAGTTCTAATTTGCCAGAAAATCTTTATTACAAATTTGATCTGGTGTATGATGCAAGTCTTCCAACGATCAAATCAGATGTAACAATTGACACCGAAGTGATTTCGGGCAATCAATTAAAGATTAGAAATAGTGAGTATTCTGGTAAATCAAACAGAATAAAAATTGTTTCTCCAACTTCTTTTTCATATGATCTTCCAAATGCTCCAGAGAGTGTATCTTACGCATCTACTATCGCTGCACTTTCTTTTGAGACAGATTGCGATCACACCGTTGGTCCTATTGCTAAAATTGAAGTCATAAACTCAGGAAAAAATTATTATGCACTCCCAGGAATTTCCACAGTCAACACTGGAATTGGTTCTGGTGCTATTTTAGAAGCACAAAGTTCCACTATTGGTTCGCTAAAATCAACATCAATCCAAGATATTGGATTTAATCTTCCTGCCGATAATACTCTTAAATCGAGATTATTATTCCCACAAACTATTCGCATTGAACCATTAGCGATATTTGATCAGGTTGGTATTTCTTCTTTTGGACGAGGATTCTCTATAACACCAAAATTGGTTGTTGTTGATGGTAAGACACAACTACCAGTTAATGACGTTGATCTTAAAATGACACTTGGAAATTCCAATGTTAAAATTATAAAAAATACTAATGGAATATCTAATGTAACACCTACAATTATTCCAACTCAAACTGACTCTGGTGTGGGCATCAGCACCATTGAATACTTCCCCGCAACTAAAGATGCTCTTGTTACTTTAAGTGTAGGGTTCAGCACAGTAAACAGTTTCCCATTTGCTATTGGTGATAAAGTTCTCATAGAGGGAGTTAGCGTTGGTGTTGGATCTACTGGGACTAACTTTAATTCTGCGGAATATAACTATAAGTTATTTGAGTTGACAGAGGTTACTTCTAATCTAGGTGGAATTGGATCTGTTAGATTTAATATGTCTGACGTTATTAAAATTAATGAAACTCCAGGTCAGTTTGACGCTGTAAATTCTTCCGCAAGAATAACAGCTAAAAAACATTTTCCATTATTCGAGTCAAACTTAGTTCTAAACGATTATATTGTCGGAGAAACAGTAACATCATCCTCCGCAACAGGAATCGTTGAAGATTGGAATCCAATTACTTCAATTCTCAGAGTATCATCTGATGATAATTTTAATATAGATGAAAAAATAACAGGTAAATCCTCCAAATTTGTCAGTATTGCATCCTCTATATCTTCATATGAGTCTTATATTGATTATGAAGCATCTTCTAAGGTCATAAGGGGATGGCAAGATGATTCTGGAGAACTAAACTATGATTTGCAGAGAGTACAAGATAACTTCTATTATCAAAGATTCTCTTATTCTCTTAGATCACAAATTCCATATGAAACTTGGAATGAGGTTGTTTCTTCAACTAATCACACCCTTGGTTATAAAAAATTCGCTGATTATCAATTAGAGACTTTTAACTCAAATTCAATGTCAGTTGGGATCACAACTGAAGTCGGGCAGGTTGATGTAATAAACGATCTATCTAGAGTTATTGATCTTAATTGTGTCTTTGATTTTGATTTAGTAACTGAGAACAATATTAACTCTGGCACAATATCAGATGAAATGGTATTTTCTAATAGAATTTTGACAGATTACTTTGAGTCAGTTGGAAACAGAGTTCTCTCTATTGATGATATTAGTGGAGAGTTTAATAGTGAACCAAGGTCTACACCTTTCAGTGTAGTCAATACCTTTGATTTATCCGAAGCAAGAGCATTGAAGTATGTAACATATGTCAGAGATAAAAGGTTTACTCAACAGAGACAACTTCTTATAGTTGATTTGGTTCACGATGGCGTTACAGCATATATGAATCAATATGGAAGAATTGAAACTCAGTATGATCAGGGTTCATTTGATTTTTCTGTTTCTGGAACTGAGGGGCAACTCTTATTCTTCCCAACTAAATTTACAGTTAATGACTATGATGTAACGTCTTTATCATATAATATAAGTGGAATTGCGACTACAGGGACCGGAACAACTTTCTTTGGTAGTGGTGTGTTGGTAGATACGTCTTCTACTGAGATAACTCCCGCAACTGACGCCACAATTGTTTCTATTGCAAGCACTTACAATTCTGCCAAAATTCTTGTAACTATTAATCCAGATTCAACTGTTAACGATAAATTTGAGATGGTTGAACTTAATGTAGTTCATGACGGAACAGACGTTGAACTTCTTGAGTTTGGTCAATTAACAACTGGCGGATTTGATACGTTCTCTGGTGGAGCTGGACTTGGCACATATTCTGCAGCAATTTCTGGTAGTAATTTAGAAATTGATTTCCATCCTGGTTCAGGAATTACCACCACTGGTGTAATAAACACTATTCAAGTTGCATTGTCTGAAAATACTTCTGGGATCTCAACAACACAACTGCAGTTGTCTGAACTTGATGGTAGAACAACGACCATCTCTGCATCAGGTTCTCCTGGTGTAACCACAGTATCTCAATACGGAAATAATTATGATTCTGCTTATTTTATTGCACAGATTGCAGACACCACTAATGGAGAGTATCAAATTGCTGAGATAGTTGTTGTTGATGACTATCTTGATGCATCAAATTCATTTGATACTTATTTTGTTGAATATGGAGAATGCTCTACTAATGTAGGTTTGGGAACATTTGGAACAAGTATTGATAATAATGGCACTGTTTCACTATTGTTTACTCCTAATGCAAGCATAGACACAACGGTTACAGTATTTAAAAATGCTGTCACCCTTAATGAGGATACAACTTTAGGTGCTGCAATTACATTTAGCAACGCTTCAATTGGTGGAGAGTTTGCATCTTACTCTGGAACTGAGTCCGACCTGAAGAGATCATTTGGATTGACACATAAAAATGATGAAATTTTTGAGAGATATTTTATTGGTAATGATAGCACTGTAGTTAACTTAACCACAAATACCATAACAATTCCAAATCATTTCTACGTAAGCGGTGAGCAACTTAAGTATGTTCATGTGGGAACTGCTTCATCTGCTATTGGAATTGCAACCACATCATTCGTTGGTGCATCAAATACAACTTTCTTACCTGGAGAGAACATCTTTGCAATTAAAGTAAATGATAATGAAATTAAAATTGCTGCTAGTGCTGAAAATGCACTCAAAGAAGTTCCCTTAGCAGTTCAACTTGAGAGTGTAGGTATCGGTACATCTCATAGATTTGTAGCAACTAATCAAAATGCAAAAGTTATAGTAGCAATTGATAATCTTATTCAATCTCCAGTTGTTGCTACTTCAGTTACAACGGGACTATCTACTAATACAACTATTTTTGATAATATAGTAAGGTTTAGTGGCATAACCTCATTCTTCGGTTCAGATTTAATTAAAGTTAATGATGAAATTATGAAAATTGAGGCAATTGGAGTTGGTGTAACTAATGCAATAAGAGTTCGCAGAGGATGGATGGGAACTAAAGTAGCTACTGCTGGAACTCATGATTTAGTTACTAAAGTGTCTGGTAATTATAATATTGTTGATAATGTTCTTAATTTTGTAGAACCACCCTTTGGTAACACTCCTATCGGTTCAACCACCAATCCACCAGATCAAAGAGACTATGTTGGCATTACCACGAGTTCTACTTTCCAAGGAAGATCCTTTGTAAGATCAGGTATAACAGGTGAGTCTAATGACTCATATAATAAAAATTATATTTTTGACAATATTAATAATAGATTTGATGGAACAACAAATACATTTACTCTAAAACAGTCTGGTTCTAATGTTACTGGAATTGAGGATGAAAATGCTGTGGTGCTTATCAATGATATATTCCAAGTTCCATCTTCTATCAAAGATTATACGTTAACGCAATCTTCAGGTATTACTACAATATCATTTAATGGTTCTTCGCCACAAACTCCACTTGGACCAGATGTTGGAATATCAAGTTTCCCTAAGGGTGGCATAATTGTATCTGTTGGTTCAACTGAAGGATTTGGTTATCAACCTCTGATATCTGCTGGTGGAACAGCGATTATCTCTGGATTTGGAACTATATCTTCCATTAGTATTGGTAATAGTGGCTCTGGATATAGATCTGGGATTCAAACTGTTAATGTTGGTGTTGGAACTTCCAGCACCGGAACTGGTAACATACAATTTGTTGGAGTTGCTACTATCAGTAATGGCAATATTATAGGTGTTGCTATTACTAATCCTGGAATTGGTTTCACTCATACAAATCAACCATTTGTAGTGTTTGATGATCCTGTATCATATTCTGATATGAGATTATTCTATAGTTCTTCCTCTGTTAGTGGAGTTGGCACTGAAGCGATTATTGATGTTGTTGTTGGTAATGGTTCAAGTGTAATTGATTTTGAGATTAAAAACACCGGTTATGGATATAGAGATGGTGCGATATTAACTGTCGCAATTGGCGGAACGACAGGTATACCAACCACATCTTCTTTTACAGGAGATGAGTTCCAAGTTACCGTTGACGAAATTGCAGACGATAAGTTTGCAGGATGGTCCGTAGGTACATTGCAACTCCTTGATAATATTGAAGATCTTATTGACGGAGTAAGAAAGGATTTCCCTCTTAAATTAAATGGAGAAATTACCTCTATAGTATCCTCTCCAGGATCTAAAATCAATGTTCAGGATGTGTTAATTATTTTTGTCAATGATGTTTTACAAGAACCAGGTGTTGGATATCAGTTTAGTGGTGGAAGCACTCTTACATTCACTGAACCCTTAAAGGTAGAAGATGTAGTTACAATTATATTCTACAAAGGAAATGGTGATAGTGATGTTGTCTTTAGAGATGTGATTGAAACTGTTAAAAAAGGTGATACTCTTCAACTCAAGCACATGTCTGGTACACAATCGCCTCTTCTTGATGAAGATCCAAGAAGCGTTATTAGTGTCCTTTCTACAGGTAATGTAGCAACGAATGCGTATGCTGGACCGGGAAATACTAATGATGTAACTCTTGAAAGACCAGTCATCTGGTGCAGACAAACTGAGGATAAAATTATTGATGGTATTCCTACAGGTAAAGATAGAGAACTCTATGAACCTATAATTAATCCAACCTCATATATTATTAATAATGTGGGAGTTGGTTCTACTGCGATTTATGTTGATAGTTTAAGACCTCTATTTAATCCTCAAAATGAAGCAGCGAATACATCATTCCAGAAAAAGATTAAGTTTATCGCTCAGGAACCAAAGGTAGGTGCTTCTGCGACGGCAGTTGTTTCTGGATTTGGTACAATCTCCTCTGTTGCAATTACTGATGGTGGTGTAGGATACACAACTGCTACAGTAAGTTTTGGATACACCTCCGCATCTAGAGCTTTTGGTACAGTGACTATAAGTGCCGGTGGAACTGTAACTGGTGTTGCAATTACCTCGCCTGGAATTGGTTATACATATACAAGTGTACCTACTGTTCTCATCTCTCCTCCAGGTCATACTGAAGAAGAATGTAATGTAAATACTTACTCTGGCGATAATGGTGTTATTGTTGGATTTGGTACTACCACTGGACCACAACTAATATTTGATATTCACATTCCATATGATTCCTTCCTTAGAAACACTGTTATTGCAGGAACTGCTGTAACAATAACTTCTATTCAGGCGAACGATTATTTTATGATTAAGAAGTCTAACGTTGGCATGGGTGATACATTTGATGGAATATATGAAGTCTCTAGCATTGAGACATTGACTAGAGATGTTGTTGGAATATCGACGACAGTCAAACGATTGTTCGTTGATGCTACCGTTGTTCCTTTGGGATACAGCAGTGGAATCACAACTTCGGATACTGGATTTGGTAATTTTAGTTGGGGTAGAATTGATGTTACCTCAAGAAATTCTACAAGTTCTTACACAGCATATACTTCAGGTATAACTACTTCTACAAGAGTCGTAAGATCGAATTTCTTAAAGTCTAAAAATTATACAGCAAACTCCTAATAAATAAAGAAAAACCTGCGTCAAATGGCTGCCATTATAACGGATCAGATTAGGATATTAAACGCAAAGAATTTTATTGCTGGAATTAATAATTC
>Ga0163111_10002249_pt1 | contig 12187 bp, 18 predicted proteins | sample CRUFie1St18metaG_FD_109645 | JGI IMG/M metagenome (GOLD analysis project Ga0163111, IMG submission 109645) | Marine microbial communities from the Costa Rica Dome - CRUD Field 142mm St18 metaG | ecosystem: Environmental > Aquatic > Marine > Oceanic > Photic zone | place: Costa Rica: the Eastern... | reverse complement strand
TGGAGGAATCATTTACACCTCTGCTTGCAGATCTACTTATTGCTTTAATCTTAATACTAATGTTATTAGGCTTTTTCAATTTTCAATTTATTATCATATGCTGCTAAAAACTCACAACATTCAACGAGGTAGTCTAATCAAAAGCATTAGTCTGAGTTTTAAAAAGAATGAGTCTTAGTCCTCATAGACAACACAAAATTTATATCGCTGCAACGATGGGGTACGGACTGGGCTCTGTGGATCCAGAAGAATTGGAATATTACGAAATGATCAAGAATGAAATAAAAAAAAACAAAATTTTAGGCATTCAAAGAACTGATTAAAACCATATTCTAGAAAAGTTTAAAAAGGTCATCTGAGATAAGTAAAATCAAAATAGATAAGTAATGCTTTTAAACTCTAATTTTTTTTCTAATTCTTTATGTTAGATCGATCATCACGAATTCAAAAACGGAAATTCATCAAAGTATTGGCAACGCCTTATAAAGCATTGGCATTCGGAGGATTATGTGTAGAGACTGTCGAGATAAATATAGAGAAAAGGAGGGGGGTAATCATTCATTAAATCCTTCCCAATCAAATGAACCCATTAACTATATTTAGGGAAGCAAAAAAGGGAATTAACATTGATAAAATGTACTGGTTTTTGTCAGCCCCATTTATTTAGCTATCTTGAAGTTCTGCGGGTGTAGTTCAGTGGTAGAACGTCAGCTTCCCAAGCTGAATGTCGCCAGTTCGAATCTGGTCATCCGCTTACGCGCTTAAAAACTCGATGCTTCTTGTGTGGTGAGACTAATAACATACAATTAAGTCCACAGAGAACAGTTGTTATCGACATAATCTAATTTTATAGATTTCAATGGATAATCCATCGAAGGAGCAAATCCTTGCTGCATCAAGTGGATGGGTAGCAACAACTTTAAATTTCCTTCCTGGTTTAGGGGCTGGATACCTATATCAACGTCGCTGGCTACCTTATTTTGTAACAGCTGGAGTAGCAACTGCTTGGTTAGTTATTGGTTCCTTGTTAAATGGAGAAACAGAAACAACAAAGACAGGCCAATTAATTGGTTTTGGAGGATTATTCTTAATTTCAATCACCACAATGGTTGAAGCTAAAATCGCTCATAAAAAAGCCATCGTTGCAACATTAGAAAAAATTGAGGCAAAGCCTCTAAAGAAAAAGAGAGGTCTTTTTAGATAATTTAAAAGATGTGAAATTATTATTGTATTTAAATAATTTCGCATCTTCAACAAGCCTGACCGAATAATTAAAAGTAAAACAGTTGATAAATAGAATCGTAAATTTATGCTAGAAAGACACATGAAAGGATTATCAAAACACTTACTTAAACAATTACTTACAGGCTAAATGAGAAGTATTGAAGCAATTACGAAGACAAAAACATTTACTGATTTTTCAAAACAGGCTGATTACTCACTCATGGATTCGCTCTTGCCGGACCCACAGGCAACAAACGATGGAGACGATCACCTAACACGAGAAGTATTCTCTGGCCACTATGTACCTGTAGTTCCAACAGCAATTAAAGAACCCGAATACATCACGCACAGTACAAACTTATTTAATGAATTAAGTCTTAGCCAGGATTTAGCATTGGACGAACAGTTCAGTCGTCTATTCTCTGGCGACATAAGCGTGATCCAAAAGCCAATGCGGTCATTTGGTTGGGCTACTGGTTATGCACTATCAATATATGGAACTGAATATATTCAACAATGTCCGTTTGGTACGGGTAACGGCTATGGAGATGGAAGAGCAATTTCAATATTTGAAGGACTTTTTAATGGTGATAGATGGGAGATGCAACTCAAAGGAGCAGGTCCGACTCCTTACTGCAGAGGAGCAGATGGACGAGCCGTACTTCGTTCTAGCGTACGTGAGTTTTTAGCTCAGGACTACATGCATTCCCTCGGAGTTGCCACATCACGCTCTCTAACACTCTATGTCTCTGGGACTGAAACAGTCCGTAGACCATGGTACACAAAAGACACGAATTCATTTGAGCCAAATATCCTTGTGGAGACCCCTGCGGCGATCACGACTCGTGTCGCGCCATCATTCATACGTGTTGGTCAGATTGAACTATTTGCACGTCGCGTTAGGGACAAATCACATGAGGGTGCATTGAAAGAGTTAAAGATGATTGTTAAACACTTAATCACAAGAAATTACAAAAAGGAAATTGATCCTAATCTGACCTTCACTAATCAAGTAGTTGAACTAGCAAAATTATTCAGAGGAAGACTCACATCATTAGTAGCCGATTGGATGAGAGTAGGCTACTGCCAAGGTAATTTCAATAGTGACAACTGTGCCGCAGGGGGTTTCACCCTCGATTATGGACCATTTGGATTTTGCGAGCTATTTGATCCCAAATTCCAGCCCTGGACGGGAGGTGGTGGTCATTTCTCTTTCTTTAACCAACAAAATGCTGCCGAAGCAAATTATCAGATGTTCTGGTCATCTCTTCGTCATCTTCTTATCCACGACTCAGAGGCCCTAAAACGCTTTGATGAGATCCGAGCAGGATTCGCCACAGCAATGAATACAGAAATGGAGAGAATGTGGGCAAAGAAACTTGGCCTAATCCGTTATGACGCATTTCTAGTCAATGAAATGCTACAACTCATGTTTCAATCAAAAGTGGACTACACGATTTTTTTCCGGACACTGTCAAATATTCCAAATGAGCTTACAGATATAAAAGAGAGTTTCTATGTAGAAAGTTCAGAACAGATTGATGCTAAGTGGATTAGATGGCTAACACGATGGCGGGAGAATATTAAGAGAAGAGGCGATCACAGAGAAATCTCGGCAGAGATGAAACTCATTAATCCAAAATACACTTGGAGGGAGTGGCTCATAGCACCAGCGTATGAGAAAGCTGAAAAAGGTGATTATAGTCTGATAAAGGAACTACAAGATGTACTAGCCAATCCTTATGAGGAGCAATCATTAGAGGTAGAGAAAAAATATTACCGATTAAAGCCCAAGAAATTCTTTAACTCCGGGGGTATTTCTCACTACAGCTGCTCATCTTGAAAAATTTAAAAAATCAGATTATAAGAGTCGAAACGATTAATAGCGATCATCTTTTATTCACCTTCAGAGAAGATCAAGAAAAATGAAATCTTTGAAACTGTTTTTTTCAGAAAACCGAACTAATTTATCTCTCGAAAACTAAATAATTTTCGCATAATTACTTATCTGCTTATCACACATGTCAGAAGAAGCAAAATTTAAAATCAGAATTCTCCTCCCATTTAGTTGGCTCATTCCTGCTTTCATTTCCTTCGCAATTATTAATCTCCATCAGATATCTGCCGGTATTCCTCCGATATCGATTTAAATCCATTTCATCCCACATCCCAGACTTTACTAGTCAAGGCTTAAAGATACAAACAAAGAAGAATTAAGGCACTTAAATTAATTATTTGGCATGAATATTGAGATAAAATTTGCCACCTTTTTATAAGCAAAGAATATCGTTAAAAATTATTAGAATTAACGTGATAAATGGGGTTTGCTATCTGCTTAACAAAACATTTTAGATATGAATTTAAAATATTCTTTTAGAATAAGAAAGTTAAATAAATCTCCAACATATTGATTTAGCGAAAATAAAATATAGATCGATTCAAGCATTTAATAAATGATTGTGTGTCATTAGGAAATTACTATGTCTAGGTATTAGTGTTCTAAAAAAATAAATAATTGTTAGCTGAGTTTAGTCATTTTTAAATATTAATTTTTTGCCAAATAATCTCAGCATCTCTTAGTAAATATATTGCTTCCTTTCTACCAACAGCTTTCTCGGCATCATTCATCAACTCAATATACCTCTGTCTTAATGCCTGCTTCTCCATTACAACTTTTGTAAATCCATGTGTTTTTTTTTGATGAACATCAACAGTATTATTGTCAATATTTTTTGTGGACCGGTAAGGAGACTTTTTACTAACACGAACATTGTGTCGACTCATTTTCTAAATCTTGGTTTCATATTTATCACTAAATATTCTGCGAAGGGTAAATCTCAACTGCGTGTAGTGTTAACCTCCATTGATTTTACATAACAGCTGAAATCAGAACACAATAAAAAATTAATTTTTCTTGAAGTCACAGTCCTAAAATGGACCTTTTATATTTATATTAAAATTGAAATCATATGGAACGTGGATAAAGGGAAAGACCGTGGTTTTCGTACCAACCCTGAAAAATCATCAGGGACAAAGAAAGAAAAAACAGAATCCCAAGGAAGACTAATCTCATGGTCTCCATGGCCGCCTGCTAATTTTAAAACTCGCTACCCTGCTTTCCCTTTAGTTACAACAGTATTAATCTTAATATTTTTACGATGGCTAACTGTCACTGAATAGTTGACATAGATATTGGCACATAAAAAAGTGGAAGTTGTCTGTTAAAAATGAAAATGAGGGATTTCTCTAGGGAGAGCAGATCTTGTAGAACAAATTCCAAATTGCAAGCACTCCATCACATCATCACCATATTTTGGCTTGTAATCAGATACCAAATCAGACATTATGTCCCTTTCAATAGGAACTCGAGCAAAATTTTTGAATAATTTCTTAGAGAATGGCATGGTTAGACCTCTAAAATATCCTATTTTTATTTCTACTCATATTGGTTTAAAAAATCTATGGGGAGGAACACTCAAATATTTATGCATTATTAGTGAAAAATCAATTGACTATAGATTGACTAGGTTTTTTTCAATTTTACTTATGCCTATGAATTGTTTACAGTCTTTGGTTTAGCTTTCTTTTTTTATTAGATTATGAGCGCAAATAATTTTTATATAGAAAAAGATTTTAAATAATGCACATATAACTTCAAATAAAATTCGGATTATTTTGAGTTGTCTCTCTGACTAAAACCATCAGGAGACTGAAGATATGAGGTCTGGCCTAAATAAGGATCTTCTCCAAACAAATCATTCATTTCCTTTTGCGTCATTTGATTGGGAGCTTCTGATAATTCACTAGGTTCTATTTCATGCATCAATGAATCAGTGTCACCTGCATGAAGTGTTGCAGGAAAACAAATAAAAAAAAGAAAAATAAAGTTAAATATAATACGAGTTATGAGTGAAACTTTCATTTTAAAATTATTTTTTAGAAGAATTAGATTTCTCAATCTGCTTTATAGTCCCTTCTCGACTTAACTTGTTTATATCAAGGAAAAAGCATCCACCTTTGCCCAGAGAAAGAACTGGAAAGGAAGGGTTAGAGAATGAAAATACAATAGAAATTTTTTGTTGCACAATAACACTTTGAATATAAGTAATAATAAACCTTTTTCATAAAATCTGTTATGAAATTAACGACCAACTACTCCATATTTTTTTGACAAAGTTTTTATCTTCAACAATTTGCACATTAAAATAAAGGCTTATGAATTCATTTCCATTTCACTCATCGAAAATTCATTCTGTTCATTTACATATGGTTCTTCACCTCTCTCAGCTAATTTGTTTTCGCTTACTTCAGGTAAAGATGGATGAATAACAATGCCTAAAGGATTCTCTCCATTATCTTCAGGACTTTGTGATTGATCTAATTGAGGGTCTTCTTCTCCGTGGATTGGCAGTTCTGATTCAAAAAAAACATTTTTGTTTTCATTAGTTATGTTATTACTTGTATCATCTATTAATATTTTTGAAAGATCAATAACTTCAATAAAAACAGACTTCTGATTTTTATAAATATCTTTTAGTACTTTCGATATGTCATTCGTTTTTGAAGATTGGACAAAAAAAGCATAAGTAGTCCAACCAGCAAGAACTATCGAAATTAAAATAATAGAAATGAAGGCAGAATACATTACTCTTACTATCGTTTTAATCATTTCGTAGCTGTGTATATTTATCAATCTAGGCATATCAATTAACACTTAAAACGACCTCTTCACACCCTGTAAGGACGCATAAACACCTAAGTGTTTACTCTCTTGATACCTCTACCATAGGAGGAGTAGATATAATATAAAGATCTTCGAACTATTATGTCCTACGGAAATCGCATCGCTCAATTAACTACTGAAGCAGCTGAAAATGCTGCTCGACTTGTCCTTGCACAACTTTCTGAAAGATTAGATTTTTACAAGCACCAATCTAAAGTTGATGAAGAAATGGAATGCTTACAATTTGGAATCTGTTCTTATCAAACTCAGCCACAAAGAGTAGTTCTTTAGGAATAATAAAATGAGATACACTGAGGTAATTCTAATATTTTCGTCTTTATCATTGACGTTTTTAGGGTTCTCTTTCCTATCTATTTAGGAATCAGAAACCTCTGAAAGTATTAGAACAATTTTTGATAACGATGTTAATTTAATATTATTGATTATCAGAATCTTCCAAAAGATCTGAATATTCTGATGTCGGTGCTATCGGCAATTCAGAAGCACTATTAGTTGATCTCACTAACAAAGCAGTTAATTCGGCAGTTCTTTTATTATTAATAACATTACTGCCATGTGCTGATATTGCCGCTCCTGCAACAAGAGCTGATATAGGTTTCCACCAAGGTAAAGTTTTTAAGTCATTTTTTTGAAGTTCTGTCAGGAAGAAGCCCAGGCCAAACAAAATGCCAAATACAGCTCCTGACCATTGACATACTTCGGCTGAAAGAGATTTAGCATTCTCAGCTGCGTTAATTTGATCTTCCATAAGGTTTAAAAAGTCGAAAGCTAAAGTTTAGTTTACTCAATTAATATAAAAGCACACAAATTTTAATTGAACATAAGTAAATAATCCAATGAACTCTATCACCCTTTTTCGTACTTCCTTTTACACATAATCTGAAAATTAACTACATAGGAATAGAGAGCTCATAAACTGAGTAAACTTTTTTTTAAGCCCCTCAAGAGAAGCTTTGTAAAAAGAAAAAAGAAAAAATAATTTTCAACTTATCACCTAGAGAGTCATTATTAATTCAAATAAAAAATTCGGACTAAGAAAGGAATTAAAGGTAGCAAAAAGCCAATTGAGAGATCTACACTGCCTTAAAAAGAGTATTGCATTTTTAGGAGTTGTTGTTAAAAAGCATCCAAACGAGTTGAAGACTTATTCTTAATGGTTTCTTTTTTTTACCATTAGCTCAATATTTGATTAGTGTAAAAAAAATCTACATTAGATTTACTTATAAGTTAAACCTACTTCAAATTACAGACAGTAAAAGTTACCAACCAGACGGAACATATTTCTTACAAATCTCAGAAGGGATCCAGAAACCTTCAGCAGCATTAAAGATACTATTAATTTTTTTTGATCTTCCAACAAATTGACCATCTAATTTTTTTTCATCCTGATTTAATGAGTACCAATAATTCAGACCAAAATTTGGCAAAAAGATCTTCTTTAAACCAGGCTTCCTTTTATCCCTGGGAGTTCCCGTACCTGACTGGTCTCCAATAATTGTGATTACGGAACCAGAGACGATATTCTCTTCTTTATCATTCATTGATTTTGAAAAAGTATCAATGGAAAAGTATTGCCCCCCGTATCCATTACGAATACCTGTTGAGAATCTAAACACTGGAGACCCTTTGTACTTTATAAATCCCTTTGTCTCTGAAGTACCTTTTGTTCCTACTTCAATCTTTAAATCTGGCTCGTATTGACTAATGAACATACAAGTTTCATTTGCCTGAGCAGGTATGAAGGTTGATATTAACAAATGTGCTAGCAAGTATCTTCGCACTTAGGCCTAACCTTCATTACTCAAGTTTTCAAATACTACTTTATACTCTTAAACGGTTTTTTTTTGAATTATTTTTTTATTGGCCATGACATATACATTTTCCACCCTTCCAAGCTGAACATTTTTTCTTCTTGCACTTCTTCTTTTTCTTCTTATCTCCCATAAGAATTAAATCTATTTTTTTATTTTAGTACAACCCTAACTGGCTTGATGGATTATCAAACTTGACAAAATAATTTTAATTTAAACTTTACCATTCACTGGCAAATCATCTATTAATAAAGTTGAGTTCAATTACTATTGGTTGTAGTACCTAACTAAATCAACAATTAAAAAGATAACAAACCCTAGGGCAAGAATAACAGGCAAAATTTGATTTCTCCGAAGTTTTTCAAAGATATTAGGTTTATCAGCCTTTTTTTCTTTTTTTATTGTCCTAGGAGGCAATCCATTTTCTTTTCTCCTTTTAGCTTCTCCCATGTTGTAGTAAAAATCCAAACACCTTCAATCATGACGTCTTTATTGAAAAATTCATTCTTTCGTAAACTATAGATAATAGCTGTAAAGTTCTTAGAATTTTTTTAGGCAAAAGCAGGACTTTTCTGAACGAAATTTTTCCTTCCAAGTCCCTTCAGCTGAACAAATTTATTTTGAATAAAGGTTCCAACGCCAAGATCAATGAGTATGTGTAAAACAAGGGCTACACAAAAAACGGCATAAAAAATCAAGTGACAAATAAAAGTATTATTAAAATCATCGTTGTTATTTTCCTTTTCAGTATTTACCTGGCTTTTATTAAATTCTGATGGAATGAAATCAGCAAAAGAATTAACACTTGCTGATTCAACTAATCCAAATGGCACTAATTCCTGATCTTTTACTGTTGGAGCAGTAGTAGCAGTCATAGCAGAAGTCTTAACTAATACCAGCCTACTTTCTTATTAATAAGTTTGGCTTATGTCTTTGTTTTTCGTTTTAAATCTTGTTCAAGTATGCGAGGGTCTCCAAATTTTTCTGCAACATCAGTGGAACTTTTTGAACATCAAACCTTTTCTTTATTTTGCTGATCCTTTTTTTTAAGGAATTAATAATAAACATAAAGATTTTTAATTTGCTTATATTTAAACAAAGTTTCAAAAAGATTCAATAAGCATGTATTACCAACAAAAATGAAGCGGCTGACAAGCGAAATGATAAAAAGAACCCTTAAAACTATTTAGTAAAAAGAGAGCTCTTAACACCAGACTGCTCCCACTTTTTAATTGTTGGCCTTATGAACGACATTGGTAGTGCAGTCAAGATAGCAAATGATATAACTAGTATTAAGTCAGTAGTGAAATGATTTATCCCAAAATCTGTGCCCGATAGCCAGAGCCAAGGGAAGGCGCTTGCAAAAAATGTAGTTGTCATTGATTACCATCAAACAAGTGAGATGATACAAGAGTACTGCGCTAAATGATTCATCACTTAGTAAAAATTATTAGTAAGAACTTGGTTCTTCGTTTTGTGCTTAAAAGCTTAAAGACTCACAAATTATTTTATTAAATTATCATTATTAAATCTTATAAAGCTGTTATTGTATGTATATATTGTTATTTATTATTTGTAATAGCTTTTAAACTTATTTCCAAAAATAGGACCTAAATACAACATACATTTCGAAAAGCTTGTAAATTAAAAATATTTAAAATCATATACCTATCAAAGATTAATAAGAGCAACTACTAATAATAGTTTGCTTAATCAATTTATCATTATCTGGTTTTTGCCATTTTTTAACTTGTTTAGGTTGACCATTTATTGGTAGCTTACCAAATACTCTATTTTGACAATCAACGGCCATTAAATATGAATTCGTAATAATAGTATTTTGATCATTTTCATTAATCTCAGAAGTTTTAATTAAGACTGAAAGCAAACCTTTATTATCATATTTTATAGAATTGGTGTCTATAAATTCTATTTTATTATTTATCTCAGCTACTTGAATCCAGTTCACCTCCGCAGCAGACAACTTGGTATAACTAGATAAAAATAATAATAAAGACAAAAAACATACAAAAATTGACTGTTTTATTAAATTGCTTAGATTCATCATAGCTTTATAGTTATTAATAATATAGATGCCTACTTAAGCCAAGTAATAAAAAATAGTCATCTAATTCTTATAGTAAATATACATAAATTATCTTTTCTTAAACTGCTGAAATACAATATATTTTCATTGGACGAAATTTTTATATTAAAAATTCACAATTATCTATCAAAGCCTTATCAAGTACGTTAAAAACCAATAAATGAAGGAATTAAATGATTACTTATATAGTTGATGATATGTGAAATGTTCCTCCATTTCTCTACCTAAAGAAAACAGTACTTGATCAACTCTTTTCAACTGTTTCTCCAATTCACTTCTCCTAAATTGCAAATCAACAAATCGTCTTTGAATCTCTGCTGCATAACGCTTGCGATGATCATCATTTTGACCACTTTGGTTTGATTGAACTTGAGTTCTCATGGCTACAACCTTAAGTAATTTGAGGAAGATAGACCTAGATAAACCTCATTATCTTTTAGAGGGTTTAAGAATTGTTTATGGATCTATCTATGATTTAATAGAAAAAACCCAAAAATGTAAATCAGTCTTAATGCCGGGGTATTATGACCTCAGCATTAATTATTAGAAAAAAATTATTGAGTGAATAAACATTAATTATTTTATTTTTTATAAAAATAAATAAAAAGTAATGCAAATCAATTCATAAAAAAATCATATCGCGAACTTAATGAATCAGTAAAAAGTCGATCACGATATATGAATCACAAATCAAAATAAGAGATAGAATCAATAATTGTTTATCGGGTTTCTTTACATACAATCAGACTTAGATTAAATAAGTAGTTTTTGAATCTTCGTTAATAGACAAATTACTATTATTAATTGTTTTAGCGATCGAAATCAAGGCTAAATCATAGGTAGACAAACCAATCTCATCTTCAAAAGCATAATGATTAGCTATACTTTTTTTTCTAGTGATTATTACTTTTGAAGAAATCATTCTAATCACTATATGATTTCTTTTACTTAAAGATAGATACAAATTTATTCAATAGAAATGAAGACACTTTGACAATTGTTCGCAAAGAGAAGATATAACTATCAATTAAAAATATATGCCTGAATTACATCAGCGAATAAAAGATACTCAATTCTGTTCCTCATCTATTGATTTGTTCTTTGTTTTTTTTCTTTTTGGCTTTTGAAGCCTATAACCAAACTCAATAAGTTGATGATATGTCAATCTGGCTTGTAGAGCACTTAGAGATAGACGTTTCTCCTCATCTTTTTGAAGATAGAAATTCCCTCTATTCTCTTTGTTTTTCTCAATAGTGATATATTCCTTGCCTTTCTTCAGTATCCAAGGCTCTGTTTGATAATTATTGTCTCCAAGTTCGTAATCCCATGGGACAAGTCCTCTCTTTTTATTTAATGGCATTGAAAAAATAGATACCATATATTATTTATTCTACATCCTATTTTTTGATAATCCAATTAACTATAAAAACACTCATCCTATTAGAAGAACCGTTGGGGTAAAAAAAATTGAAGTTTTTAGTCCAACAAGTATTTTTAATAGCTAAAGGCTTAGATCCTTCGTTTTATTGAAAGCTATTAATTGTGATGCAATGGGGTTCACTCTACTCTCATATTTTCTTGTTCTATAGATTTCAAACTTACAAATATCGTCACCACTTATAAAGCAGTCATCAATAAAATCATCAAGAACTTTTGATGGCATTGTGAAAGAAAGAAATCATTAATTAATTAATGCGTCATTATCAAACATAGACAAGTGCGTCTTAACACCTAATTCTTGGGATTGTTGTCAAATACTCTTGAGATAAATCTATCCTTTCAATGAAAAAAAAGGATAGATTATACTTATTACTCTCTAATTAATTAATCCAGTAGCAAATTGCAACCATATATATGGATTATTCTACAACAGTTAAAAGATGAGCTATAAATATAAAATTGACTACAAGTAATGAATTACTTTCAAAGCCTCTCTCCAATTAATCAACTCATAGTTTTAGTCGCATTTATTGGACTTCTATTTGGCTTCCTGGTCGTCTATCTAGATAACAGCGATGACTATGAGTTAAAGCGTGACTGGCGAAATAAAAATAATAAATAATGGTTGCCATCATTAAGGATAACTACAAAAATAATACTTTTATAGAAATGATTATTTAAATAATCATTTTAAATATCAAATATTGAATCATATAAATAAGAAAAATTAGAACATCAAAATCTTAAAAATAACTACTAAAGGAATATAATTCATAGACTGAATACTAATCATATGGACAATAATGTCAAGAATCGTTGTGCGATCAATAAAAAATCAACGTAAATAAAACAATTGAGAAT
>Ga0163111_10002248_pt1 | contig 12187 bp, 4 predicted proteins | sample CRUFie1St18metaG_FD_109645 | JGI IMG/M metagenome (GOLD analysis project Ga0163111, IMG submission 109645) | Marine microbial communities from the Costa Rica Dome - CRUD Field 142mm St18 metaG | ecosystem: Environmental > Aquatic > Marine > Oceanic > Photic zone | place: Costa Rica: the Eastern... | reverse complement strand
ACGACGACGACGACGACGAACTCGAGTTTGTGTTCGACACCGGCCCATCTTTCTTTGCTGGATTGACGACGCCGAACGCGCTGAATCCGCTGGCGAGCGTGCTGAACGTGCTGGGAGAACCGTTGGAGACGGTGAAATACGATCCGCTGGGAACGTTTCACATCGAAAAAGGCGTTCCCGGGCTGAGGAGACACGCGGATTTGGTTGTGTTGTGTGACGAGATCGAAAGGTTTAGCGAAAGAGGCGCGAAAGAGGTTCGCGCGGCGGTGCCGAAGATCAGGGATATGTTTGAAGCGCTGAGCGGATTACCAACGATTGCGCTGAGAACGGATTGGCGGATTTTGTTCGTCGTAGGGAAAAGGTATTTGGAAAAGATGAGTAAGCTTGGAAAGTACGGCGGGGTGTTGGGACAACCGACGAACTCGTTGTTAGATTTCTTAGACGTGAAAGATCCGTGGGTGAAATATTTATGCGACTTAGAGTGCTTTCTACTGAGTGGTATGGACGCGAGTGGAACGGTAAGCGCAGAGTTTGCCAGCGTGTTTGGCGCGTCGGATTATTTTAAAAACTCTGAGTTTCCAGTTGGAGGCGGGAAGGCAATTTCGGACGCGTTGGTGAGAGCGATTGAGAAGAGAGGCGGGGAGATTCGCGTGAATGCGCACGTAAAAGAGATCGCTTTGAACGATAAAAAAGATGAAGCGATCGGTGTGAGGATGCAAAAGGATCCAGAGGTTGTCATTGAGGCGAGGAAAGGGGTTTTATCCAACGCGAGCGTGTGGGATACGTACGAAAAGTTAATACCAAAAGGTGCGAACATCTCCGCCCAGGAGTACGAGAAAAACACAAAGATAGAGTGTTCGGATTCGTTTATGCACATTCACTTGGGAATTAAAGCGGACGGGTTGGATTTTTCGCACTTGGGCGGACACCACGTCGTCGTAAACGACAAATCAAAACCGTTAGACGCGCCCGGAAACGTGTGCATGATCTCCATAGCGACCGTTTGGTCACCCGAAATGGCTCCCGACGGGTACCACTGCGTCCACTGTTACACGATGGAGCCGTACGACGGTTGGACCGAGTTGAAAAACAGCGACCGAAAAGCCTACGAACAAAAGAAAAAAGAAAAGTGCGACGTTTTATTTTCGGCGTTAGAAACCGTCATCCCAGACGTTCGCGCGCGCACCGTCCTCGAACTCCTCGCCTCGCCGGCGTCGCACGAAAAATGGTTGCGTCGATACCGAGGCACGTACGGCGCCGTCATTCCGGCGCCAAAAATGTTCCCGGGACCGGCCGTCAAAGGCATTAAAAAACTCTACCGCGTCGGGGATAGCGTCGCGCCCGGTGTGGGCGTTCCCGCTGCCGCAGGAAGCGGCGTCATCTGCGCGAACACTTTGACCACTCTGGACGACCATTTTAGCTTTCTAGACGCGTGCGACGACGACAAAGCAGAGTAGTCGTAGTATTCGACGACGACGACGACTGTAGTATTAAAGACGAAACAAAGTCTTTTGCGTCTTCTTTTGTACTACTATGTAATGAAGAAGTCGTACAAAAGAAAGAAAGGGGGGGGGGGCTTTTTGAGCTTCTTTTTGCTTCAAAATGAGCCGGCTTTCTTTTTCGAGACGTTTGTGATTGACGATTTTTGGACGTTCGGAGAGTCTTCTTCGATTGGACAACGATTTAGGAGGAGGAGTATTCAAGACGACAAAAAACAGCGTCTTTCAAAGCGTCTTTTTTTGTATATTTTAATTGTCGTTTGTGTTTTGTAAAATTGCTTTTACCTTGTCACGCTCAGTCAAAACATCGTCATTAAGAAACTGCTTAATGTGGAATACAGATTCGCAGGGTTTACAAAATGATGCAGGAAAGCTGCCAGGTCTTGATGCTGAAGTCCATCGAGTCTAATTCGATGGTGAAAAGCTTTTTCGCAATGTTCACATTTAAACGATTTTAAAGCACAAAAAAAAGAGGGGGACCTTTTCAAGGCTCTTTCGAAACCATTGGATCTCCTCACAACTCACGATCCAACTTCTTCCCCGCTCGTCGTGTTCTTCTTTTACCCTTCGAGCGACGACGACGGGAGGAGGATGGCGACGATGGTAGTGTTTTCGTCATCGACCGCGCGCGCCAGGTCGTCAAACACCAAAAACGTTTTCTTCTCCTCTTCGTCGTCGTCGTCGTCTTCTTCGTCTTCTTCTTCCTCATCGATGACGATCCGTCGCCGCCGTTTGAAAAATCCATCGACATCATTTTCCCTTCTTCGCGCGACGATGGAGAGGAGCGACACCACGAAGGACGCGAGGACGCGAGGACGCGAGAAGGACCACCGCGAGAAGGACCACCTGACTCGTCGCCACCACCACCACCACCAGTTGGTGCGGCTTTTTTCTACTGTCCTCGTCGACCGAGGCGGCGTCGTCGTCGATCGCGCGCGAGACGCTTTTTTGACGAGGACAAAGAAGAAGAAGAAGAAAAAGCGACGGAAAGCCGACGAGGACGACGACGAAAAGGTATTCTTCTCCGCGACGAGAGGGACGAGAAACGAGGAAGAAAGCACCACGGGGGCGATTGAAAACGCGCTCTGGCCTCGAGAACTCGTTCGAGAAGAACGGGCGATGCGAGAGAAGGATCCGGATGACTTTGATTTCGACGGCGAGGAAGATTTCGTCGCGTCGTTGGCGAAAAACGAACCGTTTAGAAACTTCAGCGCGGAAACGAGAGGGTTCGCGGTGTTCAACTTTATCATTTTTATCATGGGGTCGAACATAGTTTTGGTGAAAATGGCACAGGAGAATATAAGTCCAGACGCGTTTGGGTTGTTTCGGTTTTTGACGGCGAGCTTGACGTTTATGCCGTTTACGAAGTACGCTTTGAGAGATTCGAGGATTTTAAAGATGGGGGTAGAGCTTGGGTTTTGGTGCGCAGTGGGGTATTATTTTCAAGCGATTGGATTGGATATTACCGACGCGTCGTCTGCGGCGTTTATTTCGTCGTTTACGGTCATTTCCGTGCCGTTGATTGCCGTGTGGGCAGGGAGGAAAGTCCCTAAGAGCACGTGGGTGGCTATAGCGGTGGCTATTTTTGGTTTGGCTTTAATCGAAGGCGTGGTACCTATACCGGGATTAGAAGCGCACGATACCAAAGAAGCGATATCGATCGTATCTGATGCGGTTTCTGACGTCGTCTCTACCTCTGTGTTATCTGGAGAAGTCGTCCAAACGAACCCATTTGAAGTCTTGGACTCGGCGTTGTCCCTTCCTTTGGAAAGCGTCGACGACATCGCCGAAGTCGCCACGGTGGAAACCGTCCAGAGCTTATATGGCGACTTTGCCATTCTCATCTCCGCTTTTGTGTTTGCCGTGCAAGTCTTTCGCACAGACGTCTTAGCTAACGAGGAGCACTTAGGCACGAAGGAAATGATGGGCATGTGTTCGGTTCAACTTTTCGTGGTGACGCTCTTTTTCGGCGGAACCGTGTTGAACAAAGTTCCGCACGATGATGGTAGTTTATCCACCTTCTTCTCCAATAGCATCGCAGGACTCTCTGCGTTCCATTGGAACGACATTCCGTGGTTTCTGGTATTATACACTGGCGTTATAAGCACTGCGTTTGCGTTATACGCGGAAACCGTCGCTTTGAAATACATTCCATCTGAAAAAGCGAGCGTGCTTTACACGACGGAACCTCTTTGGGGCGCCGCTTTTGCGTACGTTTTGTTGGGCGAACGCATGGGCGTGAACGGGTACGTGGGCGGCGCTTTAATCCTAGCCAGCTCGTTCCTATCTTCCAACTCGAATGAAGCCATGGATTTTCTCGGGGAAGAAGAGGAAGAAGAAGAGAAGTTAAAGGGCGAATAGAAGTAAAATAGTATTTATAGATCAACAACGGCGCGGCGTACGGCCATAGTAAAAGATTCGAAAATGTATTTTAAATGTATGAAAAGTACCACGAAACGGTTGTACAATCTCGCGAATCTCGACGATAGTTTCGTTCGTCTCTCGTTTCCTGCGTCCGTGACGTTTTCGGAGCGAACGAGAGTCTCTTCCCGCGAGCGCGGCGGCGCGTTCTTTCTCCTTCTTTCTCTCGGATTTTGTCCCCTCTTTTTCTTCTTCTTCGACACAAAACGTTTGACCCCAAAAGGAAATCGTCAATCGAATCTGGTCACTTTTGTGGTCGCACACCCACCACGATGAGCTCTAAAAAAGACCAATTCCTGAACGCGTGTCGAAACCAGAAGCTCGACACCGTCCGATGGGGCATCGGTGCCGGCGGGCAACAGCCGTCCTCGCGAGACGACCACGGTTTTACCGCGCTCATGATTTGCGCGTCATTGAATAAGCACAAAGCGTTGCAAATGCTGTGCGATTGGTGTCGCCGGTCGCGCATGAAAGAGCAGCTGGACTTAACGGACGGCGAAGGGAACGGGACGACCGCGCTCATGATGGCAGCAAAGTTGGGACACGAGGAGTCGTGTCGAGAGCTGCTCGACGCGGGATGCAATTACGTGATGAAGTGTGAACGAGGAAAGACGGCGGCGGATTACGCGCGAGAAGAAGGAAAAAATGAACGTTTGGCGCGATTCATCGAACGAGGTGGGGAAGAGAGCGACGAGGAGGAGGAAGAAGACGAAGAAGAGGAGGATGAGAATGCAGTCGAAGGCGAAACAGCGACGCAGAGAAGTAGAAGGAAGAAGAAGGAGATGGAAGCGAAGGAACGAGGCGGCGCGAGCGCCGCATCCGCGAAAGAAAATAAGAAGAAAGAAAGTAAGAAAGACAAAGAGAAGGAGGAAGAGGACGAACAAGAAGCTCCCGAACCTAAATGGCCGGAAGTGAAAAAGGCGATGAAAGAAAAAGCGAAGGAGTTGACGATTTCGAGAAAGCTCGAAGATGGAGAACAGTTGGATTTGGCGATGTTTTATTGTTCGAGCGTGAACACGTTGAAAATCGAATGCGGGAAATCGTTGACACAGTTGCCAAAGGAGATTAAAAAGTTGAAAGGTTTGTTGACCTTGATTATCAGCGAGAACGGCTTGACATGTTTACCGAAAGAGATTGGTAAGTTGAAAAACTTGAGAGTGTTGGAGTGCGAGGGCAATAAGTTGGAATCGTTGCCGGAAGAGTTAAGCAAGTTGCAAAATTTGGAAATCTTGCGGTTAGGGAGGAACCAAATGAATGATGTGAGCGCGTTGAAAAAGATGAACAACTTAGTGACTTTAGTGTTGGATAATAATCGGTTGAGAACGTTAGATGATTTCGATTTAGGCGCGAAGTCGAGGTTGATTACCTTGAGTGCAAATAACAACGAAATTGTGGACGCGCCGTCGGATATCGGGAAGTGCACTTTATTGACGGAAATTTTGTTGAACAAAAATAACATCGAAGAATTGCCAGGTGAATGGGGGGAATTGAAGGAGAAGAAAGTGAGAGAAATTGATTTGGACGATAACCCGATCAAAGATTCAAAGATTAAAAAGATGATGGGGAAGAGCGATAAGTTTGTCAAGGAACTTTTGACGTACGTGAGGAAAAATTGCAAGACGGGATTGGCAAAGAAAGCCGGGAACGCGATGAAAAGTTCGAAAAAGAAGAAGAAAGAGAAAGAAGAAGAAGAAGAAGAAGAAGAAGAAGAAGAGAAGGAAGAGGAAAAGGGAAAAGAAGATGCGCAAGAAGAAGAACAACAAAAAGGCGACGTTTCCGAGACTGAATCCGAACTCGAAGAGCGCATGTCCAAAATGTCCAAGAAGGAAAAAGAAAAGTTTAAACGAAAGCTCGTGGAAAAACAAGCGGAAAAAGCCCAGAAAATAGCCTTGGAAAAACGTTTGAAAGAAGATGCGGAAAATCTGAAACGCATGGAAGAGTTAGTTATTAGCGGCGCCGGAAATCGCGACGATGGCGAAGACTCAGACAAATCCATCGACTCCGACGACGAAGAAGCGCTCCTCGCGCGCAAACAAAAACAAAAGCAAAAATCTAAACCGACGTTCATGTACGCTCTCACTGATGAACAACGCGTGGAAGCGGAAAAAGCAGAAGCCAAACGCATGTTTGAAAAAGAAAAAGCTGAACGCGAAGCTGCCGAAGCGCTCAAACACAAAGAAGAGGAAGCTATAAACAAGGCGAAAAACCTTAACGCGGTTAAACTCGATGGCGACGGCGCGAAGGACGGTCGATATACTTGGTCATATGCCAACGGTAAATTTGATCGCACGACGACAAACAAACCATCGAAATTGGAACACGGCATCGAAGTCGTCATCCCAAAACTCATCTGCGGTCGCCTGATTGGTAAAGGCGGCGCGACCATTAAATCTGTTTCTGAACGAAGTAAAGTCGTTCGAATTAACATCGATGAGACCAAAGGAGGTGCCGGGAACAGCCTATTAGTCGTACAAGGTTCCGAAAGTTCCATGGAAAGTGCCAGGATGTTGTTTAACAACGCCATGTAGTCTCTTTAATACATTCTTTTGCGTTTTTCATTTTCCTGCAAAATTTTCGTCATAAAATAGCATCTTCTACATACGCACCTAAATGCTTACCGCCCGCCTGGAAAAGCGCGTGCGTGATCTCGTTTTGAAGCGCGAGGAAGAGCACCGGCAGCGGCGAGAACAAGAGCAACGCCTCGGTGATGGCTTTTCGAACACCGCAAATGCCACGCTCCCATCGTCTCGAGCGATACAAAAATTGTGCGCAGCCATCGAAGCTCGAGGATTTACGAGAGAAGACGTGAAAAGATGCGTCTTGGATGTCTTGGTAGAAGAATCGGCCAACGGTCCCGTTCTCAATTTAGAGGACTGTTTCGATCGTTTGCTGATGTTCGTGGACAGAAATCGACTGCCAAGAGCGTTTCGAGGCGGCGTGGTGACTTCTTCGGAGAATAGAAAGAAAACGGAAGATGAGCAGTTAGTTTTGACAGTTGAGAAACCAACGACATCCGAGAGAGAAGAAGCGAACGCGACGTCGAAAGAGAAGGAAAAAGAAAAAGAAGAGAAAGAGCGAGAAAGAAACAAAATGATGAAAGAGCGAGAGGAAATGATTCGTGCTGCGAATGAGATGAGGAAAAAGAAGCAAGAAGAGAAAGAGAAAGAAGAGGCGAAAGCGTTCGCACTCGCACAGAAAAGGATGGTCGCGTATATGTCCTCGTCCTCGTCTGAGGATTCGTCCTCGGATTCGGAAGACTCTCTCGAAAATTTCGGTCTGAGCGAAGAGGAAATTGCACGAAAGAATAGCCATAAGAGGAACGTGAAAATGTACACGGAAAACAGAGCAGAGTTTGTGAGCGAGTTGCGGACAAAGTTAAAAGAGGCAAAAAAGACGGCGCAAGAGGAGAAGAGAAGGGCCGGGAAGAAGATGGATAAAAAGAGAGCGAAGGAGCTAGCGGAGGAAGTGAAGAAGATTTTAAACATCGCGGAGACGTTTAAGATTGGCGAGAAAGAGTTGGAGGAGGAAGACAAGGTTCCGACGTCAGAAAATGTGAAGGAGGAAGTAGAAGTAGAAGTAGAAGAAAAAGAACATGCTAGACTAGAAAAAGAGGAAGAGGAAGGTGAAGTAGAAAACAAGGAGACGAAACGCGATGCTGAAAGCGATGAAGACGACAATTTCCAAATTCTCGATGTGTTTGGCGACGACGAACCGGAAGCATTGAAATTAACGCCGGAAGATGAAGCGAAAAGGAAGCGCAAAAATATCGAAGCCTCGGTATTTGTCGGCCCGGTCTTAAACGTAGAAGGTACCGTTGGTACTGCCATAGTTTCGACGAAAAATTCCAGCAAGAAGAGCGGGACAGGATCATCTGGGAACGTGACAGCCGCGTTGGTCGCACCGAAAGCGCTTCTCGCCAAGATGTGTGTAAAAGAAAAATGGTTGGCACCTCGGTACAATCGATTAAAAACTGACGACAAGAAAACGATTCGATATAGCGTGACAATTGAGCGATCTTCCGGGCCAAAGTATCTTCGAAAACCAACGATACTTGCACAAACGGTCGCCCTTGGAGAGACAGATGGTAATGAACCGGACGGTGGGTGGAAGAGCGTGACAGAAGCGCAGGACGCCGCCGCATGTGTCGCACTTTTCCGAATCGTGTTTGTCGAAAGAGAGATGAAAACCGTTGTACCAAGCGAGTTGAGTCATCATTGGCGAGAATATTATCGTCAATCCTTGTTGCTTCGCGAGCTGTTCTCTGGACTCGAGGACGAAGCGGGCGAGTGTAATAATACTAAAACACAAAATGTAATGGGAGAAGATGAAGAAGATTGGGAAACTTTCGCCGAGCGGGCTCGAAAAACGCTCCTCGCGGCTCGAACAGAGAAGCATAAATTGGGAAAACAGCTCAGTAATACCGAAAATGATATAGATAAAGCTTCTCAGGATAGCCTTGCAACAACGTCAACTATCCTCAAAAGTATGAGTCGCGAAAAAGACTCCAGCGTTGCGGCAGAAAAGGAGGAACGAAAACAAGCACTCTCGGAACGTATTTTACATACCTTTCGCGATAAACAAAAATCTAAGGCGTGGAAAGATATCGAGAACAAACGAAACGAGTTACCGATTGCTAAACTCAGAGATGACTTCTTACATGCAATATCTGACAAAGATACCGTCGTCGTGTGTGGTGAAACAGGCTGCGGTAAAACGACGCAAATCCCACAATTCGTCTTGGACTATGAGATTGAAAATCTGCGAGGCGCGAGTGCAAATATCATTTGCACGCAGCCTCGTCGCGTCGCTGCGACTTCTGTTGCCGAACGCGTGTCTTTCGAAAGATGCGAAAAGGATGGTGTTGGTGGAAAAACGAGTGACATCGGGTATCAAGTTCGAGGCGATAATAAAACAAATCGAAGCTCGACAAAATTGACGTTTTGTACGGTTGGTATTCTCTTGAGACGATTACAAGGCGATCGATACTTGAAAGGCGTGACGCATGTCTTACTTGACGAGGTGCACGAACGAAGTCTAGACTCAGATTTCGCTCTTGCGTTACTTCGTGACGTGCCCGAATGTCGACGCCGGATGAATTTGCCACCGTTGAAGTTGGTGTTGATGTCTGCGACCATCGACTCGGACCTCTTCAGCAGGTACTTGGACAATGCGCCCGTGGTGACTGCACCGGGACGAACTTTTCCAGTTTCCACCGCTTTCTTGGAAAACATACACGAATTGTTAGAATACGTTTTAGACCCGGAGAACAGAGCGTGTCGCCGCCCGCGTGGCTTTGCGGACGAGGCGAAATCAGCCATGCGTGCCGGGGGCGGAGGAAACGATCGTCGACGAAACGCGCAACTTATCGATAGTTGGGGAGAGGATGCCTACTCGATGTTTGGCGGCGAAGAGTATCCGGAAAATCCGGATTATAACGCCGACGACGCTTTTCTAGAACCGTTGAGCTCGAAGACACGTTTGAATTTATCTCGATTGGACGAACACGCGATTGATTACGATCTCATCGAACAATTGCTCGTGTTTCTCGACGAGAGCGAAGAACGTGCGGGGCCAAGTAATGGCGGAGGCGCATTTTTGGTCTTTTTGCCGGGTAAAGGCGAAGTCGAAAGAATGGTAGATCGCTTGAAAGGCTTGAAACGATTTCGAGACGCCATCGTGTTACCGTTGCATTCGAATGTAAGTAATCGAGACCAAAAACTTTGCTTCAAGATCAATCTCGATTCTCATGTTCGTAAGATTGTTGTCGCAACGAATGTCGCGGAAACCTCCGTGACTATTCCAGATATCACGTGCGTGATTGATTCTGGACGCGTGAAAGAGAGAAGATGGGACCCAAAACGTGGTTTAGCCAGTTTGGAAGAATGCTTCATCTCTCGAGCGTCCGCAAAGCAAAGGCGAGGTAGAGCTGGTCGCGTGAGAGAAGGTAAATGCTTCGCTCTGTACACGTCCAAGAGACATGAGGTGCTGATGAAGTCTCATCAAGAGCCGGAGATGAAACGAGCGCCGTTGACGGAAGTAGTTTTGCAGATTACGTCCTTAGGCAATGGTCGTGACGCCAGAAAGAGTGAAAAATGCGAAGATGACGATGTCGATCCTCGTGCTGTGCTTTCGAGAGCGCCGGAACCACCATCGGAGGAGTCTATCGTTCGAGCGGTAGATACGTTGGTGAATATTGGTGCTTTAGAGCGAATATTAAGACGCAGCCAAAAACATACGAATAACGAAGATGAAAATGGTGAAGAAACGGTAGATTGGGGTGATGATGATGAGGCAAATGAGGCGAACATTATTCTCGCGCTCACGCCTCTCGGGAAACGCCTCTCAATGCTCCCACTCGACGCCACGTTGGCAAAGATGCTTCTCTTTGCTGTTCTGTTGCGATGTCTCTCACCAGCTCTCACGATCGCCGCTGTTGTCAGTCATAAAGTCCCTTGGCGCGCGAGCGACTCCGAGAACGAAGAAACGAGTGCCGCGTCTGTCATGAAGAAAAACTTGACAAAAAACGTGAAAGAAAACGAAAGCGTAGCAAAAAATGAAGTTTCCGACCATCTCGTTCACGCCGCCGCGTACGAAAAGTGGAATGTTATTGGCAAGAATAGCACGGCAGCACAAAAAAAGTTTGCGCGCGAAAACGGTCTGGACCACGATGTGTTGCGTCAGCTTTCCGATTTACGTAAGCAGTTTTTCGACGCGTTGAAAGCCGGTAACGCTCTCAATGGGAACAATGCCCTGAACGATTACGCAAGCATGGACGACCCACACTCCCCGTGGAACGTCGATGCAAAGAAACCAAAGCTCATCAAAGCTGCATTAGTCGCTGGATTATATCCAAACCTCGCCTACGCCGACGCCATTGAAATCGGCCCGAAAAATGCCGCCGATAAAAAAACTATCTTCGAATGGAAAGACTCGCGTAACGCGGACGTGTATCCGCACCCGTCCTCGCTCGTGTCTAAAATCTCACGTTTACCGGGAACAAGAATCCCACCACGTCAATTCTGCGTGTACGCGGAGAAAGTAAAAACGTCGCAAACGTTTTTGCGTGAGTGCACAAAAGTCTCGCCGATTGAAATTTTGCTTTTCGCCGGTAGAAAAGTGAACGTGGAACACGAAATGAAGCGAGTCGTTTTAGACGATTGGCTGAAAGTGTTAAATGTCGACGCCGTCACGGCTACTTTGTTTAAAAGGTTACGCGTGATTTTAGATCATGAACTTGCGAAAGCACACAGAGATGACGACGATGAGAAAGAGTTCACTCGAGAAGACGGTGACGACGAATGTTCTGAGCTCTTATTCAAGCTCGTGCGAGACATTCTCACGTTTGAGTAGAATGTGCACAGTGAATAGGTAGAAGCTAATGATATGTGTTAATAAAAATGTAACTAGGAACTCGAACTCGAACTACTCGACGTCGACATCGAACTACTACTACTATCACTACTACTATCACTACTACTATCGCTGCTACTATATGACGACGAAGAAGAAGACGTTGACGACGAAGATGACGAAGATGTTGAAGAAGAAGAAGAAGAAGTGCTACTACTCGAGCTACTACTCGAGCTACTGCTGCTGCTGCTGCTGCTCCGCTTCCTCTTCCCCCCGCGCACTTTATCCACTTTCCTCTTCAACGCGGCGTCTCGTCTTTTCTTCTCGTCGAATTGCAGCTCCTCGTTCTTCCCGAATCTCGCAAACTCTTGAAACTTCTTCCCGCTTTGCTTCAGCATTTCACTTTTCGATTGTCTCTTCACGTACGTCCCGGCGTCTCCCGGCTTTAACTTGCACTCGTACGTCCAGTGTTCGACGGAAAAACACCTCTGGCACTTCCGGTTGGCGTTCCTTCCCGAGTCTCGCTCGCGGCTGCCTCCTTTGTTGTGTTTCTCCAAAATGAATCCCATCTTCTTCGAGATTCGAATTGATTGGAATCCCTTTTCTCTCAAGCCTCCTTCGAACAAAGAAAGCGCTTCGATACTTGTCGTCTCCGCGCGGAGGAAAAGAAAAGGAGAAGAAAAAGCTTTTTGGTAAAACGGTGTTTGTCCGTCTCTTATTAGTATTCTTCTCGTCTCCTCTTTTGTGTTCTCCTTTTAAAGGTTTTTGTCGGGGCGGAAATCGCTCTTCTGTGTTCTCTCTCTCTCTTTCTCGAAGTAAGAAGAAGAAGGGAAAAAATGTGAAGCGATTATTCGATTCCCTTTCGTCAAATAAAATACTTGTGTTTTAATTTCATTTTTATCATTTTTATCATTTTT
>Ga0163111_10002246_pt1 | contig 12196 bp, 11 predicted proteins | sample CRUFie1St18metaG_FD_109645 | JGI IMG/M metagenome (GOLD analysis project Ga0163111, IMG submission 109645) | Marine microbial communities from the Costa Rica Dome - CRUD Field 142mm St18 metaG | ecosystem: Environmental > Aquatic > Marine > Oceanic > Photic zone | place: Costa Rica: the Eastern... | reverse complement strand
TACCAATACCATACTGGGGCAGGCATGTTTCAGCGCCGGTGTAGTTGCCTTTCTCAATTACCGCCAGATTACCGAATCCTTCTTCATCGTCCCCGCTATCTTTGTGAATGGATGTTTGAAAGTTTATATTGGTGGTGATGGTGGTAAACGAGGTTTCTGGTATTTTGAAGTACGTTTCATCCGCTTTTTGTCTTTGCTTTTTATAAAATTTGTTTAACATTTTTTTGTAAAAATTGTCGATAGATTTTATGAGGGGAAGGGCTTCTTGAAATTTGTCGGGATGCTCGGCGGAGAACCTGGTCTCGCGAACTTCCAATGGAATTACTTCACCGGCTTTGCGGAATTGCATCTTTTCTTTGGCGCCCCATCGGTCAAAAAAACCTAAAATAGCTGATTTAACTTTGGGATTATTTTTTAAATTTCGCTTTTTACTTCCGGTCGTATTACCACGATTGGAAGTCACCATTTTCTTGGTAAAATCGTAGGTGGCGTCGTAAAAATTTTCTAACTCAGCGTGTTTAAGCACCTTTTTACGAAATTTGGCGAGTAGTTTATGGGTATCTGCATCGTATATATCCACATTTGTATTAAAAAATTGGTGAATATCTTCGGGCTTCACGAATGTATTGACTCTTTTTTCCATATTCTCATCACTAATTACTTTTGTTACGAATATTTTTTTCATAAGTTCCTTATTGAGTATTACATTATAGATATATAATTAATGATAATTATTTGATTAGTTATGGAAATTTATTATTCATGTAGTACGAGAAATGTAATAATATATTAATATCAATAAAGCAAAAGTACATGATACCAAAATTGCTTTTTTTTGTAGTTCCATATATATTATTTTAGATATATTAAATATAATTACATTTTCAAAACATTTCAACAATATTATATTGATGAAACCAAATATTATTGAAAATCACCTCCTTCAATGTTTGTATGTAATTTTGATACAAACAAGAATAATTCTACATTAAACGCAACACTCCATTTTTGCGTTTTTCAAACTACCCCATAAATGAGTGGGAAAAAATAGAAATGAGTTTAAAAAAATCACAATAAAAAATGGGAAAATTCCCTGCCTTTTACTGCCAAATGCTACCTACTATTTTATATTACCTTTCTTTATTACAAACTCCCAACGGAACTATAGATCTTCCCAAGAGTCTGGTACATCATCTTCTTCCTCGGATTCGCTCAGTTCATCTGGCAAACAGCCGCCCATGTGTGCCAACTGATTAGCTTGTCCGGTATTACAACCAATGCAATCAGAAGAACAACAGAAATTTTCTTCATCGGAGACGCACGCTGATTCACGCATGAGTTTTGGCATCAAGACTGGTGGTGGACCAAATTCATCAACACATACCGGCTCTCGTGGAGGAGCGACAATCTTGGCATTTGCCCTTTCAATCTTCTTGATTTTGTCCAGTGTTTTGTTGATTTTTGTGGTGATAGTTGTATATTCGTTGTATATTTTTTGTAATTTTTTGTTCTGATTAATGGAGAGACCCGAATCTGTATTCGCAATACACTCAGAGATCTTGAGGTGCAAGCGACGCGGTTCATCCCACTCAAGCAAACTATTTGACAGCGATGTAAAAGCCAACAATGTTACAATGTCATTCCTAATCTTATCTTGCTGTTGAAGTTGCTTCGGCAAGAGGGCGTCGGTGGTAGTGGAAAACTTGCTCTTTGGTGCTGGGGTGTTGACTACTTCTTCTTGGATCTTCATCTTCTTATCTAACAAGAGAGGTGTCCACACTCGCTGAATTCCGCGGCGAGTGGTCTGCTTCATGACATTATCCTTATAAAAGAAGTTCGGCTTGGTGAAATACCACACAAAGAAGCAGGTCGCAATATGAACGTTCCGAAAGAGGTAGTTCTTTTCTTCACCCTCAAACCAACTGTTCAACAACTTATTCACGAAGCCATAGAGCCGTTGCATGTCAATCTGAGACTTGGGTAGGATATCACTTTGCCGCATGTCATAAATCCAAACCTGCTGGCTTGGCGTCCCCTGGCAATCTGGGGACAACGCTACCAACCTGTGGAACATATCCGAGGATTGCGACTCTAGCTTTTCCGACATGAGATACGCAACCTTGTGGATTGGTTCTTTGTTAACGACGGAGCTTGGAGTCCAGCACTTGCTCTCGAAGTTCCTAGCACCTACCTTCTTGTCCCACTTTTCGGCGAGCTTGTAGAAGGTGCGCGGAAGGTTCTGCGAGATTGAAGCCATTATTTATTTTCAAATTTGATGTGCCCAAGGCGGTTACTATAGAGTATCAACCACAAATCATTTCAATTTTTTCAACAACACTAAATTTTGCATAAAATAGTTGTATTTTGTCTTGTTCTAGAAATGAGTAAGAAAAAATAGAAATGAGTAAGAAAAATAAATAAATAAAAATAGGTTAATACCTTGCCGTTGAGCTGCCCTATTATTTTTCTTTATTTTTCTTTATTTTGTATTATTTAATTTATTTAAATACACAAACTCGTGAACCGCCTCCATTTACCTTCAACAATATCATCGTATGTCTGACAGCCTACCTCACTCAATATAATATTGATTTTAGACGATACTGCCCGATGTTCGATAGCGTTACCAGGCATCACATCATTATACACCATTGAAATAACTTCCTCCCTCAATTTCATGAACGGTTTGAGATTCACAAGTTTGTCATTGATGTAAACATTTTGTGGACCCCATTGCCCATCAGCATTCTCAGAAACGCTGCTTACGGGTACGCATTTTAGCATTCTGTTGATATGATTCTTTGTATTGTAATGCTTGAAGATTTGGTTGCGTTCCACACCCATCGTCAAACCACAAACACACTTAATCTTTGGTGGCGAAAGAGCTTTTGCGACTGCTTCGTAAAACTGCCGGTTTTTGTAGCCTTGCGCTGCCCTCTTCAGGATTGTAGCCTTCCACTCCTTCGCCTTCTGAGTTCTTGTGGCGGTAATTTGTTCAAACGCATTATCCTCCCACATAGAATTTCCGGAAGCGTCAAACTTAACAGTCCACGAAACCTCAACGGTCAATAACGGCAGTTTTCCTTCCTTGAAGTAAGCGTCAGAGAGCTTGTCGCGGGAGAGGTTCTTGATATTGCCGTAGTTCATCTTGACACCGTAAATACCGACGAACTCCTTGATCACGCGCCACGAGGCCTGGTCGAACTTGTGCGAGACTGAAGAAGCCATCGTAAATTCTGTAGAGTGATGGGAAGTATACCCAGAATTGTTGCTACAAAACATGAAAAAAATCATGCGATTTCAATTTTTTTTTTCTGGAAAATGTCATACAATTTCAATTTTTTTTTCTGAAAAATGTCATACAATTTCAATTTTTTTTTCTGGAAAATGTCATACAATTTCAATTTTTTTTTCTGGAAAATGTCATACAATTTCAATTTCCTTAAGATGTCCTAAATAATAAAAAATAGGTTTAATACCTTACCTTGGGCTGCCGTATATTTTTCTTTTTGTTGCTATTTAATTCATAATTCTAGTCTTCGTCGATGGACACTGTCTTACTGTCTGGACACCATTCTCCTACACAAGTCACAATCTCGTAATCGTCATCATGTGTCCACACACAGTTGTCATCTAAGTCAATAATATAGGTTTTGTTATCCCAGAAGACCAGGTGGTGATCAGAGTCCAGTTTTTTCACAGAACCGTTTTTCTTCTCAATGAAACCCGGATCTTCGTCTGACTCTTGCTCGGTGTTTTTGGTAGGTTCACTGACAATGTATGGCTCTTCCATAAGCTCATCAGAAGTTTTCGTCTCAACATCTTTGCTAGAGACTTCTGATTTATTTAGAACTGACTCATCGTCTCCCACACTGGCTTCTCCCACACTGGCTTCTCCCACACTGGCTTCTCCCACACTGGCTTCATGATCCTCCGACGAACTGACTTTCTTCGCACTCTTGGCAGGGCGTCCGCGCTTCTTCGGAGCTACTATCTTATCGCATTCCAAACTAACTTCATCATCACTGGAAGTGGAAACCGTCTTTTTCATAGCGCGGGAAGCTTTGGACTTGTCAATGGACCAGTACTCCTCTGGGAGAGTAATTCCGTATTGTTCATTCAGTTTGGACTCCACCTCAACGCGCTCCACTCCGCGCTTCTTGAGCCAAGTTCCGAAAGAAATCTCTTTTTTTTTACTTGGGTCCTCATAGCACAACATAGCACAGTTAGAACGCTGCTCCATAGTACCATACTTGTGATTCGCCTTCACGCAAGTTTTACAGAATGCCGAATCCTTTGTCGGACGAGTGAGGCAAGGAGTAAACAGTCCACCATTTACCTTGAGAGACTGACAGGTTTGGCTGTAATCTATTTCCGAAAGATACGGAACTTCGACTACAAGTTCAACTTCAACTTCAGCCCCATCTTCGTTGATGTTCTTCTGGACGATCTTTAGCGGGTTCTTCTTCAAATCCTTGGAGCTCAGGTTGTTGACCTTCTTGAGTGGTTTAGCGACATTATGTTCAATTTCTTCATTATCTTCTTTTAAAACTTCAACATCAACTTGTCTTACATGTTCTGAAGCGTTATCACGCGAGTTATTGGGCAACGAATGTTTATCATCGCCAAAAACATCCCGCATGATTAGATCGTAGAGCTGTTCCTCACTTGGAGTGTCCTTGAACCCTTCCTCAACGAGCACCTTAACGGCACTCCTGCAGAACAGGGTGAGGGCGAACTCAGTGTGGCGCTTTCCGAAAATTTCAGTGTCCGACATGCTTGAGATTGTAGAAGACTGGAAGCTTGAGAGTAGTAAAATGTATGTTTTGGTCTATGACCGATGCTGCCTTAAATTGTGACACAAATTTCATTTCAATTTTATTTATAACTATTTGTCGTGAAAATGACAAGTTTCAAAAACTCGCATTTTTTATAAAAATACGAGTTTTTACTCATTTATTTGGTAAAAGTGCGAGTTTTTGAAACTTATGTATTATATGATTATATGCAAAACTCGTATTTTTATAAAAAATGCGAGTTTTTACTCATTTATTTGGTAAAAGTGCGAGTTTTTGAAACTTTTGCCGTTCAAACTAACAATTCCATTATTTAAAAAATTGAGATTTGTATAACATTAATAACGAATTACATTACACCCTGAAAGGGAAAATTCAATAAATTCTCCGCTGTTACGCACAGAAAACGCTATGTCCTGCTCTAAGCCTCTCTATGAGAACCAAGTAGCCGGCGCTCGTGAGATCATTCAAGTATTTGACGAACCTGATTGTTGCTGGGCTGTTATGAAAGCCCACATGCAATCTGGAAAGTCTGATACCTATATGATGGTTGGCGCCGAACTACTAAGACTAGGAAAGGTAAGCAGCGTTGTTATCGTCAGCGCTAACTCTGATGTCATGCTCAAGAACCAGACCGAGGACAACACCGGACAGCATTTTTGGGAACGATACGTCAACTATCTTGATGAAAATCATAATGAACGTATTGACCCACACTTTTTGATTAGTGTGAAAAGTCTCTTTTCCGTTATTTGGGGCACAGAACTTAAAACCAAAACAAAAATACTCAAAAATTCCCTAATCATCTGGGAAGAGAGCCACTATGGACAGAGCAATAATCAGATGATTGATGAATGGTTCCGCGTCCAAGGGATCAGTCCCGATGGTAGTGGTTGTGCTAACGGAAACATTGTTTTATCGGTGTCAGCGACTCCATTCAGTGAATGTATTGACATCGACAAGCATTGTCAAACCAAGAAATTGGTACATCTCTCTCCCGGTCCTAGCTACTGGGGTGTAGAGGAGATGATGGAGAATGGAGTCATCTTGCCATTTGTCATAAATGAACTTCCGACAATGCTGGATGAACTCAAAGATGCACGTGCTGATGGGCGGAATGCTGCCATCATTCGTGTAAGCGGAAAGCAAGTAGCGTTAGAGAGTTCTATCAGGCGCCTTTGTGCTGAGAAACAGATACTATGCCACGATATGAACGCTAACTCTGATGAAAAGAACATCAACTCTCTATTGAGTTCAACCGACGAACCTAGCGTTGTATTGATTAAAGGTATGCTTCGTATGGGGAAACGTATTGAACGCAAAGACCGGCTTCTTTGGTGCCTTGAAATCGCTGCCAATGCCAATCATGACACGACCCTTCAAGGTCTATTGGGGCGGTGCTGTGGCTATCTTGAAGGCGGTAGTGGCCCATGCATCCGCGTCTACCTCTCTCCCAAGCAGGTTCAGAACCTTAAAGACTGGGGAGTGGACAAGGCGGGGAAAGCTATGAACGTGAACAAATTGGGGAACGCGCGACGAAAACCTGAGATTGGAGGGTATGCGACAATTCCGTTGAAAGTTTTCATTCCACCCAGTCTTGCCAATACTCCAAAAAAAGCATGTATACCGGACATTTTGAACGCTCTCATTCAGGAGCGCGGTACCGACAAGACGAGCGATTATGCTCGGAATATTTTGGAAAGTGGTGCCACATCGAAGGTTACGTTTCACAAATTGGATGAGAACCGTGTTTCTTACAAAGGGTTTTCCAGAATTCTGGAAGATCACCATAAAAAACAAGAACCACTCGTTTCGCCGAAGATGAGTTGTGGTTGCGTACTAGACCGGGTGAGAGTCTGGTACACAGGTGAAACTGTGTATGGTGAGTATGTATACGTCCAATACAAAACTAACATCGCACCGAAGAACGCTAATTCGCCGATGACGGTCGGAAACACAACCGGACGAGAAATATTTGCTCATAAACATGAAGATGGCACTGAGCATCAGCAAAATGCATCTGGGAAATTCAACATTGGTCCCGAAACAGCTGACGATGTTGAAGCTATGAAAAAGGCCATTGAAGATATAATTGTGTGCTTTAATGGATTCAAATCGGAGCATGTCACGGCTGGACATGAAATCACATCAGATTGCAACGGATATTCATTCACCGGTATCTTGGTGAATTCAGAAGTGTATGCAGCATTGAAGCCTGGTGGCAGAATCGCACAGGACATCTTGAAAAATCATGGTCTTACCCTTCAGTTGGTGCCTGGTAAGGGGCGTCCACCAAAAATTCTACCAGCTGGCTACAAGCGATTGGCGTCCATCAAGTGGCTCTGAATGTTCTTGGTGAGGGGGGTGGAATGGTGAATAGATTGATATGTAAAACAAAGAAATGAGTTATTATCTCATTTTTTACTTGTTCGCAACTTTGTTACAAATTGTAAAAAAATTGAAATACTTCTGTGCTACAAATCTACAAATATCACCATCCGGGGGAATTTGTTTTACCTCGTCTACCATGGACAAACTCCTTTGCTTCTTCTTTGAGCCTAAAGAACAACTGTATACTGGGGAGGAAATGCCGCTAGATCTACTGTTGAACGACATCTCACTGAGCAATGACATTCTAAACCACATCAACGGATTTCTGGAAAAAGAACCTGACAATTCTTACTTGTGTGGTAACGACCCAGAAACCTATTTAATCTGCCACGATGACCTAAATAATGAATATGTGTTTCCGATTGACGATGACGAAAAACGCTATTTTGAGAACGAATTTATAGATGATTTTGTAGTGAATTAGCAAATTTTCAACGATTATATTCTATAAAAAAGACAAAAAGAGAAAAAGACAAAAAGAAAAAACGGACCGGCATATATGCCCATATTTTTATTTAAAAATTGATTTTATTTTTATATTTATACCTACTTTTCCAACTTCGAGGAGAACACTACCTATGACCATGAAGAGGAGGTCCTATGTTATGGTGATTAGAGGACAAGACTGTGGAAGAGTCGCGCAAATTGTTGACTATCTACATGACAAATCTATTTATGCCATCAGGATCAACTACAACGGATATACTAGATTCGTTGCAAGCAAAAACTTGCGGATTGCCTCACAAAACGAGAAAAATAAGGACAAAAAACTACATAATCGCGAATTACAACTGGACCGACATGAAAAGTCCGTTCTTAACAGTCTTCTATACGAAACACACTAATTTAATTCATATTAAAATTGAAACTAGTAGTGCGAATTATAAACTATCTACAACAAACAATAAAATGGGAGACTGTGGACTTAACTGCGACTTCAACGCCGGAGTTATCGATACATTTTACAGGCAAACTTACCAAGAAAAAGAAAAACAGAAAAAAAAAGACCCAAATTACCAAAAAATGATGGCACACATTCGCAGGACACATATTTGCTATGTTTGCAAGAAGTATCCAGGCGATGATGACTATACGTTTGGAACATGGGATTCGGTACGCCGTTATAAATGCTTTAATTGTTACTAAAAAACACCTTACAAAAACAATATAAATATTTTACAATGCTAAAACAATATTTTTTATTTTTAAAGGAATTTTGAAATTGAAATTATGATAGAAAAATTTTTTATAGTATTCAAAAAAAATTGAAATCGTTTAACACCTTCTTACTGGACAACATCACAACCTTCGGGACACAATACTATATCATATTGAAAGTAATCATGGCTTCCAACAATGTTATCGCTCTTCCTTCCGTGTGCCTTCCACGGGTATACTACAAGTTTGACGCAAACTATGTTGAGGGAATCTTCTGCGAGCTATTCGGACCTGACATGTACGGCAACAGCTGTGTGGAGAAAGTCGACATGATTACCAGGAGCGACCGCATTACCGGCGAGCCATTCTACGTGGTTTTCGTGCACTTTTCACAGGAAATGTGTGAATCTGAATATTTGAGTGATTTTACGCAACGGATTAACAACGACGAAGAGGTCAAGATCCAGTACAACCCGCCGTGGTTCTGGAAGGTTCGCAAGAACAAGGCCGCTTCTCGCAAGGAAGTTCGCACGGGACCACGCATTATGAGCCGCAAGGACGAAGAAGAGTTCATGAGGACTCAGCGCGAGATTCTACAGGAGCGCGAGAATACTTCAGATAAGCCGGATGAAAATGACAACAAATCACAACCACTCTCTCTTGACGGGGATTATCCCAGGGAGAAACTGTATTATCAAAAGCGCCGGGAACCGCTCAAGCAAGCAAGCGAGTGTGAAATGGAAAGGTCCAATTCAGAACCCACGCCTAGCTGCGTGGATTTGACCGAAAAGAACGAGTATTAAAACCTATAAAAAGACAAAAATAACTTAAAAAAATAAATATAAATATTATTGGGAGTTATTCCCAAACCTGGCTGGTTGCCCGAGTGGTCTAAGGGGTCAGACTCAAGTTCTGATGTATTCGTACTCGTGGGTTCAAATCCCACACCAGTCAACTTTTTTTTTCTACATTTTGGAGTATCCTTCTCTTCGGCAACATCATCTGCTGCAAATAAAACAACATATTCTTACATTCTACACTCTTTATCACATCATTATTATTATCTATACATTGATTTGAATACTTTTCTATCATTTCTTCCAATTTGTCGAACGGCATATACTAACTAATACTACTATCTCACTTATTAATCTTTATATTTTACTTATGTACTATTTCATTTTGCTTGATTTTTAACAATTTTGATTTGTTCCATAAATGAGTGGTAAAAAAAAGAAATGAGTTGGATTTTTTTACTAGATATTTGTTAGTAACATATAGCTATAATGATCTAACAAATTCATACAATAACACACATATAACTCTCCTAGTGTCATATTTTTGTCTTTTAAATTCAAACGACACTCTATTATTTTTTTGCTATCTTCCTTCTTTTCCAGACAACTTTCTCCTATAAGGTAGCAACCCAACAACTCGTACCCAATATCTGTTGAGTAAATATAACATTTTTTTTTCAACCAATGCAATATTTTTTTTTCATATTTATAGTATTGGTACGTTTGGTAGATGCTGCTTATTTCTTGTTTTCGGTACAAAATATGCTCTTCTATATTGTAGATTTTCTGGTATTCTCGCTCCAAATTTTCATGCCGCGATGAACGACGCAGACGCAGATGGCGAGGTTCACGGAATTCTTCATATATTTCTAGTGATCTTCTCAACATTCTTTGGGATTTCATCATTTTTTGCAAATTATTTCAATTTTTATATTTTTAAAATTGAATCACTACATACACCCCCAGAACTCTATATCTACAAGCGCCATACTTTACACAATATGGTTTCGGATAAAAACAATAAAAATACTTTGAAAAAAAAGCAGATGCGCATCAAGCACGCCATTTCCAAAGTGTTTATTTTCAATAAGGAATGGAAACGTAAATCGTTCCAAACCGAACATGCCGCCGACCCTCACATTGAAGATTTTTACCAGAGAGACACTTTCTCCAATCAAAAACAGTTTGGACGCCAAATTTATCAAGCTTTTGATGATTTGAATGTCACGCATGTATTGGCGGTTGCATCCACACAATCAGGCAAAACTGGCTCTATGCTTGCTATAATTCGTGAGTTCAACAGACCTAGCTCTACACAACGCGTCGACATCAATCGTGTGTTCATCTTCACCGGACACTCTTCTGTCGAATGGACGACGCAAACCAAAAAACGTTTCCCACCTTCCATGCACCAACGTATATTCCATCGCAATCACTTCAAAACTTTCATCAATATGGTCGAACATTTAGACAACATATTGATCATCTTTGACGAATCGCACATTGCAAACAAATATGGGCAAACCTTGTATTCTATTTACAACAAATTGGGCTTTTTCAATATAAAGCGCCTTTACTCCAAGAATATCAAAATTGTACACTTTACCGCCACTCCTGATTCTCTTATTCAGCATCAGCATATTTGGCAGGATTCTCTTAAGGTCATTCACATGAACATTCCGAGCAATTATGTTTCTAACCAACATTATTTTCACAATAAACAGGTTTTTGACTGTAAACCACTTTTGGATAATCACGATCACATCAAACAATTGCTGGATGTTATCGATTTAAACAATCCTTTCTACCACATTATACGCACTCCGCGTGGACAAAAACACCATCAATTGGTTCACGATTTTAAACTTACTTTTAAACAATTCAATTTTCAATATATTTCGGAGCCGGCTTATCGCAAGCAAGGAGATTTTACATCTTTGCTTTACTCTAAACCTATCAAACACACTTTCATATTCATCATAGACAAGTTGAGGTGTGCTAAATCTATTCACGTACAGCATCTTCAAATTTGTTATGACCGATTCGTCATCAATCCTTCATTTGATTCTATTGCCCAGGGCTTGCTGGGACGCTGTACCGGCTATCACAACTTTACTCATCAAATACGCATTTTCACTTTTAAGCATATACACTACAACACACAACACAACACACAACACAACATTTTACATCCTTTTTAAATTTTTACATACACATTTTTTTTTTATTTTTTTATGTATATGAAGACAGTTCCTCAAAGATATATACCAAAACATCTAAGTATGAAAGACAAAATAACTCAAAAGAAGGGGATTATCAAATCTCAAAAACTGTACAAAAAGGGGAAATATGTTATCCGCAAAAAGGTAAAAACATTCAAAAATAAACCATCGCCTCATATTGTGCGAGCACAAAAACTTTACAAAATAGATAAAATTAAACCCTCTAGAAAACTAGCCAAAAAAACTAAATGTAATGTAAAAGGTCTTCGGAAAATATTCAAAAAAGGGCAAGGTGCGTATTATTCCAGTGGAAGTCGCCCGAATCAAACACCACATTCGTGGGCATATGCACGTCTTGCGAGCTCTATCACTGGTGGCAAGGCAGCCGGTGTTGACTACGGTATTCTAGAGAAATATTGTTCAAAGAATTCCGATGCACTAAAACTTGCGAAGAAATCAATGAAAAAATACAATAAAGGTATGAAACGCGTACCTCAAGTAAAATTACATTATTTTAAATCTAAAAACAAAACACAGAAACATACGAAATAAATTTATTAATGTTCGCATTTAAGTGATGGTTTGATACAAATTATTTTACTTGATTTTATGACACCATTTAATTCGCTTTCATCAATAATAATCCTTATTAAAGTTAATAACTTCCATAATTTTAAGAGTTTCAATTAACCAAGTGTTTTAGTTATAATATCATCTTTTCTTTGTTAACTTCCTTTTTTTACATCTAGATAAACAATGTTGACGCTGTGAAAATCCTTTCGGTTTCCTACAATTGATGTTATCCTTGTATTTTTTACTCCACTTATACCTT
>Ga0163111_10002244_pt1 | contig 12199 bp, 15 predicted proteins | sample CRUFie1St18metaG_FD_109645 | JGI IMG/M metagenome (GOLD analysis project Ga0163111, IMG submission 109645) | Marine microbial communities from the Costa Rica Dome - CRUD Field 142mm St18 metaG | ecosystem: Environmental > Aquatic > Marine > Oceanic > Photic zone | place: Costa Rica: the Eastern... | reverse complement strand
TAAACCTGAAGAGCTTAAGTGAAAATGCCCACCGGGAGACTTGAACTCCCACGACCGAAGTCACTGGTACCTAAAACCAGCGCGTCTACCAATTCCGCCAGGTGGGCCAAAGGTTTTGACCTTTTGTTAATCGATTCTAGCAGCTCGTTGAGGGCGATTTAAAGACTATTTTTGATTCGTGATCGTAAAAGATTAATGTAATTTTCATATTTATCAATTAGAAATTTGGAATATTCTTTTTACGACTGATGATTTTTAATTTTTCAATGAGCTTATGCTTCGTCATAATAAACTCAAATTGAAAAAGAGATGCTTATTTCTATTCTCGGATACTTTTTTCTTGTTATTGGGTTTTTGATATTGGTTTTACCTTTACTTCTAGTCGAATTAAGTAAGCCGAGAGACTGGTTAATAGGCGGACTTTTTTTATTTTTAGGATTATTTCTTCTCGTGGAGAATGATTTTTTAGGAGGGTCGATAAATTTACTTGTTATTCCTATGACGATTTTGTATGGGAAATTGATGTCAGAAATCATTCAAACTAGATGGTATCAACTCAGCCCTGAAGAGAAAGAACGAATTAAATCTTTTCAGAGATGGTTTAAATCTTTTAAACAGTTGGGACAAATTTTTACTCAACTAGGAAAAGGCTTTTTAGATATTTTTAAAAGCTTTAGAACTCAATCTCAAAAAACCGTAACCGAAAAGAAATGGGTTCGTCCAGAATTGAAAAAGGAAATCAAGAAGAAAGGAGTTGATCAATCTGATTTAACGGATTTAAAAAAGATTAGAAATCAAGAATTAACAGAAAATGAAGAGACTTCTTGATAAGGTTAAAGGGCCTCAGGCACCCTTGATGATTATTGAATATTTCTCCAAGTGAATAAGGCAAATAAAGCTTCTCAAAAGGAAGGTCCCTCTTACAAAGAAACTCTCAACCTTTTGCAGACTCAGTTTGGTATGAGGGCAAATGCAACTCTAAGAGAACCTGAGTTGCAAGCTTTTTGGGCTGAAAAAAAGATAGATTTCGAATTAGGTCTAAATAATTCCGGTGAAACTTTTACTTTGCATGACGGTCCACCCTATGCCAATGGGACACTTCATATGGGGCATGCACTCAACAAAGTATTGAAGGACATAATAAATAAATATCAAATAATGCAAGGGAAAAAAGTCCGCTACATTCCTGGATGGGATTGCCATGGACTGCCCATTGAGTTAAAAGTCCTTCAAGCTTTAGATAAATCTCAACGCTCTGAATTAACACCTATTAAGTTAAGGAAAAAAGCTGCTGCTTATGCAAAAAAACAAGTTTCTAATCAAATGGATGGATTTAAAAGATGGGGAATATGGGGGGACTGGAATAAACCTTATCTAACATTAGATAAACAGTTTGAATCTTCGCAGGTTAAATTGTTTGGCGAAATGGTGTTCAAAGGATATATATATCGAGGATTAAAACCAGTTCATTGGAGTCCAACGTCTCAAACTGCATTGGCTGAGGCGGAATTGGAATATCCAACTGGTCATGTTAGCCAAAGTATTTATGTGGGATTTAAAGTTGATCAAGTACCAAAAATATTAAAGCAAGAAATTTCTAATCAGGCCCCAGATCTATTTAATCCTGAAGGGATATTAAAAGATATTAAACTTGTTATTTGGACTACTACTCCTTGGACAATTCCTGCGAATCAAGCTATATCTGTTAATGAGAAATTAGATTACGTAATTGCTAATGGTCCTGATAAATCATTAATAATTATGGCTAGTGAGATGTTGGAAAAAGTTTCAAATATTTTAGGAATTAATTTTGAAAGAAGAGTATCAATTAAAGGGTCATTACTTGATGGTATTATATATAAACATCCTTTATTTGATAGAAATAGTCCTGTTGTTTTAGGTGGAGATTATATAACAATTGAGTCAGGAACTGGATTAGTTCATACTGCTCCTGGTCATGGAGTTGATGATTTTAAAACTGGTCAAAAATATAATTTACCTATATCCTGCCCAGTTGATGGAAAAGGTTTCTTAACTAACGAGGCTGGTAAGTACGAAGGCCTAAATGTATTAAAAGATGCTAATCAAATCATAATTAATGATTTGATAGATACAGGATCTTTATTTAAAGAAGTTAAATATCAGCATAAATATCCTTATGATTGGAGAACTAAAAAGCCAACAATTTTCAGAGCTACAGAGCAGTGGTTTGCATCTGTTGAAGGATTTAGGGAAAAAGCACTTTCGGCAATAGAAGATGTTGCTTGGCTTCCTCAGTCAGGTAAAAACAGAATCGATTCTATGGTTAGAGAAAGAGGCGATTGGTGTATTTCTCGTCAAAGGACCTGGGGAGTACCAATACCAGTATTTTACGAAAAAGATGGGAAGGAAATTTTGCTAAATAAAGAAAGTATTTCTCATATTGCTGATTTATTTGCTACTCATGGGGCAGATGTTTGGTGGGAGTATGAAGTATCCAAGCTTTTACCTCCATCTCATAGTCATGAGTCAAATAGATGGCAAAAAGGAACTGATACTATGGATGTTTGGTTTGATTCTGGATCAAGTTGGTCATCGGTTATTTCTCAAAAAGATAATTTAAATTATCCAGCAGATTTATATCTGGAGGGATCTGATCAGCATCGTGGTTGGTTTCAGTCTTCTTTATTAACCTCTGTTGCAGTAAATGAACATGCACCTTTTAAAAAAGTGCTTACGCATGGTTTTGCATTAGATGAGAATGGAAGAAAAATGAGTAAATCCTTAGGAAATATTATTGATCCTTTAGTTATTATTAATGGTGGTTCAAACAAGAAGTTAGACCCTGCTTATGGAGCTGATGTCTTGAGACTTTGGGTTAGCTCTGTTGATTATTCCGCAGATGTTCCTATTGGGTCAAATATATTAAAACAAATCTCAGATGTTTATCGTAAGGTGAGAAATACTTCTAGGTATCTATTAGGTAACCTCTACGATTTTGACTATAAAAATGATGCTATTGATATTTCCGAATTGCCTTTATTAGATAAATGGATGTTGAATAGGACAGCTGAGGTGATAGATGAAATAACTTATGCCTTCTCTAATTTTGAATTTTCTAAGTTTTTTCAAACAATACAGAACTTTTGTGTCGTAGATCTATCCAATTTTTACTTAGATATTGCAAAAGATAGGTTATACGTGAGTTCTAAATCTGACTTTAGAAGAAGAAGTTGCCAGACAGTTTTATCATTGATTATTGAGAAGATATCAGGCTTAATCGCACCCGTTTTATGTCATATGGCAGAGGATATTTGGCAGAATATTCCATATGAATTAGAAGAAATCTCAGTATTTCAAAGAGGGTGGCCTAAACCACCTGAGACATGGCGAAATAATAGCCTTAATGAGCACGTTAGTGAACTTCGTAAACTCAGAACAGTTGTTAATCGTATGTTGGAAAGTTGTCGTAATAATGAAGGATTAGGTTCATCTTTGGAAGCATCAGTTAGGGTTGATACTTGTGATGAAAAACTTAAAGCTGCTATCGAGTGGTTATCTAAAACCGAATCTAATAATGTTGATATTTTGAGGGATTGGTTCCTTGTTTCTTCTTTACAAATTGGTGGTGATCCTTGGGCTGAAGTGTTAGTGAGTGAGGAGAATGATATCGCTTCAATAGATATTGCAAAAGCAAGAGGATTAAAGTGTGAAAGATGTTGGCATTATGAAGTTCAAATGAGCAACAATCAACAACATCCAAATATTTGCAATAGATGCGAAAAAATAGTTCTAGCTATTTAGATATTATAAATAATTGAATATTCATTTTTTTTATTTAGAATTTACCAGCAAAACGACCATTTTTTGGAAATTGTATTATCAACCACTGAATTAAACCAATTAAATATAATATTAAAAATAAATATGCAAAGAATGTAGCAAATGCTGTAGTCCAGTTACCACCTAAAATAAATTTTATAATTATTTTTGATGTAATAAATGCGTTGTATGGAACTTCTCGCCATACATCGCAATATTCCGCGCTGATTGAATTCAAGCACCTCCAACTAAATAAATGAAGCCCAGTATTTAAGATTACCCAAAAAGATAAAGTCCAGCGCCAAATCTTTGTTGTTAATGAAATTGGCTTGTAAACATACATTTCGTCAATTTCTTCATTAAGATCAACCCAAAACCAAATAGAACCAACCATAAGCATGGGTGCGATGAATGAAATAAATTGTCCTAATTGACTATCACTACTCAGAAATAAAAGATTTATTGCGTAGAGGCTGGAAACTTTCCAGTAAATTGATAAAAGTCTATCAATAGAGCTTAAACCTGAAAATTTTGCCCAAATCAATAGCAACAATGGGAGGCTAAATGCGAAGGTTGCCGCAATTCGATACGAAAGCCAAACTAGAATTTGGAATAGAGGTTCAGTCAAGAAAAAAATCTCATTCATATTTATTATCAGTCTTTATTTATCTTTTTCATAATTATTCTTAATTATTAAAGAGTTTTTTCTATATTTGAAAATCCTTAAGCTAAAAAAAATTAGTACATAGTTTTTTTGATTAACAGCCTTTATAAGTAGGTTTGATTTATACTAATTGCTTTTTCAATATTTATAAATTATCTCTTGTTGATATTTTATTTTTGAAATTTCAAATTTGAAATCAACTTGATAGGATGATAATTTGATTTATTGAATCAGGTTTCATTCTGTGAGACAGCATGTAAATCCTCTAAGCCAATTTTTTCAGCTACCTTTATCACTTCCGAATAAATCAATTATTTTCAGAGATTCTGATTCTCCAATTCACCTAGATATTGGATCTGCTAAAGGTGAATTTCTCATTGAATTAGCATCAAAATATCCAAATTGGAATTTCTTAGGCCTAGAGATAAGAGAACCTCTTGTTGTTTTATCTGAGAGACAAAGAAAAAAATTACAATTGGAAAATCTAAAATTTTTATTTTGTAATGTGAATGTCAGTCTAGATGAATGGTTGTCAGATTTGGACTATGGTCAATTAAAAAGAGTTTCTATACAATTTCCAGATCCGTGGTTTAAGAGAAAACACTTCAAAAGAAGAGTTTTAAAAAATAGCCTTCTCAATTCTATTTCTAGATATATGAGCAAAGATGGAGAACTTTTTATTCAAAGTGATATATTTAAACTTATTGAATCTATGACTAATGTTATTGATAATAGTATCTATTTTGATAGAACAGATTTACATGGATTGAGATGGATTGACAAGAATCCTTATGATGTATCTACAGATAGGGAATTGTTCGTTATTAAGCAAAACTTACCAATTTATAGAGCAATGTATATTAGGAATAGCACAATATTTATCAATTAAGTGTTATCACTATTATATGTTTTTGAAATACGAAATCTTGTATATAATGAGCTATATGAGTAGTTATCTCTGATGAAAGATACCACAAATGCAGATAAAGATCTAAGTTCTATTCAAAAATACTTTTTGGTTTTTCTTAGTATTCTTCTTGTTATTTCAATGTTTTTTCTACGAAATGGATTTAAAGCAAATGCAATGCTTGACGAATTAGCAAAAGCATCTCTTTTACCTGAAAATGCCTTGTCAAATGGAAGACCTACAGTACTCGAATTTTATGCCGATTGGTGCGAAGCCTGTAAGGAAATGGCTCCTGATATGATTGAAGTAAAAAAAGAGACTGCCAATAAAGTGGATGTTGTGTTAGTTAATGTTGATAATTCTAGGTGGCTTGACTTGATTGATAAATATGATGTAACTGGTATTCCGCAATTGACTTTTTTTAATGATAAAGGAGAATTTAAAGGCACTTCTTTAGGAGTCAGAAAATATAATGAACTTAGTGAGATATTTATTGCTTTAATTAATAATTCAGAATTACCATCTTTTAATAAATTAACAAATTCAAGCGATTTAGATTCAGGAACAAATATAAATAGTATTATTAGATCTGAAGGCCCTAGAGAACATAATTAACTTAACCAATTTAAAGCTGATGAAACTACTGGATATTCTTTTATAAAGATATTTTTGCATTCTTTTGCGATATCCATATGCTCTTTTTGTGTGCCATTAGCAGTCCTTAGACTTATGTAATGAATCCAGGAGCGACAAGATCCTGTCATATAAATCCTGGTTGGCGTGGCAAGTGGAAGTACAAATCTTGCACACTCTTTAGCTATACCAGCTTCTAACATGTCTTCATAAAGTTGTTTGTTGAGATTGAATTGATGTTTGATTTTTTGATTAAATTCATTAATAAGTTCTTCGGGTAAATCTGAAATAGAATTTTGTCTATTTTTTTTATCTTGTCTTCTTAATTCAGGTATCGGAATTTCTCCTAGCTGCCTACTATCTGCATAACGTTGTGAAAACTCTTGGAAAGTAAATGATCGATGTCTCAAAATTTGAGCTGCAAGTCCTCTAGTAGTTTCTATTTGTAAAGTCAGATAAGCTTGCTCAAATACACTCCAATGTTCGTTTTTTATGCAATATCCTATTAATTTAGTAAAGTTATCATTATCTTGATTTTTTGGATTACTAACCCTGGCAATGTAAGCCATGGTTTTTTCGGCATCTGGTGTAGAAGTTATTAATTTAACAAGACTCATTTTTATACTTTTGCTAGGGTTACTTTCTCGGGTTGATGTTGATATTTACCTTGCCTATCACTATAGGTGGTCTCACAAGGGTCACCTTCAAAGAAAAGTAATTGACAAATTCCTTCATCTGCATAAATCCTACAATCAGCGCCAGAGCTATTGCTGAATTCAAGGGTTAGATGACCTTCCCAGCTGGCTTCTGCAGGAGTTGTATTGACAATTATTCCTAAGCGAGCGTAGGTGCTTTTCCCAAGGCAAATAACAGTAATATTTGGCGGCACTTTCATCTTTTCTAATGCAACACCAAGGCCATACGAATGAGCAGGTAAAATAAAATATTTACCATCTTTGTCTTCTTTTAAATCTGTAGGTTCTAAATTTGCAGGATTAAACTTTTTTGGATTCATTACTGTTCCTGGAACATGCCTGAAAATCAAAAATTCTTTTGAAGAAAGACGCAAATCGTATCCATATGATGAGCAACCAAAGCTTAAAACGGGTGATTTTTTTGACTCGGGTTCAAGATGTCTTATGAGCTTTTCTTGAAATGGGTCAAGCATTCCCAAAGAAGCCTGCTCAGAAATCCAACGATCATTTTTTAACATTTAATTGCAGCGTAATTCAGTGATTTGATCAGCCATCTCAATTACTTTAGGCGGAATTGATGGTCCTGTAAGAATAATATCTGTCGATGATGGGCGATTATTTATTAAAGAAATCAAATCATTTTCTTCAATGAAACCAAGGCTGATTGCCATCCCTATTTCATCAAGTACGATTTTATCTAAATTTTTTTCTAATAAACGTTCTTTGCAAAAATCCCATAGTTCTTGTATCGCTTTTTCTTGATACTTTCTTTTTATAGAAAAATCCTCTTCCTCTTCCTGTTCAGGTAAGCAGGCTTGAATTGCTGGTCTGACCCATTCGAGTCGTCCGCAGAGATTTATGGTTTCATTGGGTCCTTGATTGACTCCGCCTTTCAAGAATTGAGATATTAAAACTTTGCTGCCCAATCCTGCTGATCTTAAAGCCTCGCTAAGAACAATAGAAAAACTGCCTCTAAAAGTAGAGGTGTGTATTTGTAGTTGTCCATGTGTCTTAACTAGCTGTAAATGCTCCTTATCAGGTACTGCTCTTAGCGAAGGCTCTTTGTACGGCGATGAACCCCTCTGTTGAGCATTAATGCTAACTTGTGCATTCATCTCAATTCTGACCATAGTGTCTTTTAATTAATCTAGCGGCAGATGATTTCTAATCAACCAAATCGACACTATCTGTGGTGTATGGTATCAAAATACTTAGGTTTCAATATACTTGGTACTTGATAAAAGATTCAATGAGCTCAGATTTACAGAAATAAAATAGTTTTGTTGTTTAAAAAAGGAGTTTAAGCTTGTGGACTTGAAAAGATAGAATTCCTGGGTCGGTAAGGGATCGAGTTGGTGACTAAGGATGAAAAAAGTCGCCATGGCTACATATCGTTTTTTCTTTACTTATTAAGGTTCTTAGAACATTCAATTCAGCATGGTCACTTCATATCGTGGCTTTACTCGTTTCAACCAACCAAGAAATAGCCAGATGGCTGTTAATTCATCATCATCATCTTTACCAACAAGCAAAACGCTTTTGGAAGTAATTAAATCTCTTGATGGAGTTGCTACTGAAATTGTAGATAGGTCGAAAACAATTTTTTTCCCCGGTGATCCTGCAGAAAGGGTCTATTTAATTAGGCGTGGTGCAGTTCGATTGAGCAGAGTTTATGAAACAGGTGAAGAAATTACCGTTGCTTTATTGAGAGAAAATAGCTTGTTCGGAGTTCTATCTTTATTAACAGGGCATAGATCAGATCGTTTTTATCATGCTGTAGCTTTTACTCGTGTGGAACTCGTCTCTGCTCCCGCTACATCTGTAAGGAACGCCATTGAGCAAGATGCTTCAGTTGGATTGCTTCTGCTACAAGGTTTATCAAGTCGAGTACTTCAAACTGAAACAATGATAGAGACCTTAACTCATCGAGATATGTCCTCTCGTCTTGCAAGTTTTTTACTTGTTTTATGCAGGGATTTTGGAGTTCCAGGAGAGAAAGGAGTAACAATTGATTTGAGACTTTCTCATCAAGCTATTGCTGAAGCTATTGGATCAACCAGAGTAACTATTACCCGATTACTTGGGGAGTTGAAAAGTTCCTCACTATTGGCAATAGACAGAAAAAAAATAACTATTTTTGATCCAATTGCGTTAGCAAAAAGATTTAATTGAAGGCCATTACATACTAATGTTTAGGAGGTTTAAAATAATTTTCCTTTTTTATTTCTGTGACTGGCTGGCTGCTTATCCTTTCTTTATTAGTCCTAGGCGGAGTTCTTTCTACCTTGGGAGATCGTTTAGGCACTAGAGTGGGGAAAGCTCGCTTAAGTATTTTTAAGTTAAGGCCAAAAAGTACAGCTGTTTTAATAACTGTTTTTACAGGAAGTATTATTAGTGCTATTTCCTTTGCAATTATGGTTGCATTTAATAGTCAATTAAGAGTTGGATTGTTTGAACTGGAAGATATTCAAGCAAAGATTACTGAGAGGGAAAAAGAGTTAAAAAAATTAGAAAAAAATTTGTTTGCTTTGAGAAGTGGAGATGTTGTAATAAGTAGTGGGCAATCGCTTTTAACTAAGACTATCAAGATAGATAAAAAGGATGATGTAAAAAAAGAGATTGAAACTATTGTGCAACAAGCAAATTTATATGCATTCAACTTAACTCAAACTAATAAATCAAAATATCGAAGAATACTTTTTATTAAAAAAGATCATATTCAAGATCTCGAAAAAATAATAGCAGATAGTAGAAGTTGGGTGGTGAGTATAAAATCAGCAGGTAATATATTAAGAGGTGAAAATTATGTATATGCATTTCCTGAGGCTAGATTAAATAAAAATATTACTAAGAAAGGAGAAATTATTGCTACAGAAAATATATCTTTAGGAAGTTCTGACTCTGAATCTATAAGAGAAAAAATTAAATTTTTACTTTCTTCAACATTAGCGGAGGTCAAGAGGAGAGGATCTTTAAGCTCTGAATTAAAAGTTAATCCTACCCAGATTAATAATTTAGGTAAAAGTTTAGTTAGTAGGAAAAAAGGAGATATCCAAATTATTGCAAAGGCTATTGCTAATAGTCAAAGTGCAGATAAGGTCCAAATATCTTTAGAATTAAAAAATTTAGATAATCGTTTGAAAAACGATAGGAAATGACTGTATTTATATCGATAGATCCTGGCAAAAATAAATGCGGTTTGTTATTGGCTGATATGAAATCTGGTAATGTTATTAAAGCAGGAATCTCTTCATTAAATAAACTTCCTTATACAGTCTCTTTGTGGAAGGAGTCATATCATGTTTCTAAAATAGTAATTGGTGATGGTACAAATTGTAAGTATATCGAAAATCAATTAAAACAAAAAAATATTGTTAACTTAACTTATGTAAATGAAAGAGGATCAACATTAAGGGCTCGATTTAGATATTGGGAAATTTGGCCTCCAAATTGTTTTATTCGTTGGCTTCCAAAAGAAATACTTTTTCCTCCTGAGAATCTTGATGCAGTTGTAGCATTGATTTTATTAGAAGATTATTTAAAATATACTTTTATCTGGCCAAGTAAAGTTAAAATTAAAACTTGGATCTAACTGTGAAAATATAATCTCCGCCAGACTCAAGTTTATAATCTGCTTTAACTAAATAGCGCTCTAATGCATCTTTTATTAGAGCTCTACCTAGTGGAGGCTCTACAAAAAGTTGTCCTTGATTAAAAGCCCAGATGAAATTCCATTCAAAATCTCCTGCTCGGACTACTCCCTCTACTTTCTTCTGATTAAAGCATTGCTTATGAATCTGAAGATATGCAGTAGTTGATGGCTGGTTATACATTTTTCTAAAATTATGAATTTTCAGGCCTATATGAATTTAGACGGGTAGTTATCTTTTCCCAATTATTCGATGTGATTGATTCAATACAACTTATTATTTCCTTCATGATGAAATTTAATATGACAAACTCTTCTTTTGAAAATCTACCCAAAACGTGAGAAACAGTTTTTGATTTTCTCTCTTTTTGAAGTTCACTTGGCGAACCTATTCCAATTTTTAATCGCCTAAATTCATTAGTCCCAAGATGATTGATAATGCTTTTTAACCCATTATGGCCGCCTGAACTTCCTTTGGAACGAACTCTTATTTTTCCAAGTGGAAGATCCATATCATCGACTAAGACTATTAATTGATGGGTCTCAAAATCAAACCAATCCTTTGCTGATCGGACTGATTTACCGCTCTCATTCATATATGTGTTAGGCATTAAAAGCCTAGTTTTACTAATACTTGTTCCAATTTCACAAGTTTTCCCATAGAGTTTTTTGTTTTCACGAAAGGTGCAATTATTTTGCCTGGCTATTTCTTCTAACACCATAAATCCAACATTATGACGAGTTTTATAATATTCAGGCCCAGGATTTCCTAAGCCAACTATTAATTTCAGTTCATCTGAAAACATATAAATTAAAAAGAATCATCATTGATTCTAATTGTGCGATATATCTAATTATTTTCGAAGAAATTAATTTTCTTTGTCCACAATGTTTTCATTTGAGGACTCATCTTCTGTCATGGCATTTTTGATTTCACGTTCGAACTCTGTGGAGGCACTTTGTAGACCTTTAAGAGTTTTCCCAATAGTTCGCCCAAGCTCAGGGAGACGTTTTGGACCGAAAATAACAAGTGCTAATCCAGCAATAACAGCTATTTCGGGCAAACCAACCCCAAAAATATTCATGGGCGAACCTCAACTACTCAGAATTTAATCAATTCAGCCATTCCAGTCGACTGAAAAACCTTGAAGAAGGAGAGATTGGTTATAAATTTGGAGCATAATCACTAGAAAAACCAGTAGTAAAACTCCTATAAAGGCCATAACTGGTACCGCTCCCCAACCTGGTACAACCTTTCCTTGTCCAGAATTGCCGATAGATTTCAGCAAAGATCCAAGTGCTGTTTTTTGTCCCATGTCGTTTTTCTAAGCTCAGATTTGTATGAGTCAAGATATTGTATGAGAACTTGTCCAAAAGAAGAAGAGACTGTAGAAACTTGTGATGGAATGTCCTAAAAAATCATGATATTTGAGAAATTTTTTTGAATTACGTTGAAAAACAAGGAGAATTACACCAAAAAAAAAAAAGAAAAGTTAAGGATTTTTAAAATTTCAATAAAAAAAATCTTGACTTTTATATCGATATTCCTTTATTTCATTGGTTTTTATAGCTTTCCTAAGCTATAAAAATTTTTTCTTGTTTCCAAAAGTCTGTAACACCTTTGATTTTCTGATTGGAGTTATTGACTCCATAGGATAGGTTTAACATCTAATTAGTTGGTTCGTATTCATGCTTGCCCTCAAGATTTCCGTCTACACGGTCGTCTTTTTCTTTGTCGGGATCTTTTTATTTGGTTTCTTGGCAAGTGATCCAACAAGGACACCAAATAGAAAGGATCTAGAAAGTCCTCAGGACTAATTCATGACACGCTGATTACTGGTCTAAAACAG
>Ga0163111_10002243_pt1 | contig 12199 bp, 7 predicted proteins | sample CRUFie1St18metaG_FD_109645 | JGI IMG/M metagenome (GOLD analysis project Ga0163111, IMG submission 109645) | Marine microbial communities from the Costa Rica Dome - CRUD Field 142mm St18 metaG | ecosystem: Environmental > Aquatic > Marine > Oceanic > Photic zone | place: Costa Rica: the Eastern... | reverse complement strand
ATAAGAAGAGCGGGGTGTCGTTGGGTGTGTCCACGTACCACATGCCGTGCATGTTTAGGAACCCGAAAGTTATGACTTTACACAGCGCGTTGGCGGCGACGTACACGATGCGAGAGAGCGAAAAAGACGGGACGAGAAATTCGATTTTGATGGGCGATTTTAACATCAAACCGATCGACGGGTCGTATGAGTTGTTAACCACGAATAAATTGGATAAAGACGACGTGTTTTACCCGGTGCCATACGAAGGAACGAAATATACCGTGGAACCGCCGGCGAGAATGGTGAGTTGTTACAAAGAAGTCAACGGTGAAGAGCCGGATTTTACAAACTACGCCAAGATTAAAGACGACGAGCCGTTCATCGATACTTTAGATTATATTTTCGTGACGGAAAATATTCGCGTGGACGCAGTGGCGCCGTTGAAACACAGAGACGAAGTGACCGATGGGCCATATCCGAGCGCTAATGAACCGAGCGATCACGTGTTGTTGGCGGCGGACGTGACGGTATTTTCAAAGTAGTGATATACATTTAGTCTTGTGTTTTGTTTTCGCAAAGATGATTATTCGCCGCGCCAAGCTGTTAGTACTTTCAAAATGAAGTATTATTATACTCGCACATCGTCGCCTCTGTGCTCAAATTGGCTTCTTCTATTTCCATCGACTCTTGTGTGTGTGTGTGATGTGTGTGTGTGATGTGTGTGTGTGATGTGTGTATATGTTCCAGTCAAAATGCTATTAGTAAAGAGCGTGCGTTTCTCAACGCCTCTTCTCTTTCTCTCTCCTCCTACTTCTTCCTCCTCTTTTCTTTCTTAGATAAACTTGTCAAAAATAATCCCAACCGCATTTTGCACGCGTTCGGAAAGCGACTCTTTGTTTTCCACTTTTACCAAAGGTCGCCTCATCTCCTCCCTCATCTCCTCGAGTTTTCTCCCGATGTTTTCGAGACGACTATTGATGTTATCGTCGACGACATCGTTCTTGTTGTTCTTGTTACCATCGTTATTTGTGAACATTCCTCTGACGATTCGGGGATCTGCGTCTTTCATCGGTTCGTCTTTAACCATAATAGACGGAGCAGCGTTCGAATGGGTTGCTTCATCCTTTGGAAGCTCTGGAAGCAAATTGCCTCGTGCAAAGAGGAGTTCAAATTCCTCCAGCTTCAACTTTTGCTTATCCGCGCGAATCGCGCCGGCGAGTTCACCTTTGTTCATTTGTGCGCGACGCTTCTCCTCTTCTTCTTGCTCTATATCAATAATCTTGGGGCGCTCGTCGTTATCATTGTCTTTTTCATCAGCAACTTTACCAGTCGACCGTTGTTGGACCAATTTGACGATGTTCGTCTCGATGGAATTTTGGACGGTTAAAATCTTCACCATCACCGGTCTCGTTTGACCCATTCTCCACGCTCGGCCAATCGCTTGATCTTGAAGCGCAGGATTCAAACACGGCTCGATCATAAACACGTGCGAAGCTGCCGTTAAGTTGATGCCAACGGCTCCAGAACGGACGGACAAAATGAAGACAGTCGTCGGTGGGTCTTTTTGAAACGCCTGGATGGATTTATCGCGATTCTTTGCGGTCATCGAACCGCTAATGGTTCGGAAACCAAATCCTTCCTCCGGTAATCGTCTTTGTAACCAATCGATAGTTTGCGTGAATTGCGTGAAAATCAAAGCCTTGTTCGTCGGGTCGTCTTCGCGCATTTTTTTAAGCTCGGCAACGAGCACGCGGAGTTTCGATTCTGCTTCGATGGATCCCACACTGTTGTCGCCATCGGCGACCATCGGAGCTGCTCGTTCTGCTTGTTCTTTCTTGACGCGTTTAGGCACTGGGTCAAAGTTATCTCCTACACCTTCTGCGTCACCGTTCGCTTCAGCAGCGGCGGCAGCTTCGTCTTCTCTTATCGTCAAGTCTGCCTTAGTCAAGCGACCGCCCGAACACAATCTTCTCGTGGGGAGCAACAACGACATGATTCCAAACGTATGTTTTGCAACGAAAGCGTGTCCTTTCGCCTTATATTTCGTCTCCCACGTGTCTTTCGTCTCCGCGTGTATTTCGTCGTACAGACGCTGCTCCTCTGGTAAAAGAGTCACGGGCACGTGGATAACCGTCTTTGGCGGCAAAGAGAGCAAGTCCTTCGTTGTGTTTCTTCCGAGCTTTTGCGTCTTGGTGTGACGAATCGTCATTGGTTTCATTATCGTCAACACCCTCTTGATTTCCTCCGAAGATTTCTCGTTCATTGAATAGCCATTCCATTTTCCCGCACTCTTGCAGATGATGTTGTTAAAGTCCTCCCGAAATCGTTTGATGTCGATCCCCCATGGCGAAACACCAAGCATCGCCATTTGTCCGAAAAGATCCACGCTATTCGTAGCTATTGGAGTACCGGTACACGCCCAACGTCTGGCTGCGCAAATTTCAGAAGCCGCTTTGGACTGTGCCGTGATGTAAGATTTCGTCATGTGCGACTCGTCGCAAACTAAACGATAAAACTCAATCTCACCGAGCGGATTCGTTCTGGAGCGGTCCGCCGCAAGCGTCTGATACGTCGTAACGACCAAGTCGTAATTTTCTGCGATTTTTTTCGGGTTTCTCTCGCGACCTGACCCGTGATACATGAGAATACGCAAGCCTGAATCTTCGTCGAGCTTCGATTTTGCCTCGTCGATCCACTGACCGACGAGCGAAACGGCACAAATAACGAGTGTCGCGCCCGAAAGGTGCAGCTTCTTCACGTTCTCTCCATTAGCCATGTTCGTACATTCTATAACCGTGTCAGCATTACCAAGCGTCTCGCCGTGTTCAATCCATCCTTGCGGTGGCTTTTGTGCCAAGATCAACGCGAGTACTTCGATAGTTTTTCCTAACCCCATCTCTTCGCAAAGAAAACCGCCTTTCGGTGTCTTGGGAATATGCATTATGTCCGCAATTTGGTCAAAACCGGGCGAATACATCCATTTTTTTTTCGCAGCTTCTGGCGATAGATTTTTCATCATATCGTTCACGTCGTACCATAACAAATCACGAAACCCGCCGGGCAACATCTCCAACTCAATCATTCGATTTAATGTTTGCCTCTGGTAGTCATGCATCGTCACCGTCAAACCCGTCGGTTGTTCGACCGATGGATACTCTTGCATCTCCAACGCTTTCATTAGCCCAACAGCACCTACAGCGCCGTGCCCGGCTCTAAAGCACGCTTCCACTTCGTTCGCTTCTCTTTTCAATCTAGCGTTCTTCGATATATGCGGTATTGTAACTCGCAATTTCCCAAACCCGTCACTATCTTGCTTTCTGAACCCCTTTTCGAAAAGTAAAGCTGGTGCAAATCCAAATGCAGGTGGGTTGAACGCGGAATCACAGGCAAATCCGTGGTGGTAAGGATTATTTTGAACCCGAGCAAAAGTTCCAGGCTTTTGCACGTAGATATCAACGTCGAGATACCAAGTTTCACGAGCGTTGTCGTGCGTTTGCTTTCGCATTTTTGCCGTGACGCGGATATCAGGCTGCGTACATGCGACCCGGTCTTGTTCGCACGTGAAGAAATTTTTCAACCTGGTTTCTCTTGAAACATTATAACTTCTGCGAAAGTACGTCGTAGCAGCGTTAAAAATCTCCGCACACATTCGCTGAGAGCGCTCAATTGCTCGACATTCAGAAAATTGCGCATCAATGATATCTTTCGTTTTTTTCAAATCCTCGATAGCCTCTGCGGTTGAATCCGCACTGCCTGGGAGCAAGCCACGCTTTACGCCAGCTAACATTTCAACACTTTCGTCATCGATCTCGATAATCGCCGTGACGTGCGTGCTGTTAAATGCGGCACCATCTGTGTTGTAGAATTTTGACGGATTACTTAGCGGTGTGCTGAAGGAATGTTCCTTTCCACATTTCACCGCATGGTCTAAACCGCGACGATCTATCAAAGTATCATCAATATTATTATTATGCAGAAAGTGAGAAATCGTAACGGCTTCCTCCCTCTTTACTTTGGCACCATCTCTGTCCCGCTTACGCGACGATTCTTCGGAAACGTACTTTTTCATGCAAGCTTTTAATAAAGGTTCCGTGTTTTTTCTGAGCAAAGTGGCTTCACTAATACCACCGGTTTGGTATATTGAGCTCGTTTTGACTAAACACATGCGTCTCTCATTCCCAGAGCCGCGCGCCACTGCTCGGATGCCATTCTTTCGATTAGCCGCTGTATGAACCCTGCTACGTTGGCTGCCTGTCAAACTCGATGGAAATTCAACTACATCCCAAGTACTCATTGATTTGAAATAATCGTCAACTTGTGATTCTAACGAACGCTTGGTTTTTCTGGGTGCGCAAATTTTTCGTAGTTCTTTCTTTTCGTCGACTTCCGTAGCTCCTTCCGCGTCGATGATGATTGGAATCGAACACGGTTGTAAATAATCACCCTGTTCTTTTCCCTTAAGAAATGAATCTTTGTTTGTTTCGCATTCCTCCCATGACGATATTCGCTGCTTCAACGTTTTCTTCAAAACTGGATGCACGATGCGGAATTTCTGAGCCTTCTTCGTCTTATACGCCACCAGAATTTTTTCCGAATTGTCCTCGCGATTGTTTTCTATTCTGGAAAATGGACGATAAAAGTTCGGCAGGTTACGCGCGGGCTTCGTAAGTATGTTGTGAACCACCCGAACCTCCGAAAAAGCTTTACAACGCAACGGTGATTTAGTGACATTCTCCGGTCTATACAACACGGTTGCCAAAACAATCTGCTCGTTCTCGTTCAGCTCGTAACGTTCTGCTAAATCCTCGACAACATTCGCCACTTTGTCGTTATTTTTCACTTCGCATATCGTCCACTCCGCTTTCACATTTCTCGAATCGACAAATAGAACGCGCAGAGGAACTTTTAAACGCGGCTTTGGGTCACCCTCAGAAAAAATCGGCATCGCCTCCAAAAACGGCTCGTGGTAATGTCTCCCCACACTTTCGTTTCGTGATTTCAAATAAACAGGTTTCGATTTGTAATTGAACAAATTGGTCAAGTCTGGGTCTTTCCCATATCTTATGTAGTCTTCCCACACTTTCCTAGACGAGAATTTAAAACCGTGTGGCGCTTTAGCCAATTCTTCCGCGATACGTTCTTCCGTATACTCCAGTCCGCGCTTTTTGGACGCGCGAACGGGGATGGAAACACTACCAAGTTTAGCTGCTTCCGCAATTCCGGCTGGATCAGGTAAAGGCACTTTCGTTGGTGGACAAACGTACGATATTTCGCCGTTTGGCGCTTCGCCGATGCGGTTTTTATACGCCATTACGTTTTTGTGAATCAACCGCATACACGCGCGAGCGGCGAGTACTTCATATATTTGTTCCCACCTAGATTCTCCAGTGATTCGTATTCGCGCGATGTGTTGGATCAACGTTGTAGGTACTTCCCTATTGGCGCCTCCTACCAACGTGGGGTTTCCTCCTACCAAAGCCCGAACATTGTTAAAGATTTTGTCGTAGTTGTCGAAGTCTTTGTCACTTCTTGGGAATGAATATTCCGGGATATCATCGTACTTTTCAAAGTGCCTCGCGTAAACCTGTGCCGGTGCGTTGTGCTTGTAAAAGCCAGTCCCCCACCACGCGATGCCGAGATCCTCCGGTCCCACTCCACGTTGTTTGCACGCCGTCTCGAGTTCCTGCCGAGTCTCTAAGAATACCCAGTAGCTTGAGATATAACTCAGTCTGTCTAGCATTAGTTCTGTCACCTCATGCCCTTCATTGTTATGCGCGAGAAAACGTCCATTGTGTGTTAGTCCAAGCTCTTTTCGAGTGACACAAGCAATCCGGCGCTCTTGTTCTATTTTATAGTGCAAATGAAGGAACGATTTGTTACACATAGACGCCAGCTCATACTCGAAAAAAGACCCCGGCGGGCATTCAATTCTGTATTCATCGAAATCTTTATCCTTCAAAAACTCTCGAATATCTTCGTCGAGGTCGTCAACGTCCTCAACTTCTTCACCCCACATTACTCGCGGATCATCATCGTTCCTTCTATTCCCATCGCCGGCGTTCGCCGCCGCCGCCGCCGCCGCCCGCGGCGGCATCCGCGTTAACTTTAACCGTCTTTCTTCGTTCCATTTGAAGCACGGATACGCGCTGCAATGTCGGCTCCACGCCGCACACGGCGCTTTTACATCGCACACGTAACACCAACAGTTCGCGCAGTGCTGGGTATTTAGACTTTCAAGATTACCTTTATAAAACTTGTGCGTCGCGCATTCGTGTCTCGGGTGCGCGATATCTCGGAGTATTTCTTGACCACCGATACCTGCGTGTTTTCCCATGGAAGAAAAGAAGATGAAAAAAACCACCCGTCAGTACGGTCGCGGTTCCGATATGAGCTGCGCGTCCCTTAAAGAGGAGAACTTCTCGCGAAAAAAAAAGAAGTCCATTGCACGACGCGCCGTCTCCGCCCCCAGATCGAACAATTTGTAGGCACCCATCACCACAGGGAAAACGCCTCCTCGTTCAAAAAAGATCGCCCGAGCGCGAGGGAAGAAAAAACCAACGCCAAGAAAGTTCGAGAGCGCGTTTTTTTTTTCTCTCTCTCTCTACTCAGCGTGCGGCGCGCGCGTACCTGTGATCACCACGTCCCCGTCCCTGCGTCCTTCCTCTGCTATCGGCCGCACGTCCTGTTCGTTTTGTCTTTGCACGATTCGAATCCGCTCGTCGCCTTCCTCGTCGGAATCGAGAAGTTCGATGACTTCAACCATTTTTTTCGCTCTCCGCTCTCGCTCTTCGTTTCTCCTCGCGTCGACCCCGCGATACGAAAAGAGAGGCAGACGCGCCTCCTCTCCTTCTGCCTCGCTCGTCGCTCGCGTTCCAGCGAGCGCGCGCGCCTCGTCGTTCGTGCGAAGAAAGAGAGAGAGCGATGGAAAGGAGAGGAGAAATTTTTGAAGTGTTTTTCTTGGAACGAACGAACTCGTTTTGAAAATCAGTTTTCGATACGAATCACACAAAAGGAAACTTTAGGAGAGAAAAGCACTCGAAAAAGAAGAGACAACAGCGGGTCGGACGTTTACCTCCCCAAACGCATCAAAGCGCGTAACGAACGTGATGATAACACCAATATCTCCGATACTTTATTTTTGCTAAGGTTAATAAAACTAAGTACACAAACACTCTCCCCTCAACGATCTGCTAAATAAAAAGAGAAGGAAACGCTCTTTGCGGGTCGTTTACTTCAACTTCTTCTTCGGGCGCAACTGGTTCGTGTGCCCGCACTTCTTCTTTCTGCAGTTGACCGCTCTCGGGTGTAATCGAGCGTAGCATTTGCGGCAGACTTTCTTGTCTTGGTTGGATTTTCTCGCCAAAACGACCAAGGACGGTTCGATGATGCCGCCTCGCAAACGCAAGACCAAGTGCAAGGTGGATTCTTTTTGAATGTTGTAGTCAGCTAAAGTTCGGCCATCTTCTAATTGTTTTCCGGCGAAGATTAATCGCTGCTGATCCGGCGGGATGCCCTCTTTATCTTGGATTTTCGCCTTGACATTGTCGATGGTGTCCGAAGACTCGACCTCGAGGGTGATAGTCTTGCCAGTGAGCTGTAGAAAGAGAACAGTGGAATGTGAGTACAAAGGTCCAAAAGGAGGAGAAAATGGAAGGAAAAATCAGGAATAGGAGCGCCGATGTGCCGCGCAGAGAACGAGGCAAACGCATCGAAAGACGGTTTGAATCGTCTCCACAACGCGCAAATGGAAAACAAATACCCTCGATCGACTCTCAAACGCGTCGCATCCATCTCCCGAAGCGTATTTTTCGGAGACGATTTCCCATTTTGAACGACGCGGAGGGTTTGCTTCCAATAATCAACGCGCGCGACATCGCGCTCTCCACTCGCCCTCGCGACCGACGAGAACGCGATCGGAGAGCTTCATCGCGCGAAGTCGATGTAAAATGAGACGAGACAAAGACGCGCGCACGGAAGAGAAGACCACGATGCGGGGAAACGCACAGTTTTCACAAAGATTTGCATTGCGTCCGGTGGGTCTTTGCAACTTGTTTGTGAAGAAGTCCAAAGGCGATTTAGAGAGTTTTCTTCTCCTCGTTTATTACGGAGAGAGAAGACAAGTAAAAAATAATGAGTATGTTCCCTGTACGTACATCACAAGTAGTAAAAATATGAAGAATAAAATATTATCTCTTGGTACCCAAACGAAACGAGCGTTCAATCAGTAATGAATGTTCGGGTTTTGAACTCTCGCGATATCCGCGTCCACCATCTCCTCGACCAACGCTTGCAAACTCGTCTGTCTCGGGTCCCACTTTAACTTCTCCTTCGCTTTCGTCGGGTTGCCCAGAAGTTGCTCGACCTCCGCCGGACGAAAGTATCTCGGGTGCAGTCTCAATAATGTTTTGCCGGTCGCTTTTTCCACGCCATGTTCCTCCACGCCATCGCCTTTAAATTCGAGTTCCATGCCGGCGTGCTTGAATGCTCTGGCGGCAAACTCGCGAACGGTGGTCATCTCGCCTGTCGCGACAACGTAATCGTCCGGTTTGTCTTGCTGTAAAATCTTCCACATGCACTCGACGTAATCTCTGGCGTGCCCCCAATCTCTTTGCGCGTCCAAGTTGCCCAAATACAAACACTGTTGGTTCCCTGCCTTGATGTTCGCAACGGCCAAAGTGATTTTTCTGGTCACAAAAGTTTCCCCTCTTCTTGGCGATTCGTGGTTGAACAAAATCCCGTTGCACGCGAACATATCATACGACTCTCGGTAGTTCACCACGGCCCAATATCCCATCATTTTTGCCACAGCGTATGGCGATCTCGGATAAAACGGCGTCGTTTCGGACTGCGGAATCTCTTGCACTTTGCCATACAACTCCGACGTCGAGGCTTGGTAAAACTTGCACGTTCTCGTTTGCCCGGTTAAACGAATAGCCTCCATGATGTTCAACACGCCAACCCCGTCTACCTCCGCGGTGAACATCGGCATTTGAAACGATACTTGCACGTGTGATTGCGCGGCCAAGTTATACACCTCCGTCGGTTTAATATCTCTCACAATCCCAACTAACGCGTGTAAATCTGACATGTCCCCGTAATGCAAGAAAAATTTGTCTCCGTTTGGGTAATTATGTTGCAAGATGTGTTCTAAACGCGGGTGGTTGTACGCACTCGATCGTCTTTTAATCCCGTGGACGATGTAGCCTTTCTCCAACAACAATTCAACTAAGTACGAGCCATCCTGACCAGTCACACCGGTGATGAACGCGACTTTACGGTTCGGATCATTCGCGAGCTCGTCGTAATTGATCGAACCGCTCTTGTAATCGTTCGGTTCAAAGTTCGTCTCCGTGGACGTCGGTACTGGAACTAAAGAGGATTTTAAACGAGGCGATACAACCTTATTCGGCATGGTACTTTTCGTGGACCGTTTATTACGCTGAATACACTATCTCTTCGCGAACGAACCCTCTGGTGGTATCTGTTTCAACAGAATGTGTAGAAGTTTTTGGTTAAGGGTTTAGGGTAAGGTGGTTACTTTGGACTTTTGGTATATCAAAGAGCTTCAACGCACAATCACATCCATCCACACCCACGCAAAAATTCTTTCTTTCTTCCTTTCTTTCTCTCTCTCTCTCTTATAGCGATTACATCTTCTCCAACGGCTCGATCATTAACAAGCGCAAACCGTTATCGAGGACTTGTCGCAAAGCTCTCAAATAGTGGACACGTTGCCACATGGCGTTTTTATTCCACATGTGTTCGCCTTCTTTGACGTGGTTCGTCATCGGGAGGATGCGAACGCCAGCTGGGCCGTAGTATCCAGACACCGCGCGGACCATGGCGTTGAGGAATTCACACACTTTGTGGGTGCCGTAGGAAGGTAAAGCGGGAGGTTCCGGGAGTTTCGGCAATGCGGCTTCGCAAAGCATTTGGGAGAATGGTAAGACATATTCCATGAGCAAGGCCCACTCTTTGTCGTCGTCTAACTCGTCGAATTCCATTTCTTTGATGTCCGCGAGTGGTGGAAGTTCGCCGGTGGCCACTCTCGATTCGTATTTGGCTATGACTGATCGTAAACGGGTGGAGTTGTAGAGGATGAACGGCGCCGAGGCGTCTTCGAAATCGGTGATTTTCGCAATGTCGAAGTTGATTTGCGTTTGGCAGGAGCACGAGAGGAGGGCGTACTTCATAGCCGCAGCAGAAACTTCGTGAGTAACGCTCTCAAACGCTTTCTCGTCGACTTTTTCGCCTTTGTCTTGCGATTTCTTGGCCATTTTCTCTTTGATAATATCTTTCAAGTCTTGGTAGAGATCATCGGCTAATAAGTAGCGACCGCGACGACCGGACATTTTTCCGGTGGTGAGTTTGACCAAATCGTAAGAGAGGTGGTACTGGCGGCCTTTCATGGCTGGATTCATCATGCACATTCCGAGCGCTACTTTTTGTTGCGCCAAATCTTGCTCGGAGCAAATGATGTTCAAGATTAAATCCGACATGGAGGCTTTCTTGAACGAGTAGACAATGTCGCGGTAGGTGTATAAAGTAGAGCCGTCTGGGCGTAAGACGTATAACGGCGGGTAGTCTTTTTGGTAACCACCTTTACCAACTTTGAACTTTTGGTCGCGAATGAACGCGTCCATATCTAAATATGCGCCCTGTGGGACGCCTTTGTCGTTGCACTGCGTTTGCGGGACAAAATAATCGGAGTTTTTCATAATCTCCAACACCTTATCATTCGAGCCTTCCCACCCGAGCTCAGATTCGAAATCGAAACGGTCGTGCTTCACACCGTAGTTGGATAAAGTTTCTTGAACGCCAGTTAAGCAATCGATAACCATTTTGCGAAAGATTTTAATCGCCCACGGTTCTTGGCGTTCGTACGCCAAGTTGAGTTTACCGGCTTCGGTTTTGATATCCAAAATTTCGCGAACGTCTTGAATCATGACCTCCATCATGTCTTGAAATCGTCCTCGCAAATCTTGGTAGATATCGAAGTATTCGTTGATGCCTTTTATTTTCTTTTCATCGTTTCCGGCTTCCGCTAATGATTTCTCGAGCAATGCTTTCACGGCATCTTCGCCGGTTTTGCACGCGTCCTAGATATATTTGAATGGAAGAGAGAATAGATTGTCAGTTTCGATTGTAAATGCACACCACACGAAAGGTTGAACACCCATGACGAAAAACAACAACATTCACAACAACACAACAAAGCATCATATTGTCAGAGGTGATTTTGATTGTTTCCTCATCGCAGCATATGCCAAGGAGAATACATGGCGGCGGAGGTAATCAGCAAGAGAGTTAAAAAGTAATCAATCGATAATCATCTGCTTTTGTTACTAGTTGTTTGATCGAACGTACAGACAGCCGCGCAAAACTATGAAAACTGCGAACAAAAAGATCGACGTACCTCTAAATCTCCCGGTTGCACGCCAACTTGTTGTAACTCTTGACACGTGTTCATCACCGCGTACATAGCCCCAATCCACTGGTCGATTTTCATCGTCGGCTTAATCTTGGTATAAATTCTCGAATACGCCAACGCCGTTAACCCAATCTGCGCGCCTAAATCGTTCACGTAAAAGGCTTGCGTGACTTCACAACCGCACGCTTGCATCACTCTCGCCAAGTGCGCGCCAATCATCACGTTTCTCAAGTTGCCAATGTGCAATGGCGCGTTCGGGTTGCTCGACGTGTGTTCGATGATAACTTTTTTCCCTTGACCGGCGTTTGTGCAACCATACTTCGTGCCTTGCTCGATGATGGCGTTAATCGCCAGTTTAAATACTTTTTGTCTCTTCACAAAGATATTCATGTACGGTCCAACACCTTGGACGGACTTGATGAACCCGTCGCGGTTCCCGTCTTCTTCGATTTGTCTTTGAATAGTTTCCGAGAGATTCTTAACGTACTCCGCTGGATTCACCTTCCTCTTCGCGCAAAATCGACTCCACTGCACCGTAAAATCAGCCTTCGATAAATCTCGCGTTCTCGACAATTCCGGTAAATCTTCCTCCGGAACGTCCGGTTCGTGTCGCGTCACGAACGGTTTGATTTCCTCGAACACTCGCCGCATGATCTGTTTCAGCGCATCGTCGTTCGCGCGTAAAGGATTCATTTTTGCGCCGTCGTCGACGTTTCCGTTCTTCTTCTTCTTCTTCGTCGTCGTCTGTTGTCGTGTCCTCTCTCTTCTTTGTCGCCGGGTGTCTTT
>Ga0163111_10002242_pt1 | contig 12200 bp, 8 predicted proteins | sample CRUFie1St18metaG_FD_109645 | JGI IMG/M metagenome (GOLD analysis project Ga0163111, IMG submission 109645) | Marine microbial communities from the Costa Rica Dome - CRUD Field 142mm St18 metaG | ecosystem: Environmental > Aquatic > Marine > Oceanic > Photic zone | place: Costa Rica: the Eastern... | reverse complement strand
TGTACGTTGTTATTTGTACGTTGTTATTTGTACGTTGTTATTTGTACGTTGTTATTTTTACCATATGAATCTTTTACCACATGACGAGCCATGATAAGTGACACCGACCCCACCCGAACATTCTGGATTACTGGACCAAAATTTGGTCCCTAACGCTTTTATGCACGCCGATTGTTCATTCACCGGCTTAAGTCCACATTGTTTCACTTTTTTATTTTGTTCGGCGCGTCTATTTACATAACTAGATAATGCGTTGCGTCTTCCATGGCTATTACGACCACTACCACCTACCATCCAAGCAGGTCTTTGCACTAGTTTTCCAACTCCTCTGGCACGTTGTCCATGCTGTGTTCTCATTATATTATAGTGCAAGAAAATATTTATATGTCTAAATAAACATTCTTTGAAAATTTGTTATCTTTCATATAAATATATTGGTTGTATGCAAACATTATGCCATTTGTTATATGTCGAATATAATAGGGTAATGTCACATACATTAATATAGCCAACCACACATATACATTTCTATACTCTTGTTTCGATAGGAAACTGCCAAACACTAAATACAAAATAAATATTAAATAATAAACATAATATAAATATTTGCGCGTATTTTTGATATTTCCTAAATCATAATCTTCATATATTACTTTTCGGTTATTAGTATTTGCATTTGATATAATATTATTTAATTCCAATTCTAAATCTTTTTTCCTTTTTCTTTCTAGGCTAAGTAATTTTTTCATACGGGATGCATAACTTTCTTCCGAATTAAAATAATTTAAACGGGTATTAAAATCGCTAATATACATATCATGCTCTTTTAATGCTTTATTTTTAATGTTTAAAGCCGTTGTTTTATATTTATTATTTAATTTCCGGTACGTTTGTCTAATATCACGAATAACTTCTTTTTTGCTTTTTTTTGGATTGGCAAATGATTTATAGTTATTATACTCCATTTCTATACTTTTTAACCGATGCGGACCACTTAGACGATCAGTAATTTCTTGCTCATATTCATTTAATAATTTAGATGTATGATTATTATAACGTTCCATATTTATACTATTATCGATAACAACGGGCTTTTCAACACCTTTTACGACTTCTGTAGTTCCAGGTGGCACAAATGCACTAACTATATCTCCTGGTTTATCACCGCATAGCTCAATTTTAATCTGATCCATAGCTCTTTTTGCTTTAGCCCGCCCGCTGGTTGCATCACTTACACTTAAACCCTCTATTATTTTCATCACCATTATTCTTATTTATTATATATACTTATTTATTTTTTATAACCCGCTATTTCACCCACTATTTTTTTGGATGTATTATAAATACCTTCGTCATCGTCGTCATCATCTTTGACACTTGGTGCACAAGTTACTAATGGACTGGGTGTGGTCTCTACTTTATCTACTTTTGTTTTAGAGGGCTCTACTGCTGGGTTATAACCACTCCAATCATACTGCTGGAACATAATATTGTCGCGTCTATTGTAATCATATATGGCGGGAATAATATAATAACCAGCTAATATTAATATTGTTAGCCTCAATATATTATATATAAAATTAGGCATGTATAACATTTTATTAATAACAATTAATATCATCAGTATAATACCGAATAATATACATAATTTTACTATTTTTAATTGTAATCTATATTTTTGCGCATAATATGTGTTTATTTCAGCCATTCTTATTTTTTCAACACTCAAACCGCTAACATTTTCTAAATTTTTTCTAACATTTATGGATTCTTCGTGTAATAATTTCGAAGTAGTTAGTTTATTTTGTAAATTATCAGAAGCCAAAATAGCATCATTGTATATCATCTTGAATTTATCCGGCTCATCCTCTATTATTTTTGCTCTTACATCATCTATTTTTTCTAACCATTCTTTACTTTCATCGATATATACTTCGGTTTTGTCATTTATAATTTTCGCACATTCTTCTATTTGATCATTAATATCACCTTCTAAATTATATTTTATTAAATTTTGTTTTTCCGAAGATGTTAAACAATCAAAACAGGGACACCTTTTCACATCTTTGTTGACCGGTACATCTAAGCCAGAGGGTATCGGACCTGTTTGCTCATCCATCCATTTTGTGATATTACTCCAGCCACTACGCTTATCATCGGTTAAACAAGAGTCATACATAAATTCTTTATTATCACTACTGGATGTTGATACAAAGGGGTTTGGTAAACCTAGTTTTGAAAGTGCTGCCGCCGCATTTTCTTGTTGTGTACTTTGCGCATATAAGGGATTCCAACCATATAAATTTGCTATAAATTGATATTTTTCTTCACGCCCTGTATCTGAATTTAAAAATTTATCTATTATTTCTGCTTTATCATCATTACTACGATCGTCTAACTTATTAATCCAGTTATTTTGGATTCTTTCTTTACATTCAGTTATCATCTTTGTTTTAACATTAATACCTGCATTAACAACGTCATTCAGATTATTATCGATGTCATATAATTTATTGATCTTATATTTCATTATATATATATATTCTATAAAGATAAATATAATGATTGCTAAATATTACATAAATGGTTTTAATAATAGTATTCTATTAAATGATATAATAATATTGATACGCCTATAATTAATATAAACTTTTCAATAGTTCCAACATTTTCGGTTAATTGCACCTTTGCTATCAGGCACAATATACCAATAAATATAATAAAATAAACCGCTATATGTAACTCACTTGCCCGTCTTTCAATAACTTTTGTAGAATAATTATTAATAGATTTATTATAGTTGTCAACTTCACGTTTAAAAAAATTTCTTTGCGTAATTAAATTATTAATATTTTTTTCAATTTGCTCTTTATCATGACTTGATATTGTTTCTTCGTTTTTGAGTTTTTTGAGTTTTTTTAAAGTTTTTTTATCATAATCTAAATAATTTCGGGTCTCGCTCATCATATGGCTGTCACGATATGATTGCATATTTTTTATTTTTTGAGATATTTCATCTAATTCGTCTAATATGCCACTTAATTTCACGTTAGATTCATTTATTAAGTTTGGCACTTTTTTTTTATCTCTTTTATTTTCATCTTCACTATTTATTTTTTCGATAGCTTGGTTTATTTTTTGTTTATAATCTTCATTCGCTTTATCATATTCCTCTTCTTTTTCTTTATATTCATCTATATATCTTTGTATTAGTAAATTTTTTGAAGTTTTTGTATCTTCTTCATCACCCATATTTAATTATACTTATATATGTTTGATATTAAATTAAATTTCTTTAATTAAATTTCTTTACTTAAATTTCTTTACTTAAATTTCTTTACTTAAATTTCTTTACTTAAATTTGTTAAATTATTTTAGAAACATACAATTTTCTCGCAATAATAAACAATATTATGACGCATACAAATAACATAAATATATTAAATTTACTAACTACCATCTCACCTCTTATATTATTAAGAGCAAATATCAACAACAATAAACTGATAAATAACCAAACTTGCAATTGCAACTTATTTGAATCTTTTGTTAATTTTGATTCTTGCAGTCTGCCTTTTGAGGAATCTTTTAACATTTTTAATCGATCTGTTTCGTTGATATCGTTATTTATTTGTGTCATATCCTTTCTAATAATTTTTTGTATATTTATTAATTTATTTCTCACTTCCGTATCTACCTCTGTTATTTTTTTCATATGATTTTCAACATCATCTACATATTTTTTTAAGTCATCATAAGCTTCCATCACATTCTTATATAATGTATTATCTATATACTGACAATTATATTCTTTAGAGGATATGGTGTTCTTAACTGGTATCGACTCCCATGTTGTACCTGTCACATCGACTATCTTAGTCGGACAACTTATTTTATTCCTATTCTTAAATATATTATCACTGGCATATATATTTTTATTTCCTTCCACATCAACCCACGCTATTTGATTATCAAAACGTATATTGTTTCCGACATTTTCTACACCAATAGAATCATCATTTATATCAATACCACTTTTGATCTCGTCTATTTCATCTTTTGATAAATATACTTTGGGAAAATTAACGTATTTACCCCCGATTTTATCAAACTCTTTCATATTTTTATTAAAAATTTCTTCATTTTTATCAGAATCTTCTATATTTTTAACTATATTATCCGTATTAATTTTATGTTTATACCCAAATCTATTCACAAAATACATTTCTGTATAATATTTATTGTCTATTACATCCCATAATTCGGGTTGTCTTTTTGTATATGAATCAGCGTTTCGAAATAAATCATCGGAAAAAAAATCAGGTACTATGAAATTAAGATTATTACATTTTGGATAATCTTTAAATTCTGTTTGATTAAAATTATCTCCATCTCTGACCCAGATGCCTTTCTGTGTAGCTTCATTCTCACATTTTTTTTTTTTACAACAAAATACGCCGCTTGTATCACTCTCAGGGTCAGCATCTTTTTTTGTTATATTTAATGACGGATTATTAACTAAGTCTAATGCTGTTTCACTAATACTATCCATTTTACTTTTATCATTTTGTGCAAGAGCCAATGCTGCTGCAATAGCTACATTTGCGCCTTTTTTTTGTTTATTAGTAATATTACCAATGACATATGTATTTTTTTTTGTGTGTAGCCAACCATCTTTGTCATAGTTATTAAATATATCATTAAAATTTTTTTTTTTAGCAGTCGAATTTATTTGCCATTTGCTACATATATGGGCACCATATTCAGCACATTTTTCTTTGGCTTTTTTTAAACTGCAGATACCTTTTTGCGTTTCATCATCGATACAATCCTCACTATAATAAGGTCCCTCTGATAATTTATAATCTTCATCATCCTCTGTTTTAAATGTTTTTTGTTCGTTATTTGGATGCGGCAAATTATAGGTTTTATCATAATTCTCATCATACCATTCTTTTATTGGTACGATATTCTCAGCATCTCCCCAATCATTATTGGAAATAGTATAATATACCGCTATAACTGTCATGGCATATATTTTACTTTTCTCATCTGTATTATTGGATAGATAATTTTTGACCTCTTCTAATAATGTCATATCCGATGGATTATACAAAGTTACACCTTTGCCGGAATCTTTATTAATTACTATTGTATTTATATATTCACTCTCTTGTTCATTTACACTTTGTATGTATTCGATATATTTCATTTTCGCATTTACTAAATTATTTTTTTTTTGAATATATGTTTTTTTTAGATCTGTAAATTCATCATTTATACTTATAATATATTTTTGATCATCACCCATTAATCTATATACAATTATATTAGAAAATGTATTTATAACATCTTATTTATCCGCAATTTGTAAATAAATAAAATAAAATTTTTATTTATTTATAAGTTTTATTTTGTGCTATGTTATGTTATGCTATATGTTATGTTATGCTATGTTATGCTATGTTATGTTATGCTATGTTATGTTATGCTATGCTATGTTATGCTATGTTATTTATATCTTTTTACGTATGAAATAGGCATCATATTTTTTATATTTTCAGGGATTTTATCAGTTACGTATATGGAAAGGTATTTATACAATACATATGCTATTAAAATAGATATTATACAATTTCCTAAATAATATTGATTATATATTAGTTTCGCATCAAATACCTTACCCACCGCACCTTCATTTTTTCCACTTAATGCATTTATTTTTCTTTCTATTTTTTTATTTTCTTTTTGTAATTCATCTATTTCATTATTTACCGATGACCCACAATATTGCAGTGAATTCACATCCTTTTCTATATCTTCATTTATCTTTGATAATTGTGTTTTGATGGTAAACAAATTATTTTCAATCTCTCCCAAATTTTCGACACTACTATAATCTTTTTGTAATAATCTATTCCATATCACACTTGCAGTCTCTTTATTTGAGTTGTATAAACCTTTCATTGCTTTGTTCGAATTCTTATTTTTATCGGCTATTACTTGACTTTTTTTGAATAATCTTCTATTCTGTTTCACAATATTAGCCAGCAATAAATTTTCAGATTCATTGCCATTACCTTCTTCGCTATTAACAATAGGATCAATATTTAATTCATCATCATCTGGAAAAAAATCACCCGTAAAATAATCTTTTGCAAATTTTTCTAATTTATTTCTAGAATACTCATTTGTATATTTTTGTACCTCATCTAGATAATCTTTACTTAAATTATCAACAGAGGCTTTGTATTCTTTTGAATCCGTCGCTATTGTTTTTTCACAATCTACTGCCGTATGTTGTTTTTTATCTTCATAACCCTCAATAATGTTTTTAAATATGTACCCCATTAGTATTATATATTAAGAACATATTCTATAAAACAAGGTTTTAATCGAAGTTTTACTAGGTCTTTCTATTTTACATATATCACCAGGTCGCAATCCAATTGCTAAAGCTACCGGACTAAATCTTGATATATCTGGCATTTGTTTGTCATCTTTAATGTTGAACTTTTCCTTAAATTCTTTAACTTCGGAATGACTTAGTATTGTATGCCTAGGTACCAGCTCATGTTCTAGTAAATTAAATTGCAATCGCTTGATATAATATAGTATAACAAATACACCTTGTTGCTCCCAAATATTTTTAACTGATTTGATCAATGACTCATTCGGTTCATCTTTTATAATAATAATTATATTATCCTTTTTCTCTAAAATATCTTCATTAAATAAATCATCAATACAATCCTGAATATGATTGTTTCTTAAACTTTTTGATTTACCACTTTCTAAATGATACTTTACATAGGTTCTTTGCTGTGTTTTGGGATTGGTGACCAACATGTCTAGTTGCTTCTCTATAAACATACTATTCACTTCTGAAATATTAGAGCCCTCATAATCTTCTACATTGTAGCCTTGCGTTTTTAATTGTTTGAGAATATTTGTCCTTGCCTTAAAAACTTCTATAATCTTTTCACTTTGTGACATATCTATCTATTACTAGTTATTATTATTTAACTCATTTCAATTTTTACAATTTAATATTTACATTTTTCTTTTCTGTTGTATCTTTTTCCTCCTGTTTTTCTTTGTCATCTTTTTCCGCCTGTTTTTCTTCTTTAACTTCTAACATAGGCTCTTCTTTCTCTTTTAAATTTTCTAATGCTTTTTCTATTTTTTTTTCATCTTCTGTTTTTTCATCTTCTGTTTTTTCATTGCTCCACACAATCTGGGGCTCAGCGGTCTCCGTCATACTTTGCTCCTTGGTATGTGCTTCTTCTTGGGATACGGATGATTGCTGTGCTGGTGATTGCTGTGCTGGTGATTGCTGTGCTGGTGATTGCTGTGCTGGTGATTGCAGTGCTGGTTGCTGCATAACTGAGGGTGTTTGCAGTACTGGTTGCATGACCGGTGATTGCATGCCTGGTTGCATGACCGCTGATTGCATGCCTGGTTGCATGACCGGTGATTGCATGCCTGGTTGCATGACCGCTGGTTGCATGCCTGATTGCATGACCGCTGATTGCATGCCTGGTTGCATGACCGCTGATTGCATGCCTGGTGTTTGCCGTACTGGTTGCATGATAGTTTGTTGCATGTCTGGAGTTTGCATAACCGATTGTGTCATTAAAGGTTGTGTCATGACAGGAAGTTTCTCACCTTCATCTATTAACTTCTTTATCACAATACTCCAGTTATTAGGAACAACATTTTTTCTTAGCTCTCGAACAATTAATCCGTTTGGTATTTTATTACCACTTTTATATACTGCTTCGCTGGTATCCCATCCATTGGGATAATCATCCGGTGGACGTCCAATTGACGCTTCATCCCAAGTGTCCGTCTCTCTACCATCTACATTCAATATAAGAGAACCCCAGTTTCCTTCAGTAATTTTATACCATCCTCCTAATTCTGGTTTGTAAATATCTTTGTTTTCCTGTAAAGTTTGATCGAGGGTGATAGCACCAATTGCCGATTCTTGGGCACCGATCGCCGATTCTTGGGCACCGATCGCCGATTCTTGGGCACCGATCTCTGGTGTTTTGAATAAAATATCGGGAGGATTTTTTGTTTCTTTTTTCGGAACTTTACTAACTATTTTACCAGTCGAGGTGCCCTTACCCGATAATTCAAACATATTATTTGAATATGACATATTTGCCAACTGGTCAATGTTATCGTCCGTTATTATTCTCATTTGTATATTCATACTTTGTAGCTCTTGCATCAATAATTTAAAGGCATACGGCACACGCAATATGCTAAATGACCTCCCATATTTACTGATATTTTCTACTTGCATATTATTCTCTATATTATTCTTAAATTGTATTGGACCATCTGCTTGTGGACTTAAAAATAAATTATGAGCATCATTATAGATCGCTATCATACCACTAACATTACAGATTGCCAAATAATATTCATCGCCGCGTACTAACATAGATTCCTTCAAAAATGCCGCCGCACCATGACCAACAATACCATCGCGTTCCATTTCCCCCACACGCAACCCTCCATCATTTGCTCTCCCTTGCACCGTTTGGCGCGTTAAAGCTGTTCTGGGACCACGTGCTCTATAATTAATTTTATCTTTTACCATATGTTTCAACCGCATATAATAGGTCGGACCAATGAAAATATTGGATTCCATTTGTTCTCCCGTCTCACCATTATATAAAACTTGATTACCACTAGAATGAAACCCTTGCATTTTTAACATCTCGCCAAATTCAGCATGCTTGGAACCTTTATTCATAAAAGCGGTACAATCACCATATCCACCATACATACAACACGCTTTCCCCATTAAGGTTTCCACTAATTGTCCAATGGTCATTCTAGACGGGAGGGCGTGTGGATTAACTATAATATCGGGACGAATACCATCATCAGTAAAAGGCATATTCGCTTCGGGTATCACCAAACCAATTGTCCCTTTTTGCCCACAACGCGAACAAAATTTATCACCAATTGCAGGTACCCGTTCATGTCTTACTCTTACTTTAGCTATTCTAAATCCTTCGTCATTATCGGTTATAAATGATTTATCGACATACCCCAGCTGCCCTTTCTTTGGAAAGACCGAAGCATCCAAAGGACTATCAGGATCATCCAAATTCGTGGTCATTTTACCAATCAACACCTTTTTATCATCTAATATTGTATTTTCCTTTACTAATCCATATTGATCTAAATCACCATAGTCGAAACCTGGTTTCAACCCAATCACGTTTTCGTTCTCAATATTCGCAAATTTACTATCTATGGTAGTATTCGCTACTTTGGAACTTTCCTCATAACTTTCATACATATTATAGTATGTCGTTCTAAAGATACCGCGGTCTAATGAACCCCCGTTAAATAAGATAGCATCTTCGACATTATAACCACCATAACACATAATAGCAACGACCACATTCACACCATACGGATGTTCCTCTTTACTGATCTTATTTAAATATCGACTTTTAACTAAGGGTATTTGTCCCGTATTTAACACCACACCCATTTTATCTATCCTATTTTGATAATTCGAATGATATAATGAAACTGCTTGTTTCATTTGACCACACGCAAACAAATCGCGGGGCAACTGATTATTTTCAGGAAACACGACTTGATTACCCATAACACCTAAGATTAAAGAAGGATGAATCTCAATATGCGTGAAGGGTTTTGAACCTAATTTGTTTTGATGCATTGCGATAAGAGCTCCTTCACTTTCGGCATTGTCAATATATTCTATTACTGACATAGTTTCTTTTAATGACGTTATACTAGAGGTACCATATAGTTCACTCACGGAATCATATACCTGTGATTTGTTTAATTCTTCTTTACCTGAAGCACGCTTATTTGAAAATCCATTCAAGAGTTTATGCCACGTAAATTTATTCGCCAAAATTAAATCTAATATATTTTGACGCGCATAACTTGGTCGACCTTCGTCTATATAATATATGGGACGTGTTAATCTGCCACCATCTGTATAAATAAATAATGTGTTTTCTATTATATTCCAAAAAACACTCATATATATTGGTAGTAAGCCCACCCTTCGGTATAATTTTATTTTTTGTTCTATCTCACTTGGTTTTTCCACGCACCCCACCCAACTGCCATTCACCATAACCTTACACATAGACGAAATATAATAAGGTGTCGCTTCCGTCAATAAACTCATATTGGCCTTTTTTCTTAACCAAAGAATTATTGGTTGTGATGAAAATCCACTTGTAATATGTGCTGCCATACTCATGTGCTTGTGCAATCCAACATTACCACCATCTGGCGTATCCACCGGATCTATCATACCCCATTGTGATGAATGAAGAAGCAAGGGTCCCGTAATCTTTGCACTCGCATCAATTGATAAATTCACTTTTCGTAACTGCGCCAAGGCCGAATTGTAGCTCAATCGATTTAAATCTTGTACTACACCGAGCCTTTTGGTATGTGCTTCGGCACCCCAATTACCTTTAAATGCTTTGCGTATACCAGTATCTACCACCCTTTCTGCAAAAAATTCTTTCACATTTAATTCTATCAAATTATAAAAATTTTCTTGATATATACCTTCTTTATAATAATACTCTTTATCTATCTTCTTAAAGATATTTTTCATTTGTAGCGAGTAATATTCTTTAAATAAATCAGATAATAAACTACCGGTTAACTCCACACGTTTATACCGAAAGCTATCACGATCTGTTGTTTTCTTTATTTTTTTATGCACTTTTAGTAATTCGAACACCATATATCCAATAAAATATGCTTTATCTTTAAAATTCATCTCACCAATATTAGGTAATAAATAATCGGTTAAAATTTCTAGGGCATGCGGAATCGTTTTTCCTTTGGTAAAGGTCGCTATGAATTTAAGCGCCGTATCTTGGGTAAAAAAAAGGTTCGCGTCATGCACAGATGGTATAAACAAATCAATATATGTTTTATTTTTTTCGAGATCTAACAAACAATGTTCTATAATATCTTTATCACTTTCTACACCTAATGCACGCATTAAAATAAAAAGTGGTATCGGCTTTCTAACATTAGGAATCACCACCACAATTTGATTGTTTGAATAGGTAGAAGAGGGTAATACCATTCTCACCGACAATGTTCTCACTGGTTTAGAAGTATCTTCCGCCGCACATCTTATGTCCGCTGCTGCCCCATATAATTCATTTACTTTTTCGCGTACATACAACATATTATCGGCAAACTTTTCTTGCGGCACAACACATTTTTCTTTACCATCTATTATAAAATAGCCACCATGGTCATTTTTACATTCACCCATCTCAAAAGCCACCTTTGAATCTAACCCACTTAAAATACATAGATCTGATTTTAACATAATTGGAAATCTGCCCATATAAATTTTTTCTAGCACTATCGTTTTTGTTGGTATTTCTTCCTCCGGAGTTTTTCTGTCTTTTTCGTCTAATTGTATTGGTTCTTCACCTGCAATAAAAAAATCAACCTCTACATCATAATGAACCGAAACGGCATATGTCATATTTCTCAATCTAGCCTCATTCGGAAACATATAGTGTGGATTATTATCATCTGATATAACCGGCTTACCTAAATATACTCGATCACCATTTTTTCCACCAAGGTATAAATTGCATCTATATTTGAAGTCTTTCGTTTTTTCATCCTGCTCTTTCAAAATCCGTATTGGATTTTTTTCTTTCATAATTCTTTTCATACCTGTTTTGAAAAAATCATTATAGGATGTTAAATGATGCTCAACAAATAAATGAGGTTTATCTTGAAACATTTTATCTATAATCGGTTGGGCAATTGTATCATTATCAATACTCATTATATTATAAACCGAGTATTTTTTAAGAGTTATTTAAAAATAAATATATTTATAGAAAGTTATTTATTTTTTCTTCTTATTATCCTTTTTCTCATATCTTTTTCTATATTCCCTATTCCAATCAACTTTAGGATTTCCAATACACCCGCCTTTAGACGGCCAACACCCTTGAGTTTTTTTACATTTATCTTCACCTAGCTTTCCACAATAATATGCTGTATTTTCTTTCGCCTCGCGGATAAAATTTCTTTTTGATGGAGAACCTTTTTTGACTTTGTAATTATCACCATCATCATCAGCATCACCATCATCATCACCATCAGCATCAGCATCACCATCATCATCAGCATCA
>Ga0163111_10002241_pt1 | contig 12200 bp, 11 predicted proteins | sample CRUFie1St18metaG_FD_109645 | JGI IMG/M metagenome (GOLD analysis project Ga0163111, IMG submission 109645) | Marine microbial communities from the Costa Rica Dome - CRUD Field 142mm St18 metaG | ecosystem: Environmental > Aquatic > Marine > Oceanic > Photic zone | place: Costa Rica: the Eastern... | reverse complement strand
TTAGCATTTTCAATTTTACAATTATAAATACAATTAATTAATTCTTGTCTAGCTTTAGATTTTTGGAAATTAGAAAAAGTAATATTTTTAAACTCAGTTCTTATATCATCAATAATATCAGGGTTCATTTATTTTTATAAAATAAAACATAAAAAATATAATATAAATACATATAAATGGTATTAACAGTTTTTTTTAATAAAACATATAGAAATATTAATAATACATTTAATTCATTTATTAACCTTAATATGATAAACAAGTTATTTTTAATTTTTTTAATATTTTTATTTATAATTGTAATATTTAATAGTTTTAATAATATACCAGAATTTTATCCACTAGAGGGATTTATAAATAATGAAAATAATAAAAAATTTGAAAAAAAGGTTGATCATAATGTATATGATAAATTTTATAGTAGATATTATGATGCAATACATTTAAACAAAAAAAGGAATGAATATGAATTAAAAGAAATAAAAAAATTATCCAAAAAAGAAAGTAGCAATAAAATTTTAGATATAGGTTGTGGAACAGGGTACACTGTTAAAATTTTTGAAGATGCAAAATATAATATTCTTGGATTAGATAAATCAGAAGCTATGATTTCAAAAGCACAATCTAATTATCCTAAATGTCAATTTGTTAATGAAGATTTCTTAACAAGTAATATGCTAGAATATGATAGTTATAGTCATATTTTATGTTTAGGAAAAACAATATATGAAATAAAAGATAAAGAATTATTTTTTGAAAATTGTAATAGTATATTATCAAATGATGGATTTTTAATTATTAATTTAGTTGATAGAGAAAATTTTAAACCATATGTACAAAATAAAGATAAAGATACATTATATGATCCAGAAAAATATGGTAAAAAAGTAAATGAAATTATAGTAAAATTTGATGAAAATAGTGAATTTATATCCAAATATAAAGTTAAAAATTTAGAAAATAATAATAAAATTGATGAAAGTGTAACTCCATATGCAGTTTACAATGAAAAATTTTATAATTTTAAAACACATAATACAAGAGAAAATGAAATAAATTTATACATGCCAGAAACAACAAAAATTCTAAATTTGGCTAAAGCAAAAGATTATAAATTATTTAAAAAAATAGATTTAAAATCAGTAGGTTATAATAATGAATATTTGTATATATTCAAAAAATTAGAATAAATTATATTAAATAATTAAAAATTAAATATAATTTATATTTATCTTATATATTTGCTAGCTCTGGCAAATGAATCTAATACAAAAATAATAAATATACCTAAAAATAAATATAATATTAGTTCTTCTGTTATATGATTTGTTTTTTCATTTTGTTGTTCTTCTAATAAATGAATTATATAGTTCAATTTAGTAATTAATTGATTATTATCATAATTAGTAGAAACTGGAGAATTATTTAAACCTTGTTTTTCATTTAAATTGTTTAAATATTCTAAATTTGATTTATAGCTATCTTGGAAATTAGAATACTTAGAATTAACAGCAGTTCCTAAAATTGATGAATGATTTAAATTATTATCAATATTAGAATTCATTTTTTGTAATTCTGTATTGATTAAATCTTTATTAGTATGTTCATTATTTACATTGCTCATCTTTTCACTTGTATTAAAGTTATTATCATCATCATCATCTTCATCATTGTCGTGTAATTTTGATAATAAATTATTAATATTTGTTAATTTAGTTTTATTATTTTCAGTGTTTTCATCTAATTCGGGTTCATAAAAATTAACTTGTTTTCTATTTTTAAATGTTTTAGTATTTTTTTTATTTTGGATTAATGGCTGTTTAGTTGTTTCTATTGATGCTGGATTTAATTGATACATTCTATTATAAAAAAACAAGATAATAATATTTTAAAAAACTACTAAAAATTGAAATATATTTTATCTAAATATATTAATGAGTTATAGTAAAACATTTAATGATACATTCAATATTAAAAGTTTTAAAAAGTTTAGTATAGGTAAATTTTTAAACAATATAAGCACAAGTAAATTATTTCTTGGATTAATGATGATTTTTATGAATTTAGGCTCTAGATATATAGAAATTAAATTAACTAAAGGACAAGAGATGATCTTAAAAAATATTGCACGAGAAGTCTTAATATTTACTATTGCATTTATGGGTTCACGTGATATTTTTATTGCTTTAACTATTACTGCAGTTTTCATAATTTTAAGTAATTTTGTTTTTAATGAAAATAGTAAATTTTGTGTTTTACCTAAAAAATATAAAAATTTTGTTAATGTAATAGACACAGATGGAGATGGTAAAGTTTCTCAAGAAGAATTGGATACAGCTTATAATATTTTAAAACGTGCAAATAATCAAGAACAATTATATAATAAAATAAGTATGTTAAATAATATAGCACAATAAGTTGTATTAATTATTATATTTATATTATATAATATAATAATTATGAGTAATTTTGATATAACTCCAATAAAATTTGAAATAAAATTAAGGTATAAAATAGGACGTGAAATTCATTATATAAAATTAAAACAATTTAACTTTGAAACAATAAGAGATTCAAATATGATAGATAAAGAAAAACAAAAAATTAAAAATAAGTTGAGAATGGATACACAAAAAGCTAATGGTTGGAGCAATACACCAGATGATTTTACAAAACTAAAAAAACATCTTAAGGATGAAGATGACAAAAATTTTCAATTTACTATACCATTATCAGTATTTTATTTTACATTTGATAATCTAATGGGTTTTTTAAATAAACATTCTCAATTTGAAGATTATAATATGAATATTGCAAATGATTATTTTATAAATAAATCTTATAGTATTGAAGACAAAATAAATTTTCTAAAAACTTTAGGAAACCCCATCATGGAAAATATTAATGAATTAATACGAGAAAAAATAAATGAAAATAATGAAAATTATGTGATTCAATTACAAAAACAAAAAAATAATGTATTATTTATATCTGATACATCTGATACAAAAAAACAAGTTAAATTATTTAATGATATAATTAAAAATAGTAATGAACAATTATTATATAAATTAATATATTTAATCTTTAATGAAGATTTAAAAAGTTTATTTAATGAAGTGAAAGATTTTAATTTAGAAAATAAATTTAAATTTAGTGGTGGAGATAAAAAAAAATTCTTAAAAAACTGGGACAATAATAGAATAATTATCTTTGATAGTTTGGAGAAAATACAGACTTTAAATCAAAATTTGATTTATTTACAAACATTAAATGAAGTTAAAGAGGTACCTATTCCAAAAATAGAAAATACTAAAATTAATGAATTTTTTACTACAGATTTTAATAGCTTTATTATACAAAAAATAGAAAAAGTTATTGATAATATTTTTCGTAGGAATGAACGAGCCATAACAGAAAATAGAGAAAAATGGAATGAATATATTGATAATCCTAGTAAATTTTTTATTGTAAACGGAGAAGAAGAAAAAAAAGATATAGAGGATATACAAAATTATTTTGATTTTTTACAACAGCAATATCGTATAGATAATGAAGCACGTGCTAATTTAAGTAACATAAGATATAACCCAAATAGATTAAGTAAATATAATACAGATGAAACTAGAAAACAAATAGTTAAAGAATATGGAAAATATGTATTAAGTGATGAATATTATGATAATTCTGATATTGATAAACTTTATTCTAGATTAAAATCAGATACTAGATTATTATCTTACATAATTACCTATTATAATATTTTTAAAATATTAGAAACATTTTATTTAACAAATGGGTGTATATTATATGAAAATTTTTTTCAAGAAGTATATAATCAAGTAGATGGCGAAAGTGAAATAAAAAAAAGTAAAAAAAAAATTTATGTTAAAGTTAAATCATTAAAATGTATAAAATACACTGAAGATTTGTTACGTGATTCATTCGAAAATGATAAAATATTAACTCCAATTTATGAAATTGAATTTGAAGAAATACCAATTCATTCAAATTTAATATTTTATATAAATATTATTGATTTATTAAATCCTAATAACAAATTACAATCAGCAATTGACAACTTACAACAATCAGCAATTGACAACTTAGAACAAATTAATAAATTTGAAATACTAAAAATAAATTCAGAATCAGAGATTTATAAACAACATAATAATAGTATGTTTTCAAAAAATAAAAATATTCATCCTACTAAAATTTTTATTGATAATAAATTAAATATACAAGCATTAGTAAATAAATTTGATATTTTAAAAAAAAATAATAAAATTTTCAAAAATTATGGTGTCGAAACAATTGAAGATGCATTAATGATAATTAATATATTTAATACTATAATTAATGAAAAAGAAATGATAATAAATGAAAATGCTGATGATAATAATAATGAATTAGTTAAATATATTGAAAATTTCTATATAAAAAGATTTTACTTTGAAATTGATAAACACTTATTTATTGATAATAAATATGCACAAATTAAAAATGTTAAAATACGTCTCCTTAATAAAATGACTATTGATGAATTAAAAAAAAATAAATTAGCTTCCAATGCAACCCCTAAATTTTATGACTATGTTCCTTCAAAAACTACACGTTTAGCAATTGATAAAAAGGATAGTTCATATTATGTATATTTAGATATTGATGTAGTTTTTAAAAATTTGCCAACTGATAGGATACCCATAAAAGACAAAATAAATTATGGAAATAATTGTATAAATCGTGCAAATATTTTAGATAATTTACTTTATAGTGCATTAGGTATAAATTATCCTAAAAAGTATCTAGAAAATAAATTACGAAAAAAAAGTACTTCTAATGATTTGACAAGAAAAAAATCATCAATAAAATCTATACAATCAGGTGTTAATGAAGATAAAAAAAAATCACAAGAAAATTATAGATATAAACAAAGCGGTGGTAATAAAAATTTTACAAGAAACATAGTAAGTAATAAAAAAAATAAAAAAAATAAAACAATTAAAAATTTAATTCATTATTATACTATTTAGAGAGTTAAGAATAAAGTTAATATGTTAAAATTTTAAAACTAATGTTATAGGTATTAATATTATTTATAGATTTATAAAAAAAATTGAATCTTCAAAATTTAAATTTTTACTATTTTAATTATGATTTTATATAATTTGAATGATTTAGAAGTTGTTAAAATTATTTCAAGACCATCAAAAATATGTAAAACACCATATGTTGCTGATATAGAACTAAAAAATGGTTCTATAGTTCAAGCTCATTGTGCATCACTAGGTTGTTGTGGTTTATGTGAAAAAGGTTGTTATGTTATGGCATCTCCTATGCTATCAAATTGTCCTCAATCAAAGTCAAAAATATGTAGTTATAAAATATATTTGGCACATGTATATGAAGAAAAATTTATTAATGAAAAAAAATATATTAATAATCAAGTTATTGGTATAGATCCTAAATTAGCAGAAACATTAGTTGAAAAATCTTTAACATGTAATTGTTTCCCTACTCTACAAAATATAAAAAAATATAGACGCGAAGCAAAATTAGGTAACTCTCGATTTGATTTTATTGGAATTGATTGTAATAATAAATATTTTATATTAGAAGTTAAAAATGTTCCATTAAGTGATTACGCTGATGTAAATTACCTAGAAAAGAAAAAACTTATTAAGGCAAATGCATTTAAAAATATGAATTTTAATGAGAAAATTTCATATTTTCCAGATGGTTACAGAAAAACTAAAGAAGCAGTTGTAAGCATGAGAGCTTTAAAACATATTAATGAATTAGCTGAAATTACAATATCCAAAATTATTAGACCTATTATTTGTTTTGTTATACAAAGAACGGATAGTGGTTCATTCCAAGCATCAAATATTGATCCTACATATAAAAAAGCATTTAATGAAGCAGTAAAAAAAGGTGTAGAAGTAATCATATTAATGGTTGAATGGAATAATAATGGAGAAGCTAAATTTATAACATGTGATTTACCTATTAATTTATAAATTATCAAAAATTTCTTTAAATGTATTTAAAAATCCATTAACTAATTCATCAGGAATTTCTGAAAAACTAACAAGTTTTTTATTTAAAATATATTTATCATATGCATTTTGTTTTTTTAATGTTATTTCAAATAAATCTTTATTTAAATAATATTTTTCTGTGGTTTTTGGTCCACAACCAGTTAAAATTGGGGGGATACAATCTGATTTATCGCCTAAAACAATTTTATAAAATAAATTTTTATCTGCTTCTCGAAATACCTTTTTATTATCTAATAAATTTTTAAATTTTAAATTAAATAGTTTTGTATTTTCATCAGAAAGTTGTAAATAATCTTGGTCGTTTGTTATAATATAAATACTTGATTCTGGATATTTTTTTCTAATATAATTTTTTGTTATAGCTACAATATCATCTGCTTCTAATTTGTTATACTTAAAAATATATTCAACTCCTGCTTTTTTTAGAAAATCATTAGTATATACTAATTTGAAAAATTCTCCTACCATTAATGCATCATCTTTATATCTACTTTCTTTATATTGAGGAAATAATTCATTTCTCCAAATTTCTTTGCGAGGACAATCTCTAGCGGCAATTACTTTACATTCTTGTTTATGAATTTTAAGTTTTTTTTTTATATTAGTTATTTGTTCCATAAATAATTTTGTAAATTTTTCAACAAATTCTGAATTTTCAGATGGATTTTTATCCAGAATGATATCTTTTTTTGCTATTTTCCACCATTGAATTAATGCATAATATCTATAAAAGATTATATAACTAGTATCAAGTAATAAATAATTCATTAGAAAACAATTATTATATTATATTAAATATAATATAATATAAGTATTCAATTTTATTTAATTTCAATTAATTTATTAATTTTATCAAATGATTTCATTATTTGATCTTGAGTTTTTTTTATATTTGGTACTAAACTTTTTGTCATATTTTCACCTACTTGTAGACTTATACATAATTGATGAAATTCTTTTGTAAATAATAAACCATAATCATTTAATAAATGTGATAATTTAATAAAAAAATCAGCGTCCCATTTATTTTCTGCATTTATAATTTCATTTTCTATTTTTTTTAATAATATTTTTTTTTCTTTTAAGTTATTTAATTTTTCAGAATTTTCTATAATTACCGATAAAACATTTTCTAATTTATCAAATTCTCTATCAATTTGTATATTTTTAAAAAAAATATAATAAGTATTTTGATTCTCTCTATTTATATGAGATATTAATCCAAAATCAATATAACCAATTTGATATTTTGGTTTTAAATTATCATTATCATTATCATTATCATTATCATTATCATTATCATTATCATTATCATTATCATTATCATTATCATTATCATTATCATTATCATTATCATTATCATTTATATAAAAAAATATATTACCTGGATGAGCATCACAATGAACTACACTATTATATAATATACTTGTTAAACCAAATTTAAGAATTAATTTGCCAAATTTATATTTAATTTTTTTGTCCATATTAATAATATCATTATATGTTAATCCTTTTATATTTTCCATTACAATTATATTTTTATAATCATTTGTAATCTCAGGATAAAATTCAGGAAATATATATTCTGCATTATTTATATTTTTTTCCTTAATAATTTTTAAGTTATCTAATTCTTTTTTAAAATTAGTTTGTTCTAATAATAATTCTTTATTATCATTTAAACATTTTTTTAGATTTAATTTTCTTATATTAGGTATTATCGATACTATATTTATTAATATTTCAACTAAGTTTATTGCATCTTTTATTTTTGTATCAATATTATTTTTTAAAATTTTTATAATTACCTGTTTATTTTTATATTTTCCTGAATATACTAGACTTATAACACCACTATTTAATGGTTTATCGTTATTTAATACTATATTATATTTTAAACTTAATTCACTAAGAATATTTGTATCTATATCATTAAATAAATATGGAACGGTATCTGTATATTTTAATAAATAATTCTTTTCTTCATCACATAAAATATCATCATTTAAACATAATGATTGAAATATTTTTATATACACTATATTTAAGTTTTCTAATTTTTTTGTGCTATTTTTTATAAATTCTAATCTTTTATTTAATTCTTTTTTTTTAAAATATAAAATTAAATTATTATATTTAAATTCTATATAACTTTCAATTAATATATAACAAATATGTAAAATTCTTATATATATTTTTATATTATTTACTATATATTTTAAACCTGAAAAATTCAATGTATATAATTCATATATGTTATAACTCATGTATAAAATATTACTGTAATTTATCTATAAATACTTTTAAATTATAAAATATTTTTTTTATTATTAATCCTATTAAATTTTCCATATAAATTGGTAATTTGTCTTTCATTATTAATTGAAAATGTGTTTCAAAATCTGTATTAACTATTTTATTACTATTATTTTCATTTAATAATTCTAAAATACTTGTATTTTTTAAAGAAATTTTTATTGTTCCAAAATTATATAAAATCGGTTCATATTTATTTTTTTCCAAATTAATTGATTCTAAATATTCTTTTACTAAATTTTCATTTATTAAATTAATATCTTTATTTTTAAAAAATATACAATTATTTTCGTAATCTATTATTCTTTTTGTATTAAAAATTATATATTTTTGTTTTATTCCTAATTCTTTAGCGATATGTTTTAAAAACATTAAAATATCAGCCTCATCATCATTATAAATTTTTAATATATGTATTTTTTCTATTAAATCAGGATTTATTTTATCTAATAATTCCCAAATATAGTGACTTAAAAAATTTGTTAAATTTATTTTTGAGCTATCAATATTATTCATAGAAAATAACAGTTTGTATGTTTTAATATTATCTTTTAAATATGAATTTAATAAAATATCACCTTTGTTACAAACTAATGTATTATTTGTTTCTTTGGCAACACTCATTTAATTATTAATTATTAATTATTTTATTATTATTATATTTTTAACTTATTTAATTTTTTTAATAAAAAAAGAACAAATAAATAATCAATAACTTCATTTGCTGTGTATTCTTTAGAAAAATATGGTAATTTTATAATTTTAAATTCTAAAAAATTACTATAACTTTTTTCTCCTCTTAACTCTAATAAATTAGTATATTTATAAAATAATTCCAATGCATATGATTTAATATATAAACTATAATATTTAAAATTTTTCGTATTATTAATACTCCTATTTAAACTATTTTTTTCATCAGTATAGAATAAATTTTTTCTACTTTTATATTTATTAAAGTTAATAGGATTAAATGTAACAAAATCTAGATGATAATAAACTTTTTTCTTTATAATTTTATTTAATCCTTTTTTGGATATTAAATAGGCTGCAGTGCTACCGCAAATAAAATGACAATTGTATGTTTCATAATTAGGTAATGGACCATCATTATGTAAAGTAATTAAATCCCAATTTTTATCAATTATATTTATTTCATTTACAGTTTTATTTAACTCTTCATTGAATTCTTTTTTTTTATATATTGGAAATGCATCATCTTCCATAATTAAAAAGTATTCAAATTTATCTAGAATATTATCGTAAATATATTTAGAACATGATATATGACTAAGAGAACAACCAATAATTGATTTTGGAGTAAAATTTAAAGCAAATTTTGATATATATTTTTTATATTCTGGTTTTAAATGTTCATCTTTTGTTGCATTAATTCCACTAAATCGCTGCACTTTTAAACCTATACTTTCTAAATAAGGCAACTGCTTATTATAGTTTTCTTTATAATCATCTAAATTTATAACAAGTGTTTTTAAATTTGAATAATCTGGATTCATTAATTTATTTTTATAATTAATTTTAAATGAAAAATATATAAAAATAATAAATTTATATATTTTATAATGTCTAAAAAAATCACTCTTGTTATTCAAAAAGACAAAACTTCAACTATTTCACAAGTTCCTTATAAATGTCTTTCTATGAAACAAAGACAACATTTTGTGCAATATGCTTTAACTTTAATCAATTTAAGAAAAAATGGTTATTATAATTAGATATCTAATGATACTATATTTTTATCTGATTTTTGTTTTCTTTTTGATTTAGGAACTTTGGCATTTGTTAAATCTTTTAAGTCATCTATACTAATTGTTGATGATTCTTTATTATCAACATTTATTTGTTTTGTTTTTAAACCATTTAATAATGAATTTATCTCACTTTGTCTTGATGATGGACCTTTCATTTCAGGTCTTGAAATTCTTTCTTCATTATCAGCATATCCTTCATTTTCATTAATTGAAACCCCTCGAGCAGACATTAGATCTGGTCTATTTGGTAAATTTTGTGTTCGGACACTTCTTTCTGGTAATTTAGTTTCAACTGGTGGTGGTAGAGGACCTTCATTAACATTTGGAGGCATATCTCTTCTCATAGAAGAAGCAAAACCTAAACCAGAATCATTTTGTTGAGAACTAGAACCTCCTCCCCCAAATACATTATTCATAAAACCAGCAAAGCCTGGATTACCATTATTACCCATTGTATTAACTGCAGCAGATGTAAATTGTTTCATTAATTCAGGATTTTGTTTCATTATTTCGTCCATACCGGGCATTGCAGATTTAAATAGTGTATTTGACATATGAACCATTACTGCCGAACCACCTAGTTGAAATAAAAGTTTTAGTTCAGGTGACATTTTTGCCTTAGATTTATATTTTTCATGTAATTCACCAAAAATTTCATCATACTCTTCTATATTTTCATTTAATTGTTCTCCCCATCCTTCTAATTTTATATCAAATGGGTCAAATTTATTATTTAAAAACTCTAGACCAGTTACACAAGCCATTAACATTTTTCCTTGAAATTTAATAGAATTTGTTTTTTCTTTTTCTGCTACTATAGTTTCATATTCTCCCATCATTTCTTGTAAATTTGAATCCATGTTATAACGTTTGCTCAAATTTACTCCTTTTCTCTCTAAGTCTTCTAATTTTCTTAAATATTTAAATTTTTCTTTTAATTCTTCTTCTTTTGTTAACTGTGGTCTTTCTTCTACTTTATCTAAATTTATAGGCACATTATTAAATTTACCAAATCCATCCCATGTTTTATTTTCATTCATATTTGATGTTGCTTTTCCTAAATTTGTTTTTTCTTCATTATTTTGATTTACTGTTTTTACATTTGAACCATCTTTTTTTTCACTAAATAATCCACTAAAAATATTTTTATTAGATGATGATTCATCTATTTTTTTGTTTGTAGTAGGTTCAGAATTAATAGTTTCACTTAAATCGTTTAATTCATCTTCTAATCTTGTTATATCATCGATTTCTACATTTGAACTACTTTTTTTTTCTGTCTTTTTATCATTCATTAGCAATTCTATACCACTTCCAAAATTAACAGACGGCCTTGGTTGACTTTCTTCTGTATCTAATTTTAATACTGGTTCATCTAATTCACCTAATTCAATTATATCCGGATTTAATTCTATGACGTCCATTTTATTATGTTTTAAATAGAAGTTAAATTTTTAAGTAATACGAAAAATAAATATATTATTATTTAAAAATTAATATATTTATCTTTTTTTTGTTTTCTTTCTTTTTCTAGCTCGTGTATTTTTATAATATTTTTTACTTTTTTTATGTTTTTTTCTTCTTCCACCTCTTACGCCAAGTACGTACGGGGAAAACTCACCCGGAACATCTTCTCGCTGTGGCGAAGCTGCGGCGGCGGAGCGGTCGGGCACTAAGGGTGTCGGGTCGTAGCCTGCGGGTGGTACTACTGGGACTTGTGGTGTTGCTTCTGTTGCTTCTGGTGATGCTTCTGGTTGTGCTGCTTGTGCTGCATCTGCTGCTGCTGCATCGGTTCCTACTCCTGCTGCTTCTACTCCTGCTGCTTCTGCTCCTGCTGCTTCTGCTGCTGCTTCTGCTGCTGGTGTATGTGCTGCTGTTTCTGCTTCTGCTGCTGCTGTTTCTGCTTCTGCTGCTGCTGTTGCTTTTGCTTCTGCTGCTGCTGCTGCTGCTGGTTGTGCTGCTCCTGCATCATTGGCTGATACTGCTGCTGCTGGTTGTGCTGCTGCTGCTTCTGCTGTGTTTGTTTGTGCTTCTGCTGGTGTTGGTG
>Ga0163111_10002240_pt1 | contig 12201 bp, 8 predicted proteins | sample CRUFie1St18metaG_FD_109645 | JGI IMG/M metagenome (GOLD analysis project Ga0163111, IMG submission 109645) | Marine microbial communities from the Costa Rica Dome - CRUD Field 142mm St18 metaG | ecosystem: Environmental > Aquatic > Marine > Oceanic > Photic zone | place: Costa Rica: the Eastern... | reverse complement strand
TTTGTTCCGTCGCGGGCGCGCGTGTTCACGCATGAATCGTCGTCGCACGCGAGGGGACACGGGAGAAGAGGAGAGTAAGGAGAGGCCCTCCTGCTCTTCGTCGTCGTCGTCGGACGAGGACGAGGACGAGGACGAGGACGACGAAGATGAACTCTTCGCCAACGAACTAATGACCGGGATGATTGCGCAACAACAAAAGAAGAAGAGAGAAGAGGAAGAGGAGGAGGAGAAGAAAAAACTGTTGGTATTGAATTCGTTCGGGGGAAGGTTTATTCCCTCGGGAATCATCGAGGTCATCTTCAAACACCTGAGCGCGGAAGACGTGGTGAATTCCGGGAAAGCGTGTAAGATTTTCAGGGAAGTAACGAAGAGAGATTCGATTTGGAAGCGACTGTATTTCGACCGGTGGAGAAGAATACCACCTGAATCATTATCACCATCATCATCATCAGATGGCAACGATCGAGAAGAAGAAGGAGAAGAAGAAGAGAAGAAGCAACAACAACAACAACAATCTCAAAGCAAACAAAAACGAAGAAGCAAAACGTTTCTGCAAAAGTACTTCGAGAGAGATGAAAAAGAATTACACAGCGCGTTACAAAATGTACCTGAATCTCAGAAGCAGATTTACGCAGACGTTGAAGCTTCGAAGCGAAGCGAGGTGCCAAATCCAGCGAATGACCTTTTAATCGCGGCGTCTGTATCGACGGCAAAGAACGTGGAAGGTGCTATTCGGTTTTGGAAGGAAAGGAAAGGTTTCGCGGTACCATCAAAAGTTGAAGAAGACAAACACATGAAGCACAAGTGCGGAAAAAGTTGGGGGTGTTCTTACCATCAAATCGGTGGAATATTCTTGTGCGAGAAGACCGGTAGAGAGCATCGATGCGGTCCTCGGTGCGACGCTCGCATTCTGATCGACGACACATACGTGTGTGGCATCAGTGGAATAACGTCCATGGATGATAACGGAACGACAATAGCAGAGGAGGAAAGGTGCTCGCGCGAATTAGCTGGGGCAACCGTGGATGACGAGTTCGGGTTAGAGAACGAACCAAACTTTGGTGAACGCGGGTACATTCTCAACGCGTTTGAGCAAGGGTATTCGTGCGAAAATGAAAAGGAGTTGCACGATTTGTGGTGGGTCGGTTACCGCAACGGCCGCAAATCGCAAAAGAGGCAGAAGAAAGAGGAAGAGGAGGGGCGGTATTTCGTGTGAGAAAAGTTACAAAAGTAGTTTTAGTTCTAGTGTACCACTGGTACCATGGTACCAGTGGTACCAGTGGTACCAGTACCAAATGTGGTACCTGGTACCGGTAGTATTACAATTGTATTTTTAAATGATTGAGTCTTTCTCTTTCTATTATTAACTGCGTAGCTAAGAATCTATGATGCTGATGATGATGTTACTACTACTACTTCTTCTATAATTTCAACTTTCACCTCCTCAAACTGGCCCACGATCGCTGTTGTTTTTACTTTTTGTAATCAAGTCGTACACCTGCGTGATTTTGTCTGTCAGTGTGTGCAAAACGTGTGCCTCCTCCTCCTCTTCATTCTTCAAAAACTCCAACAATCCAATTTCTTGGTCGAAAACACCTTTGAATTTCCCTTGACTGATCATCTCGATGCCTTTTCTTTCCGCCTCGCGTTCGCTCACTTTTACAATATTGGACAATTCAACCAAGGTTATCGATTTGTACAACTTACTCACGCAGAGTAAGTTGTGCTCCAAGTTGATGGCGACATAAGCATTCAGGTGATGTGGTTTCGTCAATTTGCTCTTAATGGTATCCGCGTCCACAATGTGTCCAAGCTGGATGGATTTCAATATGTTCAACAATCCTTCGTGGTCGTCGTCGTCGTCTGTTGCCATCGTCGTGTCACCTTCGTCTTTCTCTTTCACCACAGTGGAAGGAGGTGCTAAAAGTTTTGCAATCAATCGAGTCTTTTGGAAACTGCCTTTGCTCAATATGGCGCATATTGCAGCGTTTCGGAAATCCTTTAAAGCTAAATACCCGAAGCCAGCTTCTACGAAACGTCCTTTCATATCCGATATGATGGCATCGCACAGTTTAAATTCTCTCATACTCTCTTCGTCTTTACATTTACTCGAAAGAAACTTGGCACGATTCAAGTACAATTCTGCATTTGCCACGGACGAGTCGTCCACACCATTTACATTTACAGTTGAAGAAGATTGTAACAAGTACTTGGCAAACTTTACGAACAGCGTAAACTTGTACGAATCCTCTAATTTGCAGATGGAACTCTCCAACGAAGACGCGAAGTGCTGAAAAACTTGTTTATTGACCTGTAAAGAGGGCACGGAGAGGATGTGCGCGACAAACTGTTCGACAAGACTCACGTCCGAGGCGTCGATCGATTCTCGCAACAACTCGTTATATCGAATTACTTTCTCCGAATCGTTTTGCAACGAAGCTATCGATTGTAACTTGGCATCCATGTTTATTATTGTTACTATTATCGTATGGATTTGTACGGATTGATAGGAGAGACACTGGGAATAGTTCGGTGAGGAGGAAAGAAGTCCACGGAAAGATCTTTTAAAGTGTGAGTTTTTATGTAGATTGAGTTTTTTTCCCTCTCACGATTTACAAAAACTTTCTCTCAAAAACTCTTCTTTCTTTTTCCTTCTTCCTTTCTCATTTTTACTTCTTCTTTTCCCGAATGATTCTTACAAATTCAGTTACTTCAAATCACTCGTATATATTATTTAATATTTTGTGTGTTAAATAACTCCACCAAAAGTATTCATTTTGTATTTGAAAATTTAATTATTTTTTTTCTGGGTCTGCTCTGCGAATTCAAAACACTTTCCCGACTATATTTCATAATTATTTTGATTTTACAGGTATTATAAATTATAATATATATTTTCATGTCATAAATATTTAAAAATTTGGGGATTGTGTGGTATAAACGATGAATTAAATTTAAAAGTTAAAAAAAATTCCTAGTTTTATTATTCTCTATATTTCCGAATGTTTTTGAAATATTTACTATAATATTAGTCTTTTTAATTTTATTTAAAGAATAGATGACGAGTTACAGTACGGGATACCTCTTAAATCATGAAATAGTCGAATTTTTTGTTCTGGCTTCCTCTCTTTCTTTTTTGCCAAGGGACTTTTGTCTGAAATAAGGACAATTGAATTCTTCAAAGAGCTTCTCCTCAAACTTATAAAGAAGATGACAGAACCGAACAAAACAGCAGGAGAAGATGATGAAGGTGAAGAGGAAATAGTTACCGTTACTTTCAAGAAGAAGAGCAGAGCGAATGTGAGAAAACGCAAAGGAATGCAAGGGGACGATGAAAACGACGAATCGGCAAAGAAGCTGAATTCTACGAACGCCGAGACTGTAAATAATAGTAACAGAGATACAAAAGGACGAGAAGAAGAAGAAGGAAACATCGGAAAACAATACCAATCTCTCCTCGGTGGTTCCTCCAAAGCCTCATCTTCGAAAATAACCGAAAAGCGCGTGTTTGCGTACGAAGGGGATCGGTCCGTGCAAATCCGAGACGACGGCGGAGCTACTCGGGAGATTGAAATAGATACTGCGAAGGACCGAGACGGTCGAGCTTTGAGAGAACAAAAGTTAAAGTTGGCCGCGCAACGATTAAATAATAATAATAATAATAATAATACTGACAACGACAACGTGGTGTGTGGGCTCGTTGTTGAAGACGACAAAGTGTACCGAGGAACAAACGCCTACACAGACTATCGCGCTGGGTTTCGAAAAGAACAAACTATAGCAAACGAAAAAGGCGGCGGCGCGCATGGTCCTGCTCGAGCTTCTGCGAACGTTCGAATGACTTACGTTATGGATTTCAAACCAGATATTTGTAAGGATTACAAAGACACGGGATATTGTGGCTACGGCGACGCCTGTAAGTTTGTCCATGACCGAGGTGACTACAAGCAAGGTTGGCAGTTGGACAAGGACTGGGAACAGAAACTCCAAGAGCAAAAAGAGAAGCAGGCGGAGTTGGAAAGGATGGAAAAAGCGTTGAATAGTGACGGTGAAGAGGTGGACTTGAACGCAGACGATGACGAAGAGGAAGACGAAACTTTCGACGGGAGCATTCCGGGCGAATGTCAAATGTGCTCCAAGTCGTGGTTGGACGTGCGAAGCCCAATTGTGACGAAGTGCAAGCACTACTTTTGCGAAGCATGCGCGTTAAGAAACGATAGCGCGAAGAAAGAAAAGACATGCTTCGTGTGTGAAATGCCCACGGGAGGGACGTTCAACTCCGCGAAAGAAATTTTGAAACGCGTCAAAGATATGAAGAGGGATGGCGTCACGACTTGGGGAAAGACGAAGAAAGAGAAGAAACGAGGCGTAATGATGGTGAGTGGCGGTGGCAGTCGAAACAAAATCGTCGATAGAAGCAGCGGATGGGCTTTAGGTTGAAACTAATAGTTAGTTAGTATATATTAGACATTTAATGTATAGATAGACCATAAAATAAACTAAGACTGCATCTGTATATATCGCGCACTCACTATCTCTATCTCTCCTCCAAATACACTTGAACCGTCGTAAAACATAGACGTTAAGGATTCTCCTTCTTCTCTTCTTCCGGAGTGTTCGTAACCATTTCATTCACCGCGTGCACTTGGTCTTGCAATTCCATCCATATCGCTTTATACACCATCCGTTGTCGATTGACTGCCGATTTGCCTTCAAATTTTTCCGACACGACTTTAATAGCCACGTGTCTACCGTTCCCAGATAAGTCCATCACTTCCACAGTTTCCGCCTCTAACTGTTCTCTAATGTTCACTCTCATGGATTCGATTAAATCGGCGGTGATGTTGTTATCTGAGGCGGACATTCTCAAAATCGGAGACGTGCGATACGATCTCTTCCTCCTAATATTACTCATCATCTCGCGAGAGTTGTTTTGTGCTGCTCCAAAACAGGAACCGAATGTGATGTTCCTCGTTAATATTGGTGACGACGTTCCGTGTGGAGGAAAAGAAGGAGAAGAAGACGTGGAGCACGCGAACGAGGAGCGCGTTCTTCTTTGAGTCGTCGTCCGCGCGGCGAAGAATCTTCTCGCGAGGAGGAGCGCCGACGGTCGCGCGAAAGGAGTTGGCATTGGTGCGTTGTTTTTTAAAGGTTTTTGCCGGTTGAAACACTCCTTCCTCGTCCATGAATTGTCTTCGATTCCAAAAAATAAAAAGAAAAAATCTTGCCAACACTAAAAGGAAAAAAAAATAGAATTGAACTCGCTCTGAAAAACGTTCCTCCACACCTTCCTCTCGCGACGGCGACGACAACTGCGACGCTCGATTCGATAGAGAGAACGAACGGTTCACGTATCGCGGAGAGATAGAGATACACAGAGATAGAGAGAGAAGACAAAAATGAGCGGTAAAAGAGTCTTAGTCACCGGCGGAACCGGTTTAGTCGGTTCAGCCATTCGAGAAGTCATAGAGGCAGAGAATCCATCCGATGAGGAATGGTTTTATATGAGTTCCAAAGATGCCAACTTGTGCAACCCAAAAGAAGTGTCCGACATGTTCGAAAAATACAAACCAACGCATGTGATTCATTTGGCCGCAAAAGTTGGCGGGTTATTCGCCAACATGAAGTATAAAGTTGAGTTTTGGAGAGAAAACATCATGATGAACGATAACATCTTTCAAGAATGTCACAAGAGAGGGGTGGAAAAGTTAGTCTCGTGCTTGTCCACGTGTATTTTCCCCGATAAAACGACCTTTCCAATAGATGAAACGATGATTCATAACGGGCCGCCTCACTTTTCCAACGAAGGTTACGCCTACGCCAAGAGAATGGTAGATGTGCAAAACAGAATGTATAAAGCGCAGTTCGGATGCAACTTCACAGCAGTTATTCCGACGAACATTTTCGGGAAGTTTGATAACTTTCACCTGGAAAACTCGCACGTAATTCCCGGGTTGATTCATCGAGGGTATTTGTGCAAGCAAAAAGGAGAAGACTTTGTGATTTGGGGATCAGGGACGCCATTAAGACAGTTCATTTTTTCCATCGATTTAGCAAAGTTGATGATTTGGACTTTACGAAGTTACGACGAGGCAGATCCGATTATTTTATCCGTCGGGGAAGCGGACGAGTTGACGATTAAAGATGTAGCGTACGGAGTGTCTCGGGCGTTGGGTATTCCAGATGAGAAGGTTAAGTTTGATACGACAAAAGCGGATGGGCAATATAAAAAGACAGCAAATAATGCAAAGTTGATGAAGTTGAATCCGGATTTTAAGTTCACTCCATTTAACAAAGCCATTGAGATGACGGTGAAGTGGTTCTTCGAGAATTACGACAAGGAAGGCGGGATTCGAAAGTAAATTATTATTATTGCTTAATATCATGAATATTCACACACACACACACACACATATATATATATTACACGAAAAAAGTATGTATTTGCATTTTTATCGATACGTTGCGGATTCTATTTGCCAGTCGATTGGTTCAATCGAGTTTTTCTTCAAATATGCGTTGGTTTGAGAAAAGTGTTTGTTCCCAAAAAACCCTCTGTGCGCTGATAATCCCGAGGGATGCGCCGATTTTAACACCAAGTGTTCATTTCCGCTCCTTTTAATCAATTTCTCTTTCTCTTGCGCGTTCTTACCCCATAACAGAAATACGATATTCTTCCTCGCTTTCGCCAACTTTTCGATGGCTTTGTCGGTAAACTGCTCCCATCCTTTCTTGGAGTGCGAGTTGGCGTTGTGCGCTCGTACGGTTAAACTCGTGTTTAGCATCATTATTCCTTGCGATTGCCACTTTGATAAATCCCCGTGCGTGGGAATTCTGCAGTTTAAATCTGATTTCAACTCTTTGTACATGTTCAACAAGGAACTTGGAATTTTGATGCCTTTGTTCACGGAAAAACACAATCCCATGGCTTGGTTCGTGTCATGATATGGATCCTGACCAATAATCACAACTTTCACTTTATCGATTGGGAGCGTGTTGAAACACCGAAAAATGTGCTCTTTCGGGGGAAATACTCTCTGCGTTTTAAACTCGTTCGCGAGGAACGCGCTGAGTTGTTTGAAGTAGGATTTTTGAAATTCGTTCTCTGCGAAAATCTCCAGCCAAGTTTTCTCCGAGAACAACATCTCCAACTCTCCTTTAGGAGGAGCGGATGATGATATCTCCGGTGATTTCGTCGCCGTCATCTTTATGTTTTCTTTTTCTGCCTCGTCATCCTTTTTCGGCTCCTCTTTCTTCTCTTTCTTCGTGGAGAAGAAAGACGTCAGAGATTTCTGAGTTGGAGCGACTTTGCGTTTTGCGTTGGACGTCATTTTTTGTGAAGAAAAGTATCAGTTTTCTTGTTGTGTGTAATAAATAGAAATTCACCTAATAATAATGCTATCTATGATACTCTCTAAAGCCTCCCTGTCGTCTCCGTCGTACTCTAATTCGTTGAAGTAGTTGGAATAGTCGTCTCGATGCGCGTTGCCTCTCTTGCTGTCGTTGCTTACCACACCCACTGCTTCTTTTTCAGTATTGTTCGCTCTTTTTTTCTTGCTCGTCTCAAATGCGTCGAAACGCTTTTCCAGTCGTACTAGATTTTCCCAGCTTCCATTCTTCTCAGACACGGCGTGCGCGATGTACATTATCATCTCCTTGGTATCTTTGCCTTCTTCTTTCTCTTCCTGTTCTTCAAGTTCGTTCAGTACCAACAAGCACTCCAACGCTTGTTCGCACCTTCTCCGCTCTGAATATTCGTCGCATGCGCTCAAGGTGCACAAAATATGAGCTTTTAACTTTATGCACTCGTAGTAACAATGCTTGTTCGTGGTGTGATGCTGTAAAGCCAGCGCTCTCTCGATGGAAGACAAGCTTAGCTGTAAGTAGTTCTTCTTATACTCCACCAAACTCTCTTTCGAACTCGTCAAATCGAACCCGCGATAGAGAAGGTAAAACTTTCTAGGTTTCTTTTGCGTGGACCACGCTTTTTCGGTGTACAATTTAGCAATCTTCAAGAACATTCTAGCTCTCCAAAAATGTATCTTTTGCTGCGTGTTTTCCTCGATGGTTGAAGTCGTCACTCGCTGAATCTTTGAAACGAACACGTCGACCTTCTCTCTCGGTCCAGCAACTCCGTGCACAGGGTCCAAGAATTTTTTAATGAACGTCGTGTTGAACATTCTCGCAGTGGTATCATCGCACTCATCGCGAGTTTGATTCATGACGATCACACGCGCGAGTGGTCAGAGCATTTCTTCTTTCGTTACGTTATCGTCATCGTTCCCGTTACAATCTTGTGTGTGTGTGTGTGTGTGTGTGTGTGCGCGCGCGCGTGTGTGTGGCTCACATTATTATTAGGGGACGCACTCATATACATTTCGTGTTTCTTTTTTCCCGTCGCTGGTGTACATTTTCCCATCGGTGTTCGATTTTTAGGTTTTGGATGAATGAAAAGGGGAAACTCTGCATTTATTCACACGCATTTTTATTCCACCACAGCACTCTTGTCAGGAAGAATAGAGTGGTACTCCTTTACTATAACGCGACGATGAGGACGACTGCCACCTCGAGAGGACAGTTCTTTCCCACGACGTCGTCATCTTTTTCGTCTTTTTCCACCACGTTATCGAGGCGAACGCGTCTGATGAAGACGAAGGCGAACGAGAGCAACAACAGACGAATGCGAAGAAATATCTCAATAATCGAAGCGTCATCATCAACGACAAAGGTGAAAGAAAGCGAGATTAAATACCACACTTGGCAAGGACATAAAGTGGCATACAGAGAATCAGGATCGAAAGAGGGACCGTGTGTTTTATTAATTCACGGTTTTGGTGTTTCCGGGTTTCAATACAGAGACATCGAATTGCCGAACCACCGAGTGTTTTCCATCGATTTGATTGGTTTTGGTTTTAGTTCGAAACCAAGCAGAGTAGACTTTTCCATGGAGTTTTGGAGAGACCAAATTGCCAACTTTGTTTCTGAAGTTGTCAAAGAACCAGTAGCGCTGGTGGGTAATTCTATAGGTTCTTTAGCGGCGGTGCACGTGGCCAGCGAGACGCCGGAGTTGGTGAAAGGCATCTGTTTAATCAATTGCGCGGGCGGGATGAACAACAAAGTGAAACAAATGTCGGGCGATTTCGACGGGTTTGCGTGGCAATATAAACTTGTCGGACCGATTTTCAAAGTCGTTCTGGCGATAATCGATACAATTTTGAAAATAGAGCCCATCGCGACGAAGATTTTCGACAACGTGCGCTCGGAAGAAAGTGTCCGAAACGCGCTTGCTGGTGTGTATAAAAATCCTGCTCGCGTGGACGATGCTCTGGTAAAATCCATCTGCCAAGCCGCAGAGAATGAAGGCGCGCTGGCCTGTTTCGTGAACATTTTAACCGGCAACCCCGGACCGAGACCGGAAGAGTTGATGAATGATGTAACGTGTCCTATATTCATCATTTGGGGCAGTGAGGATCGCATCACGCCCTTGGATTTTCCTCTGGGTAAATATTTCCAAAACTTGCCACAAACGCGAACCGGTCAAAGAAAAACGTCGTTCATCGAGCTCAAAGGGCAAGGACATTGTCTCCAAGACGATACTCCGGAGGAAGTCAACCGGCTCCTTTTGAACTGGTTTCGCAAGGATGATTTATTTTCTTCGTCAGCTTGATGAGACTCGTTGGTCCCCTATTTATTCTTGTATTCTTGTATTCTTGTATTGCGGCTGCTATATGCATACATCTAATCTAAACACTACGTCAAGCTCTAAAGAATAGTTATCACCACATGATCGTGCGCTCCTTGCAATAACATCTCTCCTTCAAAACGAATCATCTTTCTCTTCTTAGCTGCTCGTAAGGTGCCATTCAACGCCTCAAATTCGTTTTGCACCTCGTCGTCGCCAAATAAAGCGCCAAACGTGCACGATTTGTTATCCGTGGATATCCGTTCGATAGCGAGTATGAGTCGTTTGCATTCCGCTTCCACGTCCATTGTGTGTGTACGTGCTCTCTTCCCGTGGTTTCTTCTTCTTCTTCTAGAAAAAGTAGGGGATTTTTGTAAAGGAGCAAGGAACACAAGTAGATTGGAAAACGACGTTTTTAACAACACCACAACGAAAAACGAACGGAACTACACGAAGAAAATCCCCCCTCCGCTTCTCCGCACTCTCAACGCGCTCACAGTCCATCGCACGCGCGAGATGTCTACCGAAGTCGACAAGGACGACGGGGAGGGTGAGAAAGGAGGAAGGAGAAGAGAGCATGGTCTCTTCTCCTGTTTCTCATGCTTTACGAGTACTACGAAAGAAGAAGATTTCGGACAGACCACCATCACCACCACCACCACCAATGAAGGAGGAGGAGGAGGAGGAGAAAAAAGCGAAGAGACATATGCGGCGAATTTGGACGACGGACAAGAAAACGAAAAGATGAATACGGATAAAACGGAGGAAAACGTCCGGATGCAAAATTCACTCTCATCCACTTCCTCCGCTTCTTCGAACGTAAAAACGAAACCATCACCGGGGACGAATCGACGAGTAGGCTCTTTAGTGCTCACGCCATCCGTGCAGAAACTCTCGATCATCATGGACGATAAAGAGCACGAACAGTTGAATCAATACATTATGATTAAAGACTTGGGACGAGGTGCACACGCGAAAGTGAAACTCGGGTTGAACAAGACGGATAATAATTTGTACGCGTTGAAGATACGAAATGAACGTGTGAGAGTATCAGAAGCGGCGGTAAGGAAAGAGATTGCAATTTTGAAGAAGCTTTCGCATCCGCATGTGTTAAAGTTGCACGAAGTCATCGATGATTCAGTGAGTAACGAGTTGATTTTGGTCCTTGAGTATGCGCCGGGTGGGCCTATTTTTACCAGATTCAATAGAGTACCGTTGTCGGAGAAAGTTTTGCACGGATACACGAGAGATATCGTTTTAGGATTAGATTATTTGCACTCCTTGGAGATTGCACACATGGACTTGAAACCAGAGAACATGTTGAAGATGACAGATGGCGTGAAACTATGCGATTTCGGTGTGAGCGTAGATTCCGAGTTGACACGGGCGACCAGGTCGACTCGTTTAGCTGGAACGCCTGCGTTTTTAGCTCCAGAGATGTTGGACGAAACGGGGTTCGATCCAATGCCGAGCGATGTTTGGTCGTTGGGAGTGTGCTTGTATAACATGGCAACCGCACGGTTACCGTTTATAGGAAAGACGGTTTTCCAAATCGTCGCGATGGCAAAGAGCACAGAGTTGAAATTCCCAGACGAAAATGCAGACGCCATTATCAATGCAACGATCGTGCCTTCACCGCCGCCACCAAAATTATCCGATTCGTTGAAAGATATGTTGCGAAAAATGTTAGTAATCGATCCGAAAAATCGCATATCAATTGCTGGGATGATGGAACATCCATGGATGACTGAGGATGGGAGAAGGCCTTTGGGACGACCGAGAACAAAATCGCCTTCGATGAAGTTGGAAGTTACCGAAGAGGATATCGACAACGCTGTGCGAACGAATCCTTTGGCCGCTATTTTACAACCCGCGTTTAGAATAGAAAGGTTCAAGAATGGGGAAGTTCTGATGCGTAAAGGGGAATTAGGCGATAGAATGTATTTCATAAACAAAGGCGAGTGTGAGGTATTGATGGACGCATTGTTAGAAGTAGATGCAGCAGCGGTAGATAATAGTAGTAGTAAAAATAACAACAGTGAAGACGTTCTGTGTGTTAGATACGCAGGTGAAATCGTTGGTGAATTAGCCTTTCTAACTGCGATTGAAAAGCGGAAAGATAAGAAAACGCCGGGTGTTGGGTATAGAAACGCAACCGTTCGCGCTAAAGGTGAAGTGGAATGTTTAGCTGTGACGGTGACTGATATGCTCGAAGCGCTCGAATTTGATGAATCTTCCAGAGCTTCTGTCGTTGAAGTCGCGGAATATAGAAATCGACAAACCGAAGAAGTCATTCAACAAATCGCCGAATCCAAGCTCGATGATGCCAAGCACTCTAAACCGGTGTTGAATATCGAGAAGACTTTGCGGATATTATACGCCGAGGATTCTTTGCCGACACAGATGATTGTCAAAGCGCTCATGCGCAAGATTGGTAAAGTTGAATTGACGATAGCATCAAACGGTCGAGAAGCGGTCGATGTCTGTAAAAAGCTAGAGAAGAAGGAAGAATTGTTCGA
>Ga0163111_10002239_pt1 | contig 12202 bp, 10 predicted proteins | sample CRUFie1St18metaG_FD_109645 | JGI IMG/M metagenome (GOLD analysis project Ga0163111, IMG submission 109645) | Marine microbial communities from the Costa Rica Dome - CRUD Field 142mm St18 metaG | ecosystem: Environmental > Aquatic > Marine > Oceanic > Photic zone | place: Costa Rica: the Eastern... | reverse complement strand
TATTGCAAACATTACGAGTATGACATATCCGACGTGATCGCCAACTCCCCCAGACCAGCCAAGGCTTGCTGCTCCAACCCAAACTTCTGCATCAATGAAACCGAGGTAGTCAGCGCCGCCACCGTCTCCAGTTACGACGGCGTAAAAGAAGGCAGTGAGGAGTCCAAATCCTGCGAATCCCATAAAGAGCCGAAATCCTGGTGAAAACATTTCTTACCTTCCCCTTCTCACTTCGCTATGTAGACGGCAATCCAAATAATGAAGTATACGAATACCAGCGAGTACCAGTACAAGGAAGCAGCAACAACGCCGTCTGTTTGTTTGCTTCCGTATTGACCGGCCATTGTCCGAAATCCTGTTAAAAGAAGTATGACCATTCCAATGATAACGGCCACTAGGTAACTCCCGACAATCGTGAAGATGAGGGTTGCAGCAGTGGTGGGTCCTTCATCAGCGATGAGATTAGTTTGTGATAAGTGCCATGTTGTTTGGACAACAACCATTGCGCCCATTACTAAAGTTGTTCCGATCCCTAAAAGAGCATGTTGTCGATCATCACGCTTGATGGAGTAAACAGCCCATTGCATCACAACTATAGAAATCAAAAGTGTCCAGATGACCATTCCTGGTTGAGTTAATTCGATAGTTGCCTTGTTTGGTATCCATGGCAGCCCTTCAGACCGGACTTGAGCTCTTTCTTTCAGGTAAACGCCGAATACTCCAGCGAAATACATGATCATTGCAGCGACTGCAAAACCGGTTGCTACAAGTGGAGTTCTTCCTCGGACATCAGGAGCTACTGGGAGGTCTGTTGTTCGAAGGTTCATTCGCTACCGCCTCCTACTTCTAGTAGAGGTCGTTCCGAGTTAACAACTGGCGGTTCGTCAAAGTTTCCTGTTGGGGGAGGCGATTCCGTAGCCCATTCTAAAGTGTGACCATCCCAAGGATTGTTGACGTCATCGTTGGAACCTTTACCTAAGAAAATCGAGACAGCCAGATCAAGTAGAGCCAATGCGATGCCGCCGATTAATAGGATTGAGCCAATAAAGCCGATTACGTTCAAGAATTCAACCGCATCTTGGTTCCAGACTTCGGAATTGGAAGTTGCTAAGTAAACTGCATCTCCCTCATCTAGAAAGCCATTAATCAAGTTTGAGCCTGCTGATAGTAGAAGCCCTCCTAAAAGCGAAAGACCTGCAAGGACTCCAATATTATTATTCATCTTTTTACCAAATATTTTTGGTGACCAGTAATAGAGACCAGCTATTGATGCAATCAAGCTAGAGATAAGAGCGTGCTCCATAACTGCAGTTGCAATGACCGTTCCTTGTAAATCTGTTAGCCAATTAATAAGTCCGCTGAGCCAGTCACTATTGATCTCCCTTATTGCGCCTATTGCTGGACCAGATACGTGCAGGGCAGAGAGTGTTGTTCCAACCAATAACCCAATCATTGATATAAGGGCAAGAACTAAGTGCGCAGAAAACTTTGGTTTTCCCTTGACTAGGGTATCAGCGAGACCACCGAGGAAGGTCAGAACTGGCAGTACTACCAGAAGTCCCATGCCAACGAATACTGCTTGATCACTTACATCAGCATTAAAGAACGGTTGAGCGAAAGCACCGAATGAGAGGACTCCGAGAGCACCTATCCCAATTTGTTGAATTGTGTATTGACTCTGTGCTTTGCTTGCGGCAACAGGAATGATCTCGCCAGCTATTCCAAGTACTGGGATAGCAAATGCAAATATCATGGGCTGGGACCACAACCAGGATAACTGACCCCATATATTCTCAACATTTCCGTAACGCAGTGCATCTGCTCCTCGGAAATCAACCCATGAAATCATTAAATTACCAAGCCAAACAGGCATTGCGAGTACCCAAACCCCTGTGGCAACAAGCACTGACCAACTGAACAATGGAAGTTCAAAAAGTGTCATTCCTTGGGGCCTTTGCGTAACTATGGTAGCGATGAGGGTTATTGAAGCAAGCAACACCGCTACGGCTACCATTGCAATAGAAAGAATTGATAACTCGGTGGCTTCAGGATCCATACCTTGCGCAAACTGGGTGAGAGGTTCAGGAACACCGAGGCCTCCATCAGAAAATACGGTCACCACATGAATCAGGATTCCTACCAGCCATGCCCAAAATGCTGCTGCCGCTGCCCGAGGGAACGCTATCGATGGGGCTCCTATTTGAAGGGGCACGAGGTATGTTGCTAACCCTAAAATAAGTGGGATAACACAAAAGAACAATAAAGATGTCCTAGACAGACTCCATGTTTGGAAGTATTGGTTGCTTGAACCAAAATCAAGGATTGATGTTTCTCCTATGTTAATGCGCTCAAGCCGAACAAGAAGATGCAGGACTAGCGAGAGAAAACCACCTGTTAATCCGAACAAAATATACAGTCTTCCCAAGTTCTTATGATCGGCGGTACCAAAAGTACCTGCAAGACCCCCTAATTCAAGGGGCCTTGTTTCCATATCTTCTGTGTTGTTTTCGGTTAAAGGTGTATTTTCTGTCACGTCATTATTTTTCGCTAGGTTTCCCCCAACGCTTAGTCTAATAAGCAAAAAAACATGCTGGACAATCCGCTCAAAATTTCAACGGATTCCCATCAAGACTGTAGTCACCAGATTGACTTCTAGCCGAACTATATAAAGAAATTCAATGCATTTTTTTAAATTTACTATGTGGCGCTAGAAACCTGATCTTACGAGCTGGTCAACTGCCATTAACGAAAAGAGGATGGTGATATAACTTATTGAGAATCCAAAGAGACGCATAGCGGATTTTTTTGTTGGATTTATCATCACTTGAAAAGAGAAAAGAGTGAACATTGCCCCCATTACTATTGCAGTTATCAAGTAAACAACTCCCATATCTGCAACTGGAACAAAGATAAGAGATGCAGCCCATACTTGAAAGGCGTAGAGAACCATCCGGTATCCAGTAACTTTTGTTCCTTCTATAACAGGCAACATTGGGACTTCAGCGTTTGAGTAATCATCCTTATATCTAATTGCGAGTGCCCAGAAGTGAGGAGGGGTCCATAGAAATATGACCAAGAAAAGGATAATTGGCGGCCAGTCTATGGAGTTTGTTACTGAAGACCAGCCAATCAGTACTGGAACAGCACCTGCAGCACCACCGATGACGATGTTGCTTGTAGAGGATCGTTTAAGCCATAAACTGTAAACGAATACATAGAATAGACACGCTGACGCTGCCAAGATAGCGCTAAGTAGATTCACAAATACCCATAGCCACACGAACGCTATAGCCTCAATTGCAATTGCGAATGATAACGCTTCTGTAGCGGTGAGAACTCCTGTTACAAGGGGTCGATTTTTAGTCCGCTCCATTAATTTGTCAATGTCTCGGTCTATGTACATATTTATTGCGTTAGCGCCTCCAGCTGCAAGGGTTCCGCCCAGAAGAGTTGCAACGATTAGCCATACCGAAGGTAAACCTTCGTCGGCGACGATCATTGTTGGTACTGTTGTGATGAGAAGAAGTTCAACTACGCGTAGCTTCATCAATGCAATAAATCCAAGTATTTTACTTCTTAATGAAACTTTAGAAACTGTGTCGTTCCCCATACTTTGAGGGTAGGGGTTTCTTCACATTTTCACCAAGATTAAGGCGGGAATAAACCTACAAATTAATTTCATTCTGAGGTGTCGTTCTGTGATTCATCATGGTGGACTATATGTATGGGAAGTTTTTCTATCTCACCAGCCCAGTATCAAAAAATTACTCGAATTTCATTATTACTTCTTGCGTTCATTATTGTCACTGGTGCTGCTGTGAGGTTAAGCGGGTCGGGTTTGGGTTGCTCAGACTGGCCTACATGTGAGAATGATCAACTAGTAGCTGAAATTGATGATGTTCACGCAATGGTTGAGTTCGTGAATCGAGTAATTACTGGATTTGTAGCTTTGGCTGTGATTATCGCGGTTTTAGGTTCTCTTTTCAGAGCCCCCAAACGAAAAGATCTAACCTACCTTTCAATAGGTCTCGTTGTGGGCGTAATAGTTCAGGTAATTGTAGGAGCTCTTGTGGTTCGCGAGCACCTTCCCCCGAGCCTAGTCATTACTCACTTTCTTGTCTCTATGGTCCTAGTCTGGAACGCAGTTGAGCTGGATCACAGATCTCGACTTCCCGACAAGGCGACGAATTCTCTATCCGATAAAACATTAAAAGGGATGACAAAAGTGCTTCTTTCAATCGGAGTGGTCGTTATCGTGACTGGAACTATCGTGACGGGTTCAGGTCCTCACAGCGGGGCTGAAAAGCAACAGATACTGGAGGCACTGGAAAACCAAGGAGAAGCACCAGCAATCTCGACACTAGAAGTTGAGGTTGAGAGACTTCCCTTTGAAGTCCCGGATGTTGCGCGAATTCATGGTATTAGCGTTATTATTTTCCTTCTTTTCACATTAAGACTGCTCTTTATGATTAAAAAAAATTCACCTGCATTATTGGCTAAGGGTCAAAATTTAATGGCAGCTATTATTGTTCAAGCTGGAATTGGGTATCTTCAATATTTCACAGGTGTTCCAGCTCTTCTTGTAGGCATACATGTCGCGGGAGCAACTTTAATTTGGGTTATGATTTTGAGACTGTACCTCGCAGTTCATCAACCTATTCCTGAGAAAAGTAACATTGCAGCTCAAAGCCCTATCTAATAAAATTTCCAGTGAGGAAGAAGTCAATTCTTTCAGTGCGCTAAGTGGGTCTACAGTTCTTCAAGAAAAGCGCGATAGAAAATTAAAGCACGAATTTGATAAGGAATGGATTGTAATTGTTTGGAATGATCCGGTAAATCTCATGTCTTATGTAACTTTTGTCTTTCAGAAGCTATTCGGATACTCGAAAGAGAAAGCCACAAACCTGATGTTAGATGTTCACCACAAAGGAAAGGCAGTTGTTTCGCGAGGAACCAAAGAAAAGTCCGAACTTGATGTTTTCCAACTACATGAATACGGGCTGTGGGCAACAATGAAGCAAGACTAGGGCGAATGGAGATTATCAAACTTGAAGGTGGTTCACTTTCAATAAATATTAATAGAACAGAGAAAGAAATTCTGAATGAGTTAACAGATGATCTTTTGATGAAACTAGGGACTGAAAATCCTCAAACTCTTGTGCCGAGACTATTTCCGGAAGCGATTTTGGATGAGCCTGACCTGGATTCTGAATATAAGGCCATGACAGCACACCAATTGGAGGATTCACATCGTAAAGCTATTAAGGCTTTAAATTTACTTACCTCAGGAAATGAAATCACGTTAGATGATTTTCTTTTAGTAATAAGAGGGTTGAATATCATCCGACTTGAATTAGGCGAGAAGTTAGACATTGATGATGAATGGCATAGTCCACCAGCAGTTGACGATAGGCAATACAGGTTATGGATAGTCTTTCAATATCTGGGGCAAATGCTCTTTCAATGCGTTGAAGGGCTTGAAGGAGATTTTTAAAGAAATCAAATTGTTTCTAGATTTGGCACCAAAGGGCCTTGCAGGTTTGGTATCGTGACTGAACCTAATCATTTAGGTGTCCCGCCCCGTTCGTCTAGCGGCCTAGGACGCTGGCCTTTCACGCCGGTAACACGGGTTCAAATCCCGTACGGGGTACAAATACACTTCATGTGGTTTAAATTGGTTTATTCAATTTGATAGCGTAGAGTGTCATCCGGTTCTTAGAACCGAAAATCGCCTTATGGTGATCCTTAACAAAGTAAAATTTGTTGAGAATACGGTCCCGTGGTGCAGTTTGGAGTGCACGCCGCCCTGTCAAGGCGGAGGTCGCGGGTTCAAATCCCGTCGGGACCGCCACAAATTCTCATAATATGAGAATTTCGTGGGGGTCGGGTAGCTCAGTTGGCAGAGCGGCCGCCTGAAAAGCGGTAGGTCACCGGATCGACGCCGGTCCCGACCACAGAATGGGTCAGCGGGAAACCGGTGGCCCATTCTTATTTTCACCCCGTTTAACCTGATACTTCTTAAAAAGGTAAGCAATAAAGGAAAGTAAGACGCCAAGAACTATGCCTTGATCAATTCTCGGGGCTGTAAGTAATGTAGCTATCAATGTGCCGATAGCAATTAGAGCTTGTCCGAAGTCGTTTTTGAGTAAATCCAAGAAATCAAGTGGTTTTATCAATTTTACTACTGCCCAAATAACTGTCGCCCCTAAGATGGCGCTAGGTAATTCAGACAATAGCGACGCTAGTGGAAGTAAAGATAAGACGATTGCTCCCGTGATAGCACCCGACCAGGGAGTTTCAGCTCCAGCTGCCTTATTCAAAGAACTTCTTCCGAAAGAGCCTCCGACTGGAAAAGAGTTTGAGACGGCCGACGCCATATTGGCTACACCTTGACTTACAAACTCTTTACTTGGATTCCAAGTTGATCCAACTTGTTTTGAAAAGGTTCGAGCAATGGCGGCTGGTTCAGCAAACCCCACAACTGCAATAATTAAGCCTGGCAATAACAATTCCCCAAATGAACTCCATTCAAAGTTAAATTTTAATGCAACGAAACTTCCGCTCAACTCTCCAACGACAGGTCCAGAGTAGTCAATTAGGTTGCTTATAAGAATTCCGGAAACGACAGCTAATAGAACTCCTGGGAATAAGCGATTTAATCGGCGACCGCCTAGGACAATCAGAATGGTCAATATTGAAAAAGTAATTGCTCCAAAGTGCCACATCTCAGGGCTGGTGATTGCGTCCCAACCTGACCTGAGTATCCCACTGTCAGAATTTTGAACACCCAATGATTTAGGAAGCTGAGAAAAGATAATTAAGATCGCAGCACCATTTGTGAATCCCAAAATAACTGCATCAGTTAGAAGATCAGCGATCTTTCCTAATTTACAAATGCCCAGAAGGAGCCTAATACCTCCGACTATCAGGGCTAAAAGAGCTGCTAGTTCGATATACCCTTCAGTAAAAGGCTTCTCTAGGCTCTCTAAAGCTCCGTAAGCTAATAAGGCTGTTAGAGCTACTGGTCCTGTTTGTAAATATGGGGACGATGCAAAAATTGCAGCTAGCAGGGAGGGGATTGCAGCTGCATAGAGCCCATATTTAGCAGGCATTCCGGCTAGCTCGGCATAGGCTAAACCCTGAGGAAGAGCTAGTAATGCAACCGAGATCCCAGCGACGATATCACCACCTCGAGGCTTAACTATTGTTAAATTTATTCTTGATCGGCGCATCAGCAGAGATTTTCTTCTCTCAGTATGGCTTGCGCTATGAGAATATCTTCAGGGAAAGTAACTTTTATGTTCCGCTCTGATCCGGGTATGACGCAGATTGGAACCTTTGGAAAATATTTTGCTATCACTCCACAATCATCTGTTGGCGAAAATAATTCATCAGTTTCTAATCTTTTATGCCCTGCAACAATTCGCTGTAATCTGAACCCTTGCGGCGTCTGTGCTCTCATTAAAGAATCTCTGCTGGGAATTCGAAGCACTTCACTTTCCTCAATCTCGAAGGTTGTTTCTTTTGAGGGCACAGCTACAGAGACAGCTTCATATGCATCTAAAGCTTCAACGCAACCCGATATCATTTCCGCAGAGATGAAAGGTCTGGCCGAATCATGAATGAGGACCTTCGGGTTGTCGCCAGATTTTATAGATTTTAGACCAGCGAAACTTGATTCAGATCTGGTATTTCCTCCTTCTATAATTTGTTGGACTTTCTTTGTGTAGGGTTGAGAAATCTCACGAACACGGCCTGAAAGCTCCTTTGAGACAACAAGAATGATCTCATCAACTAGGTCGTGTTCATATAGAACTTCAAGAGAATGCTCAATGAGAGGCTTCCCATCCAATTCCATCAACTGTTTTGGAACCGAATCATTAAACCTGTTACCAGTCCCTGCCGCAAGAAGAATAGCTATAGCCATCCCCTAATCTTAGGATTATTTATCGCTTCTTTATCTACTACAGAAATTTTCTTTAGTCTTTTGTTATAGACAAAGAAGGCAATCATTAGGTTTGTAAATGTGCAATGGAAGTTTAAGTAGGGTCTGAGACACTCACATCAATACGAAATGAGGACTATCAAAGCAATAACTCCTTTGATAAGAGGAGGGGCAGGATTCGTATTTAACAGATATTATTTCATAAATTAATCAAAGTATTGAGACGCTTTTTTAAACGGTCTACACAAGTCAGCTACCACACCATCGTGATTAAATTCGTTTTCGGGAATCCCTATTTCTTCGTTTATATCCTCACCAGAGTACCAAGTCCCAAAAATATGATCCCAGATTGTTAAAATATCTCCATAATTTGAATCGAAGTGTTTGACTTCTATCGAATGGTGAATCCTATGTCCTACCGGAGAGAACACAACCCATTTCCCAAACCATCCATATGTAAAAGGAACAAATGAATGCTGGGCCATATCAATCAATCTTCTGACATAATAGATGGTCCCTATCACCCATATATCTGGATAACCTATGAACATCATTGGTAATACAAGAAAAGGTACCTTTAGAATCGTCTCAACTGGATGAACTCGATTACCTGTAAATACTGTGAACGAAGTTGCTGAGTGATGAAAAGCATGGAACTCCCATAAAGATCTGAACTTATGTAATGTCCGGTGGTGCCAATAAAGAAGAAAATCTGTAACTACGAAGTACGCAATCCATTGAAGGTAATCTGAGGGAATTTCTGCCACTATGTTAGTGCTCCACTGAGAGAAAAACTTTGGAATAATAGCCGACAATCCTCCTGTAATAATTGTTGGAATTACCCAGATGAAACCCAAAAAAGCTAAAGGTGCTATTACCAGATCTGCTCGGACGCTAGGGTGGAAGCTGATTATCTTTGCGAGTGCACTTTTCTTTCCAAGAACATTCAAATCAATCAGCAAAATAAGACCAATTGAATAAAGGTAAGCCCCTTTTGACCCAAAGGATGTTAATTCTTTTGGCCATTTCTCGAAAGGGGCAATTATGTGGGAATGGACGCTACTCCAATAGTAGGAATGGTTAGAACGAAGATATAGAAACCAAAGAAGAATCAAAGCTCCACAAAGCCCTATCTTGAAAAGTGTCTTCAATGGTGTTGAACTTACAAAAGAATTTTGCGGATCAGCTTTTCTCTTCATCGGATTTATTCTCAAATAATCTGCCACTTCTTGGTGGCGGGGGCAGGATTTGAACCTGCGACCTTCGGGTTATGAGCCCGACGAGCTACCAAACTGCTCCACCCCGCGCTGAGATCATAATTATGCCGGCGATAAGTCATACCCACAACTTCATTTACATTTTCTATAGTATTTTATGATTTTGGGTTTTCAAGAATGGTGATTTCGCCGGTTGATCCGTTAACTCTAACGCGTGTTCCGTCTTGGATAATTTCAGTTGCATCTTTGACAGCCACGACACATGGCATTCCTAATTCTCGTGAAACTATAACTGCATGGCTCATCTGACCGCCCACGTTAACCACAACAGCCTCTGCAGGGACGAATAATGGTGTCCAGGAGGGGTCTGTTAGCGGAGCTATTAGGATATCGCCTGGGCCAAGATCTTTAGGGTCAGAAGGGTCCTTGATGACTTTGGCTGTTCCTTCTGCTACGCCAGGGCATCCCCCAAATCCTTTCAGTATCTCGCCCGGATTGGCACGTGCGCTGTGGTTGACTTTTATTTCAGACCTAAGAGGCCAAGTATTAGGGTCAGGGATTTTTCCCTCAAATATAAACGGCGGGATACGATTTGAAAGTTCGCCTCTTACGCGCTTTCTTTCGCTGATTTTTTCATCAAATGCAGGTGGGTTGTCTATAAATTCATCTAATTCATTTTCGAGTATGAACCAGAGGTCTATCAATTCGGCGTTGTTTCGTTGTTCTGCTGTTCGGTTTGCTAATTCTCTTGTTATGAGACGGGCAACATGTATGAGGTCAACGATTGTTGTTTTAGATCTCTCTCTAGCCTGTGAAAAGAGTATTGAAGAATGTAATGCCTTTTCAAATAGCCAAGAGCTAAGTCCTTTAAGCTCTTGGCGAGCATTGAGTGTTGCTTCTTCTCGTTTCTTTGAGAGTTCCTGAGAGCGCACTGAGGGCGAATTTTTGTCATCCGTTAGTCGCATTCTGTCTATCAGCGTTAAAACTGATGCTGGGTTAGTTCCCCATGTTTCACAAGCTGTTTCCCATTCATTTGGTCCTCTGCTACCGAATACATCGAGGAAATTGTCAAAATGTTCTATAAATTCTTGTGCTATGTCTGATTGACGTAATCTAACTTCTAGGTCTGATAAACCGGCATTAAATATTGCCGTTAATTCGTCACTGTTGGCGGCCATTCTTCCTAGTTTCCAGAGCGCAAAAGAAGGTTCAGCGCTATCTATATCGCCAAGCCCGCCAAGAAGTGTTAAAGCTATAGACCTGTCACCAAGTCGTTCCTCACAGATAGTAGATAAGAGCTGCACCGCTCCACCAGCTTGTCCTGTGATGTCCAAATGGTGCGTAAATAAAAGGTTCGCCGGTTCCATAATTTCACGCATAGCTTCTACGAGAACCTCATCTGGCGAATCAAGTATTTCCGGTAGTCGGCTTTGCCATTGTGAAACTAAGTTTCGGTCTTGATCTAGAACTGGGAGATCGCTGGTGTGTAACATTTTCCAGCCGTACCTTAAGATTCTGAGGCTCGCTATTACGCTTTTATCCTGTTTGTTCGGAATATATTCTGGAGCCTCATGTTCTGATCCGTAGTAGGTGGCATCACTCTTTTCTATTGTTGTTCCAGGCGTTCGGATAGCTATCATTCTCCCGAAAGATAAATTCAGGTACATATAACCTGCAAAGACGCCTCCAAAACAAGTGGGACCATCTTTGATGTCTTTAAGGGTGATAACGCCAGCATTTATTGCAGCTTGTGCAGAGGCTATTTCACCGGCTTTACGGGTCAATGTAATTGTCAATGGATAGGCAACTTCTGGCCATACCTCACCAGCATTGCCTCTTGTGTAGACCGGATATCTAGTTGATGGAACCTGTGTAATATATTTACCGAGTCCTAAGTCGACCATCTGGGCATATTGATTTTCCATGCTAGAACCATATGTCAGTCTATTTACTTGCGCCAAATGAGTCGGCACGCTCTAATGCACTATAGGAATGGAGTTTTGTATGGGGAATAAAGAGATTGTAGAGAACTATTGGACGGCACATTTTGATCGTGATTGGGCAAAGATGGCAACATTTTTTTCTGATAGTGCGCACTACACAGATGTTGGGCTAGACGCAGTTGGTGCGAAAGGGCCGCAAGAGATTATTCTTCGACTTCGGTTAGGGATTGAGCCATTGGAGGGATACGAGCATTTCCCTAAGAATATGGTTTGTGAAAATAATATAGTTGTGACCGAACATGTTGAACAGTGGCGTTTCCATACTGGCGAAGTTGTAGATCATCCATTTACGTCAGTTATGGAGATTACTGATGGACTAATTTCTCGTTGGCATGATTATTCGCATCTTGGCAATTTGCTTGATCAAGCGCCGCAGTGGTGGCTTGATCACATCATTGTTGGCTGGCGAGATAATCCTAATTTGTAGGTTTTTCTAACGGTCAGTGAATATTTGAAGTATGTACCAGAACATGGTCATGAGGGAGGCAAAAAGTGTAACTGATGCTCCGACGTATGCGTGCGCTGGGTATGACTGCATTATTTTCTGGGTGTTGTAGAGGATTGATGCTCCCATCAAAGCAACCATTCCAACTGAGAACCAGGTTCCGAGATTAGCGCCAAATAGGAGCGCTGCAACAATGAGGATCAGAGCACCCATGACTCCCCAAGTCACGATTGGTCGGAGGAATGATAAATCTTTTCTGGTGGTCCATGCGACTAGTGAGAGACCGGCAAATCCCATAGCAGTTACTACTGCTGCGCCCCATACATCTCCTGAGGATTCTTTCACATTAAATACGTAGAAGAGGAAAGGAGCGAAAATAACTGCTTCTACAGCTGCGAAACCGAATAACCCTCCGTATTGTCTGCCGACGTTCTCAAGATCATAAACCGCTTGGGTTGCTATCCATGTTCCGAGCATGAAGATACCAAGGAACAGGAGCCATGCTCCACCGCTTCCAGCTACGGTGTTATAGGTCCATTCTGCAAATCCGCTTGCAAAATATAGATATTCAAAGGCCATGAAGGATGCAAGT
>Ga0163111_10002238_pt1 | contig 12203 bp, 17 predicted proteins | sample CRUFie1St18metaG_FD_109645 | JGI IMG/M metagenome (GOLD analysis project Ga0163111, IMG submission 109645) | Marine microbial communities from the Costa Rica Dome - CRUD Field 142mm St18 metaG | ecosystem: Environmental > Aquatic > Marine > Oceanic > Photic zone | place: Costa Rica: the Eastern... | reverse complement strand
TAAACTTTAGTAGGCCAATTAATTTAAATATTTTTTAAAAGTCAATAAATTCTTAGTTTTCCAATTTAAGATTAATTTAAATAAGATTTTTATCATTACAAGGATATCAGATATATCAATGCCTTTCGACTTAAAAAATAAGAAAAATAATTAGAACTCATTTTCGACACCGAAAAACAATTTAATAATATATTTTTAATTATTTATTAAATTGAAATACTATAATTCTTAAAAATTATCAACTAAGAACTTCGTTTCTTAACTAAACATATACAAACTGTAAACAATTATTAGAATCAAAAATATGTTTAAAAAATCATGACTGTTCATCAAGATTACGAAATAAAAATCAATCTAAATGAATTGATAGAAAAGAGAATACCATGTTGTGATTTTCTTCACCCAGATCATTGTTTAACTGAAAAACAAGTTTCAGAAATTGCGCATGATATTCGTATGAATTTAAATTTACATGACCTGTATAGGCAAGTTGATCAACACATAATGAATTTTGTTAATAGCACTGGTATTGATAATAAAGAACATTGGGTAGAACCACATCTACCAGATTTAGATAGAGATTTAAAGGAAGAAGTGGGTATAGAGTTTGATTAAACTCATAATTATTTAAATTTAATCAATATATATATTTTTTTTCAAGTTCATCAATTAGTTTATAAATACGTTTTGCAGATTTTCTCCTTTTTTTTAAAAGGTAATAAGTTAGAGAACCAAGTAAAATAAAAATTGGAGAAATAATAATAAAAATTTCTGAATTAAACGTCATCAAGCAATAATTAACTTATATATTTAAATTATTTAAAAAACACCTTCAAAAAAATAGGTACTTTATACAAAGTATCAAATTAAAACTAATTAATAAGATTTTCTGAATAAAGATCCATAAGAAATTTTTGCCTCTACATTATTTAATGTATAAATTTTACAAAAAGAGATCTATAAAATGATTTATTGTTTTGCCTTGACATTAAGTGAAATGGGAATAAGTAAATTAGAATTTATAGTAATAGGTTCAGTATTATTAATATTTCCAATATTATTTGTTTCTGCATCTAAAAATCTTGATTCAAAGGGAGTATTCCAATGGATGATGGAAAAACCTAATGATTGGATTGGAAGAAAATAAATAAGAGGAAATATTACTACTCAAATGCCAATTTGTCTAAGCTTAAAATAGGAAAATCATAAACCTGACAATTACTTTCTAAGTTATCTACTATGCTATTTTTGAGAATTGAATAATCTATAAATTTGTTTAATTTATTATTTTTAAATTCCTTATTGGTTTCTCCAATTGCAAAAGCCAAGGAACCTTCCGTTGAAATCCCAAATTGAGATGTATTACAATAAGTTCGAGAAAATTTATTTGAAATCTTTCTAATATATTTGTCAAGAAATTCGGGTGATATTTCCTTTGAATAAGATGGATTACTAAAAATAAAGAAAACAAGTGAAACAAGTAAAATAAAAAACCTTTTAATCATAAAATTTTCATAGTTTTGAATTAATATATTTCACTTTCTTCGTTTATAAATTTTTTATCTTATTAAAAATTAAAAAACTTAATCAAATTGTTGTATATTTTCAACAAATGTTGTGAAAATATTTTCTAAATGATAGCTGTAAGATTCTCACTTTTTAAGAAAATTTCAAAAAACCTAAGTACTTTTGCAATACTAAATTAAAAATCATTATAAAAAATCAATAGCCAACATTCATTTGTTGTTCAATTAAAATTTGATAGGGTTTATTAATTTACATATTACTTTAAATAATATTTTGTAATAAGAATCTTTGGTATCACTTGATTTATTATTTTTTGATAGTAATTTAGGAAAAAATAAAGATTATGTGCTTACCAGAATTAATTTATTCTCCAATTGATGGGGGAACAATTCATAGATATGAAATTAGTGGTGGCAAAAGAAAGTTTATGCGCTTTATTGGTTGTTATCTTGGGCAATGCAACTTCTATAAAACTATTGATGATGCCATTGATTACATCAAAAACCTTAAAGATGTTCAGAATCTGCATGAAACTCACTAAAAAGTAACTATTGATGAGATAGAAAATGATTTTACAACTGGGTTTTAAATATTGCTACAAATAATAGAGAAATTCTCTTTTATGAGAAATTGATTATTTACTTGCGTTATAGTTCCGGAAGATAACTAGTCAATTAAAAAAAGAAATTAGTTTATGGAAAATAGGCAAATTAATTTTTTTAAATCTAAAGACTTTAATACTGTTCTAAAGCCTTTTAAAAAGGGAACAGTAGTAAAGATTGACTCGTTTGACATTAGAGAAAGCCAGAAAGAATTAAAGATAGGTCTCTACGGTTGGTATGCTATTTGTCCTACTGAGGAACTTAAAAAAAACAAAATACACTATTTTTCTCTTTATGATACGCCTCTTCTTTTATATAGAGATGAGGATGAAAAAGTAAGATGCATAAAGAATATTTGTCCTCATAGAGGAGCTTCATTTTATGGAGGTAACGTCTTAAATGGAGTAATAACATGTCCCTACCATGGAGCAAAATTCAGTTCATTAGGAAGTTGCCAAAACCTTGATCGCATAACATGTAGTCATATAGTTGATACTAATTATGACAACTATGCGAAGAAAATTCACCTAGCACAATATAAAGTAAAAGAAAATGATGATTATATTTTTGTTTATTTTACTAAAAATTCGGAGACTGATTTAAATGATATAAATGAAGATTCTCCCTTCAGTAATTACGAATTAATAAATAATGGATTCAATCCCAAAGATTATGTCTCAGAAGAGGTATTAGTTGACTTTAAATGTGATTGGTCAAGAATTATAGAAAATCACTTAGATATTCTTCATATATTTTGGGTTCATGGAGATACTATACCTGACAAAGATGTTAACAAAAACGTACTTGTAAGCTTTAATCAGAAGATAAATATTAATCCTAAATATATTGAGAGTATTTATTATTATAAAAATGATCCAACAAAAGAATTTATTAGAATCAAATATATACCTCCTGGAAGAATATTAATTTATAAAGAAGATCCTTCAAGCTCAAGATATTTACAAGTTCTTGATCACATACCTTTAGGTGATAATAGAGCAAGAGTAATAGTTAGACATTATCGAAAATTCTTAAAAAATAAACTAATTAACAATTTATTATTATTCAAGGAGACACAAAAGAAAATATTTTATAAGATATTTGATGAAGATTACATGATTCTAAAAACACAAACATACAACCATAAACTAGGTTTAATACAGAAAGATGAAATTAAATTATTAGGTGAAGACAAAATAATTAATTATTTTTGGAAATGGTATAAAAAATCTGAAGATAAAGATTACCCTTGGAAAAATATAAAAAATAGCAACCTAAACATTTACGATGATTTGATCTTAAAGCATCCCCCTGAAATCAAAAAACTAGAAGTAATTAATAATATTAATATTATAAGAAAAACATTTATAAGATTTGCGGCACCACTCTTATTGTTAATGCTTATTATATAATTTTTTTCATGAATAAAATTAATAGACCAGCATGGCTAAATTGGCTATATCTTATTATCTTTATTTTAAGTTCAATTCAATTGTTTATATTTTGGAGTAGTAAATTTTAGTGGTAAATAATTATTGGTTCGAAGCAGAAAATATAAATTGTTTGAAGGGTAATTATAAAGTAGTTAAAAACTTAAATTTAAGACTTAAATACTCAGAAAATGTAATGATATTAGGTCCAAATGGTTCTGGAAAATCATCATTAATAGAGTTAATTAATAGAAATATATATCCTGTAGTTGGTAAAGAAGTGATATTTAAATTATTTAATAAAGAACTTATTAATTTATGGGAGTTGCGAAAAAGAATAAGTACCGTAAATAATGAAATAAAGGAGAGGATTAATCCTGATTTAAAAGTTTTTGATTTTATACTAAGTGGTTTATATGGAAAATATTGTTTGATATCAAATAAATCAATTAGTGATATTTCTAGAGTTGAGAGATTCATCAAAGAAATTAATTTAGTTAGTTTATCTCAAAAAAAAATAAACTATTTATCGGACGGGGAGAAACAAATTGTTCTTATTGCAAGAGCCTTAATTAATAATCCGAAGATTCTAATCCTAGATGAACCTGTAGCTAATTTAGACTATAAATCAAAATTTTTTGTTATTGATAGGATTAATGAATTATCTAAATTAAGTACCAATATATTATGCATAACTCATGATATTTCAATGATCACAAATATTTTTGATCGCATAATAATGTTAAAAGATAGAGAAATCATTGCCGACGGGAGTCAGTTAGAAATTATAAAAAGCGAGAATATCAATAAGTTATTTGATACAAATATTGAAGTAATTGGACATAAAGGAAATTGGTCTATAGTTAGAAAATTCAAATAATAATGATAAATATAACTATAATTGCCATAACAAAATAAATTAATTTTTTATTAATTGTTGAGAAGAAAGATTTTTTTCTGAATGATGTTGATCCGCACTTAAAGCAAACCATTCTTCCTCCCAAGGAACGATCTGAGACGATGGATGAACTTCCGCATTTAATACAGATTATATTTTCTTTCATTTATAGTTTTAAATATCTCTTTGAATACAAATTAAATGCTCTTATCAGATTGTAAAGAAAAACTTCAAAATTATTTTTGTTAATGAGAATCTGTTGCAACAAGTAATTTTATAGGGCATAATTGATAATAATTCTCATTAGCAAAGTTTAAGTAAATGAATTTCCATAATTATGGAGAGTCCTCGTCTAAATCAGTAAGAATAATAACTGGTCAGTCTGTTCTAATAGATCCATCCTCAAGACCTAAAGGAACTTGTCTAGAAGTTGAAAGTGGAATTGCCAGAGTCTATTGTCCTTGTGAAGAAACTGAAGGAATGACGTTAGCTTTTTTACAGTCAGGTGATCAATTAAGAACAGACCTCTTATGCAGTGAGGGTGTTTGTGTTGAAGCATTAACAGATTTATCTTTTCATAGTAACGTAAATATTGCAGAAAATAGCGGTTTTGACGCTGTTAACGAATGGACTCTTCAGCTTTTAAGAATTAGACATTTAGGCAATGCAGAACAAAGATTACAAGCACTATTTTCAATATTAGTTAATCGCCTAGGAAGAAGATGCGGTCAATGGTGTGAACTTCCATTTAGGCTTACTCATGAGAGAATAGGTGAATTAATAGGTTCAACTCGTGTAACTTCAACCCGGTTAATTTCTAAGTTGAGGTCATCAGAGTTATTAATTGCACCTATTGGCACGCAGACGGTAAGTGTAGCTCCTTCTTTCATAGAATCATCACCTCTTTGAGAATATGAAAATTTCTGAATCGATTACTAGCAATTTATTAATCGAAGTTGATTCATTAAGTTACAGAGTTAGAAATATAAAGCAGTGTTTAAGGACAGCGACAAATTCCCGACTAAAGGAAAGATTAGTTGAGGAAAATAATATTATTCTTGCCAGAGTTAATGAAATTAATGATATTGCCAAATTATTAAAGAAGCATTCATATGAAAAAATAAATTTCAAAAGTTTACTTTTCGAAAAATGTAAAAGAACACTATTTGAAAATCAAACTGAAAAGAATTTATTTTCTCTTTAGATCACTATCAATTAAAAGGATTGCAGAAGGCTGATTATTAGCAAATCTTACTTTTCCAAGAATATGTGCAAATTCGTCCTCAGATTTAGTTTGAACTTCAACAATAGGGTCAAGAAAGACGTTAGTTCTAGTATCGAAAATTCTTTCTGAAATCGAATAAAGCTGTTGTAAGGATGCAGTTAAATCTGTTTCCATATTGAAAGAATAAGATATGAGGTCCTCTATAGAATCCCAATTCTGGACTGGTGCAGGAAGACTCTTAAGTTTTACATTCTGCCCACGAGCAACAAGATAATTAGCAAACTTTTGCGCATGTTCCATTTCAGACTTAGATTCATTGAGAAAATATTCTGAAAACCCATGAAGATCACGTTCTTGGAACCACAAATAAATAGAAAAATATTGAACATTTGCAAATCTTTCCATTGTTAAATGTTCGAAAAAGTTCTCTAACAAATCATCATCCATCGGTTGAGCTACAGCTCTACCTGAAGGACCATAATTGATTAATTTTTTTGTTTTTAATTTATTCTCAGCCATTTTTAAAAGAAGAACTAACTAAATAATACAACATATTGTATAAATTAGTCTTAGAAAAAGCATTAAAATTACATAAATGAATATGATACTGAATATCAATAGCAATACTAATAAATGATTTTTGACTACTGCTATTCTAAATTTTCATTAAATAATAAATTATATGTAAATAAAAAGAAGAAATGTAAAAAGAATAAATGCTCAAACTGGAAAGGCGGTAAATGTAGATGCTATTAAAATTCAGATCAAATATTTTCCTTTATTGCTCCTGGATATAAAAAATAAAAAGAATCCTTCTTTATAGTTAGAGAACATTTATCACCAATATTAAAAAAACTATTAATGCTAGTTCTAACTCTTAATTTCTCGCCATTAATAGATACTTTATAAATTAGATATTCACCAAGAAATTCTTTTGAGACTACTAATGCATTCCCATTTCTAGATTTTTTAATAGAAATAAATTTTGGAGAAATAGAAATAAATTTAATATTGTTATCACCTACCTTAGCGCCAGGTTTAATTTCACCTAAACAAGATAAGTAAATATTGTCTTCTTGTTTTAGCTTTACAATATTATTTCCTAAAATAAAACTACTCACAAATAAAGTTCTTGGCTCATCTAGAAGCTTCATTGGGCTATCTAATTGATGTATTTTACCTTCATTCATTACAGCGACCTTATCGCAAATAGACATAGCTTCTTCTGGATCATGTGTGACCATCAAACCACTAGCATTACAATCACGGAGAATATTTGGAAGTTCACTTCTCAACTTGAGTTTGACATGCATATCTAAACTGCAAAAAGGTTCATCTAGTAATATAAAATTTGTTCCGGGAGCCAGAGCTCTTGCTATTGCAAGTCTTTGTTTTTGACCACCCGATAATTCATGTGGATATCTACTAACTAACTTATCAAGACCGACAATATTTATTAAATAATCAACTCTGGATCTATCATTTTTATTCTTCACCCCAAAAAACACATTTTCGATAACAGTTAAGTGAGGGAAAAGTGCATAATCTTGAAAAACCATACCTATGTTCCTTTTCTCTGGTGTAAGTATTCTTTTTGAATTTGAAATTTCTTTTTCATTTAGGAGAATTCTTCCTTTTGAAGGATATTCAAAACCAGCTATTAGTCTTAAAAGAGTAGTTTTTCCGCAACCAGAGGGACCAAGCAAGCCTAATAATTCACCACTTTTAATTTTTAAATTAATTGAATTTAATGTCCAATTGGAAGATTCTTGTTTATTATATTTATGATATAAATTATCAATTACTAACGCCTTATTTTTCACTAAACATTTTGCTTTCGAATTTAAAACTAGCAGAAAATATTCTTCTAAAATAAATACTGTATAAATTTATACCCTAAACTAAGAATTGAATTAATGAAAAAGAGTGAGAGAGCCGAAGTAATAATTAAAGAACTTGCAAAACTATATCCATCTCCCCCAATACCTCTAGATCATACAAATTCTTTTACACTTCTTGTAGCTGTAGTTTTAAGTGCTCAGTCAACAGATAAGAAAGTTAATGAATTAACAAAGAGTCTATTTAAAGTCGCAGAGACTCCGGAAAAGATGGAAAAGCTTGGTATCCCTGGAATATATGACTTTATCAAACAATTAGGTTTGTCTAATCAGAAATCAAAAAATATATATCAGCTATCAAAACTATTAATCAAGAGACACAAAAGTAGAGTTCCAAATACATTTGAGGAGCTTGAATCTCTACCGGGGGTTGGTCATAAAACTGCGTCTGTTGTTATGTCACAAGTATTTAAAATACCCTCTTTTCCTGTTGATACTCACATTCATCGTCTAGCACAAAGATGGGGTTTATCTAGCGGTATAAATGTAAGGCAAACAGAAAAAGATCTTAAAAATCTATTCCCTATTAAATATTGGAACAATCTACATTTACAAATAATATTTTATGGAAGAGAGTTTTGCACAGCAAGAGGATGTGACGGAACAAAATGCTTTATGTGTCGTAAGCTTTACCCAAATAGAAAAAAAAAGATCATTTGTAAAAAGCCATAAAATTTTTAATATAATAATTAAATAAATTTTAAAATCATGAAAATAGCTATTACAGGTGCCTCCGGTAAAACTGGTTATAGAATTGCTGAAGAAGCAATTAAAAAAGGGTTTAAAGTTAGGCAAATCATTAGAAAAAATTCAATAATTCCTGAGGGACTTAAAGAATCTGAATCAGCAAGGGTTTCATTAAGTAATAAAAAAGAATTAGATAAATCATTGGAAGGAATAGATATCCTCGTAATTGCTACTGGAGCAAGACCCTCTATTGATTTAACTGGACCAGCTAAAGTTGATGCATTAGGAGTTTATAGACAATTGCAAAGTTGCAAAAGAGTTGGAATTAAGAGAGTTATTCTAGTAAGTTCTTTATGTACTGGTAAATTATTCCACCCCTTAAATCTATTTGGTTTGATTCTTATATGGAAGAAAATTGGTGAAAATATTCTTCGAAATTCAAGTCTAGAATGGACTATTGTTAGACCAGGGGGATTAAAGGAAACTGAAAATATAAAATCTCAATACATAGAATATTCAAAAGAAAATACTCAATTTAACGGTTCTATTCCAAGAAGACTCGTTGCAAAATGTTGTGTAGACTCTATAAAGAACAGAGATTCTATAAGTAAAATAATTGAGATAACAAGTTCCAATGAAAATGAAAATGTTTCCTTTAAAAAAGCTATGCAAATGATTTAAAAAATGTAAGTATGTAAATAAATAAATAAATAAAATGAAAATAAATTCAAAGGTTGATGCTCTTCAATTAATGCTAACTGACTTAAGAACAAGAAATGAGCCAATAAGACATAAAGCTGCATTCAAGGGATGTCAGCCAGAATTTCAGAGTCTTGTTGCTAGATTAATAAAGCAGTTAGAGGATGAACTTAATTCAGAAAAACTCAAAAATAGGAATAATTAACTTTTATTATTTATTTAAAAGAATTTAAGGAATCTATATGTGATTGTTTTAGCAATTCATCATATCCACCAAAAAAGGAATTATCCAGAAATATTTGAGGAAAAGTATTATGGTTACTTTGATTCATAACCTTTTGAAAAATCTCATCGTTCTCAATCATAATAATTTCATGTTTAATAGATAATGAGTTAAGCAATCTAATAGCTCTTTTTGACCAAGGACAATCTTTCAATATATATGCTTTAACACGCAACGTTTTTTCATTCAAATACTGATTTGATAAATTTATAGTTTTATTTTCAAAAGAAATCAAAAGAATATCTGCTCCTTTTTTGACTATACAACCTTCTTCTAAATGTCCGCCAAAGACATTACATACCTCATCAGCAAAACTTAAATGCAGATGAACTTCTCCATTATTGAAACTCCCATTAAGAGATAAGATTTCTAAATTACCTTGAAACTTATTAATTTCTTTATCTCCAGGACATTTAATGCAAACTTCTCTAAGATTACCAACTACACCAGAAACGAATCCATTTAGACTAAGTGAAAAAGAATAATCTTTAATACATTTAATCAAATCGGATTCTGGAGATAGCTTTAAGCTATGAGGATTCATTTAGAGGAATATATTAAATTAGTAATATAAAATATCATGAATACAGGAGAATATAAATATTCATAAATTTTAGAATTTAATTATTTGAGAATATTAAATAATTAAAATTAATTTTATTATTAACGGATTTTATTCACAAACAAAATTTCTTTAGATTGTAAAGTACAATTATTAATAAAATTAAATTTGTCAAAGAAAAAAGCTTTGCGAAAAGAAATCGCAAATATACCCAATATAATTACGATATCTAGATTATTACTAGCCTTCCCATTAATATATTTTTTAGAAACAAAAAGACTATTTCCAGTTTTAATTTTAATTATTTTTGCAGGCATCTCTGATTATATTGATGGATTTATTGCAAGAAAACTAAAACTCAAAACAAGACTTGGATCTATTCTTGACCCCTTAAGCGACAAAATATTTTTATTAATTCCATTATTGTGGCTTTGCAAAAATAATATAGTGCCTTTCTGGTCTTTATCACTAATATTATTTAGAGAATTAATTATATCTAGCTTAAGAGCTACGGTAAAAGATGGTTTACCTGCTTCAGCTCTAGGAAAATATAAAACATTCTTCTTTTTTGTCTCATTATGTCTATTCTTTTTGCCTTTAAAAATAAACTTTATAATGAATATGGCAATAATTTTTTATTGGTTAAGTTTTTTACTAACATTCTTAACTTTTATAGATTATTTAAGAATTAAAAAGAATTCTATCTGAGTTTTGACTAAAATCATCACCTTTTTTAAAATCAAAATCATTATTAAAACTATCTTTAAGACCACTTAATAAATCAAACCTAGGTATCCAATCTAAATGATTTTTGATTTTCGAAATATTAACTTGATAATGATTTAATCTAATAGGAAAGCCTTTCCTTGATTTAGGATCTAAATTTTCGTAATCAAATGATTTTAAAGAAATATCATTTTTATTTAAACCACATATTTCAGTACATAAATAAATTAACCCTTTTATTGTGATACCTTGATCCCCAGAACAGTTATAAATATTATTTTTTGATATTTGAAAATTTAAACATCTAATCATTACATCAGTGAGATCTGAGACATGTCCTAACTGAGTAATTAGAGAACCATCAGAAGGAATAGGTATAGCTTTTAAATTAAATAATCGCTCAAAAAACCAATTCTCAATTTTATTGTAGTTACCAGGTCCATATATGTATGTAGGTCTAAAACTTGTAAAAGGAATATTTTGTTGAATTAACCAATCTTCCGTCTCAAACTTTCCTTTATGTCTACTATTAGGATCGATTGGAGAGTTTTCTGATAAAGGGAATTGATAACTATCTTTATAAACACCTGCAGAACTTACATATATATATCTATCAAAAGAATTATCTAAATTTTCTAGAAGAATCTTTGTTTGTTCTAACTCACGCCCAGAAATATCATAAATAACATCATATTTTTTATTCTTTAGTTTAAGAATACTTTCTAAATTATTCCTGTCTCCCTTAATTAAATTTGTATTCTCAGGATTAGTTTTATTACCTCTTGTAAAAATATCGATATCATAATTTTTACTTAGTAATTTTTTTACCAAAGACTTACCAACAAATCTTGTTCCGCCCATTACAAGAATTTTCATATTGAAGAAATATTTAATTTAAGTAGTAATCTAGGTTATAACTACATATTGAATATTACTACTAATAAGTAATTAATGAAAAGGATGATTTTATGAAACTTATTCCTGCAATAGATTTAATGAATGGTAAATGTGTGAGGCTTTTTAAAGGTGATTTTAATAAAAAGAAAGATTTCACTAGAGAACCTCATCAGCAAGCAAAATATTGGGAAACTGAAGGTGCCAAATCAATTCATATTGTTGATTTAGATGCAGCTAGAACTGGAAAGCCAACAAATGATAAATCCATAAAAAAAATAGCAGAAACAGTAAGCATACCGATACAAATTGGTGGAGGGATAAGGTCCCAAGAAAGAATCGAACAATTGTTTTCTTATGGTGTGGAAAAAGTAATAATGGGAACTTCTGCTATTGAGAATAAAGAATTAGTTAAAAATTTATCAAATAAATTTCCTGGGAAAATAATAATTGGGATTGATGCTAAAAATGGGAAAGTTAGTACAAGAGGATGGCTAGAACAATCTGAAATATTAGCAATAGATTTAGTAAAAGAGTTTTCTTCCTTTAAAATTGCTAATTTTATTGTCACAGATATAAATACGGATGGGACATTAGAGGGGACGAATGAAGCCTTCATAAGAGAAATTATTGAAATAACAAAAATTCCCGTCATTGCTTCGGGAGGGGTAGGTTCAATTTCTGACTTGTTATCTTTAGTAAAATTTGAAAATTTTGGACTCTCTGGAGTAATTGTAGGAAAGGCTCTTTATGAAAATAAATTTAGTATTCG
>Ga0163111_10002237_pt1 | contig 12205 bp, 14 predicted proteins | sample CRUFie1St18metaG_FD_109645 | JGI IMG/M metagenome (GOLD analysis project Ga0163111, IMG submission 109645) | Marine microbial communities from the Costa Rica Dome - CRUD Field 142mm St18 metaG | ecosystem: Environmental > Aquatic > Marine > Oceanic > Photic zone | place: Costa Rica: the Eastern... | reverse complement strand
GGAGACACGACATCCGTCGTGCCCCGGCCGTCCGCGACCGAGGCACTGAAGCCGACCTGCAGGCTCGTATCGTTGCAGGCAACCGAGTATGGGTTGTAGGAGATATACATGGGCACCTGGGCACACTTCGGGCACTGGTGCACAGGTTGAAACTAAGAGACGATGATAGAATTGTTCTGCTCGGAGATCTGATTGATCGTGGCCCCGATTCAGCAGGTGTAATCGAATACGTTCGACAGCATCCACAAATCTATGCAATCAAAGGAAACCACGAACAGATGGCAATTCAATCATTGCAAGCAACGAGTATAGATTTGAATTCCACTTGGATGGCGAAGGGAGGGGCCTCTACTTGGGGTTCTTACATCGTAGCCGCAAATGGTGATTTACATCAAGCTAAACTTACGTTCGCAGAAGATTGCGCTTGGTTGGCAGACCTTCCAAGCCACATTGTATTACAGGACTGGAGACTTGTGCATGCGGGATATCATCCTCAGATGGACCTAGATTCTCAAGATGAGAAAACATTGCTATGGATTCGTCGCGCCTTCTTCAAGCATAATGAGGCAATTGATGAAAAGCGATGTATTCTATTTGGTCATACTCCAACTACTAAATTCAAGCGAAGTGGGAAAATAGCACACTCAAAGGTTCTGCTCGATGACGGCAGGCCATCATGGATCGCACTAGATACCTGCGCTTACAATCAGGATGCACCTGGTATTGCTGCATATGACTTGACTACAGGGGAAACGGTCAAACAAAGGACGATAAGAAGTGAACATTGGTGGCTCAAGACCAAGACAAGGGAAGCTCCTATTGCAGAATTCTTTGGATTGGCAGAACTACGTCGGCGCGCTCGCAAGGCGGTCGCCGCTCGCGAAAAAGCGAGAAGGAGGCTGGCGATGGCAGGAGTCTCAAGAAGGGTCAAAGCACCAGTTTCTTTCCGAATTATCAAACGAAAACTACCTCTTGTGGAAGACGCAATTCCGTCTTCCGGAATTCAATCGCGAGATTCAGTAATTTACCGTGTTTAATGCACTGCGACGCATACAAGCAAAGGTACAAAGAGGTAGTAGGGTAATCGCTTAACATGGCGAGTGAAAGTATCAACAAACCTACGTCTGCTGCTGAGTCTTTGGTCAAAGCGACTGTTACAGTCCTTGACAATGTGGATGTCAGAGCACACTTCCTAAGAGCATCTATGGAAACCGAAAGGAGACTTGGTGCTCACAAGATGACTTACGTCAGTTGAGAGATGCCAAAGGTCATGTCTGTAATCGCTCTGGGGGCGTTGTGGACTTAACCGCAATATCTGCTGCTGCCGTGATGTTCATCCTCGGTGCAACCTCACCGGGCCCATCATTGGCAGTTATTCTGCGCAATACCATGATTGGCGGTAGAGCGAGAGGATTAGCTTGCGCAGTAGGCCACGGTATAGGCTTCGGATTCTATGCTGTTGCAGTGGTGTTTGGTCTTGTTACTATCATGACTGAGTTGCCAACACTGTTCACAATATTACAGATAATTGGAATCGGGTTTTTGATTTATCTGGGGTATGAGATCTATTTTGCAGATATTACCAAAATGGAGTTTGAAGGTGGAAACAGAGAAGGTTTCGTTGAAGGTTTTTTCATTGCATTTCTAAACCCAAAGATTGCCGTTTTCATGTTAGCAGTCCTTTCTTCGGTATTAGAGCCTGGCATGTCAAGTGACACAAAATGGATTATCGCAATAATGGGTATGTCGATAGATACAATTTGGTATGTATTAGTGGCATTAATTCTTTCAAATTCTAACCTATTATCGCGTATTGAAAATAATCAGCAGAACATGAACAGAATTACAGGTTTACTGATGTTCGGTTTAGCGATTTGGTCGAGTATAAAATTAATGATTTAGGATTCTTGACAATATCAATTCATTTCTAAATCCAATTGTATAACCTCATTCACGGGAGTTAAGTGTCGATTTATTGACAATCAATACTATTGAGGTCAAGCCTTTGGAATAGGATATGCCAGAACTACCAGAGGTCGAAACAGTCCGTACTGGGCTGGCGAGATCATGGATTGGCAAGAGAATTGATGGGGTGGAATTACGAAGGGAAGGGCTTCGTTTTCCGTTCCCCGAAGGGCTTGAAGAAAGGCTCACTGGGAGGGTGATTAAGCAAATCAGAAGGCGCGCTAAATACCTTCTAATCGATATGGACAATGGAGACATCTTACTTTCCCATCTAGGAATGAGTGGAAAATGGATACTAGACTCTAGCGATAGCGAGGGTAAACATGACCATGTTGTGATTTACCTCGATGATGGAAGCATGTCGGTATACAACGACCCAAGGCGATTTGGGGTATTGGATATATTCAGAGGTGAATCTCACAAGTTGCTCGACCATCTCGGACCAGAACCTCTGGAGGAGTGGACTGCTCAGGACCTGTATGAAAAATTGCAGAAGAGGAAAAGCGCCATCAAAATATGTATTCTCGACCAAAAGGTAGTGGTCGGTGTTGGGAACATCTACGCCTGTGAAGCACTGAATCGCAGTAAAATTTCACCGACACGTATGGCGAATAAAGTCAAGAAGAAAGAATGTGAGCTATTGGTTAAAGAAATCAAGAGCATTCTGGCTGAAGCAATTCAGGTTGGTGGCTCATCTTTGAGAGATTTTGCAGGAGTTGATGGAACTCTAGGTTACTTCATTCATCAATTCAAAGTCTATGACAAGGAAGGTAAAGACTGTGACTGCGGCGGAATAATCGAAAGGCTAGTTCAAGGAGGGCGCTCAACCTTCTGGTGTCGCTCTTGTCAGAAGTGATCAGTAGTGCTCAAGCACTGTTCTAACATCTTCAACAAACAAATCAACTGGGAAGTCATAATCAGACCACACAACCCTACCCATTCCATCAGTATCTAGAATGTAGGTTGGAGAAGGATGTGCTACAGTGTATCCTTCATCTGAATCGTCACCCTCTTCGTATGGGAATACACCATAATTCTGGTAAATCGGGTCTAAGTATTCCTTTGCACCTGTCAAATGAGGCCAGTCATATCCATAATCAGCAGTATAATTCTTCAATTTAGATGGAGAGTCATGCCTCCAATCCACTGTTACTGACACGAAACTTGTCATTGCTAATTCATCATCTGTTAGCGTTTGCTTAACCATTTTGATATTTTGACTTGTAACTGGACACGTGTTGTCACATCGAGTAAAAATAAACGCTAAAATAACCACTTTACCTTCTTGTTCTTCAAGACTCCACAAAGGCCCCTCTGCATCTTCCAAAGTGAACTTGTAAGTGTCACTACCACCAAGGTCTCGACCATTGAAATCGATTTCTTCATCCTCTGAAAAACAACCTGGCAGCATAATTACAAGAGTCAAAATCAGAGCTTTTATCCTCATCAAATCACTCCAGATCAATTACAGTACGAAGGTCCTCTACGAACAAATCGATTGGCCAATCATACTCAGACCAAACGACCCTACCATCCAGATGCGTATCGAGAATGTAAACAGGTTGTAGGTGAACATCCTGGTAAGTTTCATCATCATAGGGTACAACATCATATTCTTCATAGGTATTGTGAATCTCATCTGAGTTCCAATCGGTTAGATGCGGCCAATCTAGTCCTTTTTCCTCCGCCCATTCTCCTAGGACGTCAGGAGAATCGTGTCGCCAATCGATTGTCACTGATACGAAAGAGACCTTTTCCAATTCTTCATCTGTGAGTTCTGATTTCACTACCTTTAGATTGTTGGCAATCAATAGGCAAACATCATCACACCGAGTGTAGACAAATGCAAGCACTACCACGTCACCTTCTAAGTCTGTCAGTGAGAAATCGGATTGGTTCTGATCACTCAACGTAAACTTGTATACATCCATCTTTCCAAGATTCTTACCATTGAAATCCGGTCCTTCTTCCTCGGCAAAACAACCGGGGAACAAGAGAAGTAAACAAGCGAGTAGAACTCGAATTTGCATACATCATCACTTCAGTATTCTCGCCAACCGTTTTTGCATTCTTTATTTGCACAAGTTAGCATTCTTGTTTCAGGCTCATCGGAGGACCTTGTCTGTTCAAGGTAAGAATAAACCTCCACTGAATCGCATTTTGGACACATATAATCGCCTATTGTAAGAACTCCAGCGATCAAATCTTCTATGACTTCTTTTTCTTCTAAGACCGCTTTGGTCTGAACAGAAGCCTTGGAAGTATCCACTTCTTTTCCATTAACGACTATCTTATTATTTGCGGGTCCTTGATACCCGCACTTATAATTTGTACAATTTATGTCACCGGATGGTGTAGGGAATGCCAGAGTACCGCATTGTGGGCAGAACATAGTAGATGTTAATACACTAAATATATCAACATTTGTAATCTAATTATAGCAATTCATTCATCAAGTGGATACTGCTGGACTTCCATATGTGGCTATGGTATGACTGGAGAGCCGCCGCTGTGGCCGACTCAGATGGCAACATTTTGGATTCTGAAAAGTGGGATGGTTGGCACGATATTGATGCAGTTTGTTCTCGAATGGATATCATTGCACACGAAGCCCTTACTCCAGAGGCAGAAAGATTGCTAGAAAGATTCCCCGATGCTAAACCTCTAATTCACGGTGACGAAAATTTACCTGATGCTGATTGGCCGCTACCAAGCAGTGAAGCGATGAAGTACCTGGATAAGGCTGCAATCATTCTTTCAAAACGTGGAGTTGATGCTGCTGCAGGCGATCCTGATAGAAGACTTGAACATATTCTCAAAGCATCTGAGGAACTAAGAGCATCCTTTGTCACAATCGAGGGAAGATTGGTGGAATGGGTTGGACTATTTCTTCCAGAAGCTAGGTTTGAACGAGACCGAAGCGGTCTAGCAAAGAAAGTCACTGAATCCTCTGACTTAGCCAGTCTGGCTGAAGAGTTAGGAATTGGTATGCCGCCAGAAGGGCCTACTGATTCCGAGTGGGACAGTCTCAAAGACTGGGCTACCAGTGTAAGAGAGATCAAAGGAAGACTAGACAAAATGGAAGACGTCGTTCGTGAATTAGCATCAACACACCTTCCATCGTTATCCGCTCTTCTAGGACCAATTCTAGCTGCAAGACTTTGCGTAGAGGCACATGGAAGAGCGAGGCTAGCAAGACTACCTGCAGGTACAATGCAAATTTTAGGTGCTGAAAAGGCATTTTTCAATCATCTGAAGACAGGGGCACCATCACCTAAACACGGACATATTTTCATGCACCCGTGGATTTCGCGCTCACCCCGTTGGATGAGAGGTAAAATTGCCAGAACTGTAGCCGCTAAGGCAACCATAGCCGCCCGTTGTGACGCCTACGGTGGAGAAACGTGGAGCCAAGAGGCAATAGATGCAGTCGCTGCAAGAGTTGAAGTTATTCGTACTGAAAACTCAAAACCGCCACAGAGGTGAGTATGTGGCAAGAAAACGCCGTCTTTCCTGGGCAGTTTTACTGGACGGTAGATCTATTTGGACTCTGAATGCTGTACCTAAGCATTCGCAATACGGAGAATCCCTACGTCGTTTCAAAGGCACAGAGTATCGTAGATGGGACCCTACTCGCTCAAAGCTGGGAGCAGCTATTTCACGTGCTAGGAAAACCCAATACGAGTTATTGCCAGAAGAAGGCGACACTTGCTTGTATCTTGGAGCAGGACATGGAACTTCGATTTCTCATCTACACGATCACGTGTGTGGAGCTAATAATGAAAAGGATGGGAGAGTAATCGCTGTTGACCTCTCACCTCGTTGCCTAAGAGACTTAGTTCACCTTGCGACACTTAGGCCAGGACTTGTTCCAGTTCTAGGAGATGCAAGGAAACATGCTGCGTGGGGAGTGATGGTTGCAAACAAAGTCGACTGGTTACTTCAAGATGTATCTCAAGCGGGACAAGCAGAGATTTTCATCAAGGCAGTAAAGCGATTTCTAAAGCCTGGTGGCAAAGGATTACTTTCACTTAAAGCCGCATCTGAAAGATTTTCTGAAGGTGGAGAAAGAGAAGTATTCAAACAAGTTCGGGAACAATTAGAAGACGCAGGTCTAACTATCGAAGAACAAATCGATCTTCACGGATTAGAAGACAATCACTGCCTCTACTTCGTTACAAATTAGAGACCAATGAATTTGTAGCACATAATTGATAAGATATCTAATCTAGCCAGGCCCATGTATTACAGGTTAACACATGCAACACTCCAGTCGGGAACATTTGATCAAGCCATGGCAACGATGGAATCAATCGTAGAAAGATTTAGCGAAATAAAGGGTTTAGTCACTAGTAGACTAATCAGAATAAGTGAAAATGAGTTGATGGGTGTAGCAGCTTACGAAAGCAAGGAACTTCTAGAAGCATCCCAAACTCAGTATAATGAATTAATGAGTAACATGATGCCATATCTGGCTGCACCGCCAACTGTATCTCACGGAGAGCAAGTTATGGCTTTCAATGCTGAATAAGGAAGACTTTAGATAGCCTTTCAAATTATTTTAGAAGAAGATGGAGTCTTTAGCAATTATAATTTACCGGTTTGAGAAATTAGCAGTATGAACCTTGATGATGCTGCAAATCTCGGAGAACTACTTGGAGGATTGGCAATTTTAGTTACTCTGATATTTGGTATAAGACAAATTATCGAGTTGAACAAAGGAAAAGAACGTGAAGCATCAAGAGAAATTGCAAATCTATTAGCATCGCCTATGTATCAATCAGGTTTGTCGGTTTTAATCAACAAACTATCTGACGATTTCGGTCTTGAAGAGATGGTGCAATTAGAAAGAAAAGAGATGGATGCTCTAAATTTCTTAGCCATAAATACTAATTCAATCGGGGTGATGACTTTTGACAAGCAGTTATCTTTCAAATCAGTAACCAGATTCATGCAACCAATAAACGAAATAGTAGGCAATAGATTACGAACACTTGTTAAAGTTCTACTAACAAATGTAGAAAATCGTGGTATAGAAAATATAGATAATGCTGTTTTGGATTGGGTTATTTGGCTATTAGATAGAATGGATGAACAGCCACCGATTGAAGGGCCTGCTTATGTCCTCTATCGAGATTGGAAACCATAAATCAGTCAATTAGACAATAGTTGCCAAAAGATTGTGACTTTTGGTAAAATCGCAAATCCTGTTCAGTAGTCGCCTTCGACTCTTGGAGCAAGGAAGTACTCGACGTGACCTGCGCCATCAGCAAAGTCGTATGTCAACTTCAATGGGAAGTTCTCTCCGAATCTTAGGTTTACATTCTCGATGCCTTGGAATATCTTCGTAAGAGGAGTCAAGTAAGTCAGAGAGTACTGGGAGCGGGCAGGTGAGTTGCAGTCTATTGCGACAAGGTCATCCTTTCCAAAGTCGAGGTTTACCGAATCCGTAGAGCCTTTGACATTGACTGTGAAAGTATCTTCTGTCAATGAAAGGTTGACTAGATCTCCTACCAATTTTGCCGCTTTGAGAGCCTGTGCAAGCTCAGGTCCCGCAATTGTCACTCCACACGGGAGTTCTAGTGAAGGGACGTTAGGTGGGCTAAGAGTGGAGTTGTCTAGTGGCCTTAGATTCAAATCAATCCTGCCGATGTGAATGGTCGCTTGACCGGAGTCGTCGTTGTAAGCCAACTCCACCATGTCACCTGCACCGGCTACCGAAAGGAATTGGTGCATCTTTCTCATTTCTAGACCTAGTTTTGTTTCGTCTACTTCCCAAGTATCGAAAGCCGCACTATCTACGTCCATCTTAATCATGGCAACGTGTGAAGGGTCTACAACCCTTACAGATAGTCCATCTTCTCCAAAGTCCAGTCTTGCCTCCTCAATTACGACTCCAAGTGTTTCAACAATCGTTCGCATGAGTTCTTGTCGGGCTGTGACGTTCAACATGAGAGCACCCCTATACTTCATTTCGGACTTGGGAGGCTTATGAACCTTCTAATCAACAATCGCCTAAAACGCGCGCCTTTGAAGTGAATTTACAATTACACATATTGGTGAGATGGTTTCATCAAGGTGTGGTTTGTGGACGTTGTATGGCAGAAGTGAACCCCCTGCTCAAGGAAGACGGAGAACCCTATAAGGTCGCGGTTTTGATTCCAACAATCAACAACGCTGATGAATTGGACATCGTATTAGGAAGACTGTCCAAGCAAACATACCCTGACTTTGAGATTGTTATCTCTGATTCAAAGTCCAAAGATCACACAAAGGATGTTTGTGAGAAGTATGGGGTTACATGGATTGACGACCCCTCTAGAAACCGAGCTAATGCATGTAATTACGCTCTGGAACGCATGGACCACGACCTTGTTTTATTCACAGACGACGACACAATCCCACCACTTGACTGGGTGGAGAAACTTGTTCGATGGTTCAAGGACCCTGAAGTGGGAGCGGTAGGCGGGCCAAATTTTGCCCCCGACGAGGACCCATTTGGCGCAAAGTGTGCAGATGTAGCATTCTGTACTAAGTTCATGACTGCTGGCACAAGATATGGTGCACAGCCAAAAGGCAAATTGGTTCCAATCACTCACAACCCTGGAGTAAATTGTGCTCACAGAATGGCCAACCTGCGTGAAGTCGGTTTCTTTGAAGACGGCTGCATAGGTGCAGAAGACGTTGTCCTTGATGCCAAAATTCAACGTGCTGGACACAAATTATTCATCGACCCTGAGAATGTCATGCCACATCGAAGGCGTAGGCCGTTCAAGCCTTACATGAAGCAGATGAGAAACTACGGCTATACTCGTATGGTTGCTAACAAGAGGTGGACTGAAATCGCGGAATGGTCGCATACTGCTATCGGATTCTTCCCGTGGATTGTGGTTGCTGCAGCAATTAGCGTAATCTTCGGAGCATTGACTGGAGGCGCTGCAGCAGATACTTGGTTCACCCTGTCTGGCGAATGGGACATCTCTAGGATTGCATTCCACATACCAATGGGATTAGCAGGAGTTTACATTGGCATATGTTGGCTAGGTGCTGCGATTGGAACAAGTCCTCATCGCAACATCGGAACTGTTTTCTTCGCTCCATTATTCGTATTCTTAGCCCACTGGGCTTACGGTGCTGGAGTTAACAAGGCATGGAAAGAGATTCGCAAGACTGGCGGCAGTGCTGGAGTAGGCGAACAGATCGATGATAGAATTCGAACTGCTTGACTAATTTTATGCATGGCCCGAGTAAGGGTCCCTCATGGCGCAGACATTCCGGGAGAGAGTGAATGCGCCTGACGATAATAACGACGCTAGAGAAATCTGGATGTTGATTAGGAGTTGGCTTACAATTTTTCGCGTATTGCTTGTAATTACAATAATTATCGTAGCTGAAATATTTGAAGAGGTTACACTCTTAAATTTCTCATTGACCGTATGGGCAATAGTAGTAGGTTTCCCACTATTCCTATTGATCTCGATGATTATCGTTCAAGGAGACAAGCGATTCGCCCCTGACCTCGAAGAAAAGCGACGTAGGCATATGGAAGACAACAACTGATCATCTTTGACCGGTTTGAATCTGCCATTGACTTGCATATACGCCATTATTTCCAATTAGCTCTTCGTGAGTTCCTCTCTCGACGATTGCACCATCGACCATCGAAATGATTTCCTCAGCACTACGAATTGTAGACAGCCTATGTGCGACTGCAATTGTGGTTCTGTTTCCACCGCTTGCGATTAGATTTTCCTGGATTCTCTTTTCGGTTTCAGCGTCAAGTGCACTTGATGCCTCATCTAATACAAGCAGACTAGGATTCTTCAGCAAAGCCCTAGCAAGAGATACTCTAGCCCTTTGCCCACCCGAGAGCATTGTTCCTCTGTCACCAACCATCGTTTCAAGACCATCTTCAAAGTCGTTTACAAAGTCTGCAGCACCCGCTAGTTCTAGAGCCTTCATTATCTCTTCATCATCTGATTCACGGTTGTATGCGACATTTTGCTTGAGTGTTCCAAAGAAAAGGAATGGTTCCTGACTTACGAAGCCCATACCTGAGCGAACCGAATCCAGAGTTAAATCCTGAACATCGATATCGTTCACAAGGACCCTCCCTTCTTGTGGCTCGTAATAGCGCATTAACAACTTCAGAATCGTAGTCTTGCCAGCGCCTGTGTGTCCCATTACACCAAGAAACTCGCCAGCATTTACTTTGAACGAGATTCCTGCAAGTACCTTAGTAGAGGTCCCTGGATAAGTAAAGTGGACGTTGTCAAATTCTATCGAGGTGATTGGTCCATCCAATTCTTTAGCATCCTCTTTATCATTTATCGTAGGCTCAAGATCGACAAGTGCGAATACTCTACGTGCACTCGCTTCGCCCTTTTGCAACTGGTTTACCAGCATTCCAAAGATAAACATCGGCATGGTCATTCTAGTAGATATCAGTAAGAAAGTTACCAATTGACCGGTTGTGATATCTCCTGACTTTGTCAGGTAACCACCAACGGTTACAAGTAAACCGAATGCAATTCCAGCGATTCCATACAATCCGGGAAGGAAACGGTTCCTGTCTCTGCTAGCGCCAATTGCTTGGTCCCTGTAAGCTGTTGATTCGTTGTCAACTCGATTTGCTTCCCATTCTTGTGCGTTGTATGCTTGAACAACTGCTATTCCAGAGATTACGTTCTCAAGAACTGCTGTGATGTCACCGGTGGATTCTCTTTGTTGGCGATATTTCCTTTGCACCCTAGTCGAGAAGAGGTAAACCAATGGAATGATTAGAAGAAGAGGTGCAAATAGGACCGCAGCCAATTTCCAACTCATTAATGCTAAAATCAAACACGCTGTTCCGAATGTCACAACAATTCGTATGATTGAAGTGGACGCATCGCTGATTACATCCTCTAGTTGGTTTACATCGGCAGATAATACACTCATCAGTTGTCCTGTTTGCCGTAAATCGTAGTAGGATGCTTCCATATCGATTAGTGATTTTGTGGCGTCTAAACGAAGATCATGTTGTACTTTGTAACCAAGAGTTTGCCAACAGTATTCGCTAATTCCTTGAAAGACTGCCAAGCTAGCGAAGCCAAGGAAAATCAACAGTCCATACCCTACAGCCAAGTTATCTGTAACAAGTGGAAAAATGGTGTTGTCCAGTAAATCCCTCATATTTCCGAAAATACCCTCGGTTTCATTTCCCGCATAATAGTCAACTGCGAATCCGATGAAAACAAATGGGAGTAAATCAGCAAATCTTGCCAATCCATTAGCAACAATGCCGGTTAGTGCTCGTTTTTTGTATTGTAACCCGTAAGGAACGATTCTCCAAATTTGCTTACCGAGAATCTCAACCTTGGACGCATTCAATTCCTCAGGAGAAAGATGGTCGTACTGTGTAGACCTTGGATTACCAGCGCCCATATTTATCCGGTGTACCTTTAGATTATGAAGCATTGTAATATCATAACATTCATCGCCTACTGTGTATAAGATACAAACATGCGAGCAGTTGCTCTAGCCGGGTTGCTAATTTTATCTTCCTTTGGAACCGTTGCTGCATGGCAACCTCAACACGGAGTCGGTGAAACAATTGGATTGCTGAACGGCGATATTGATTCCATTCCAATCGACAAAGCCCCCGAGATTCCTCACCATGGGTTTTGGATGCTTACTCACGAATATCCTGTTCCTTCTAACTGGGTAAACGACTTAGCTGATGCTGGAGTTGAATGTTGGTCATTCCTACCTGATTCCGCATTCCATTGCGAACTAAACGGCCACACACCTTCACAACTAGCTAAACTCGAAGTAAATGGTATGATTCAAATGCCTCCTTCTGCTAAGTTGCATCCACATCTATTACCATCTCTCGAAGGAAAGATGGAATCATGGTTCATAACCAAAAACTTGGGAATGATTAATGTCGTTCTATCAGGAACTGACCTGCCAGAGGATATTGACCAAAGAAATGATGTCGAGGTACTATCTCATAGTTTTAGATGGGCTACTGTTGAAGTCAAAACAAGTGGAGTGCACTGGTTATCTCAGCAATCTGAAGTTGAGTGGATTGAGCCAAAATTTGAGCGGACCCTGTTCAATGATGTTGCAGACAACATAGTATCCGCAGATGTTTTGCGAAGTGCTACACAGATGACAGGCATAAATCCGGCTTGGAATTCACTTGATGGGACTGGAATAATTGTCGCAGTATCAGATACTGGACTCGATAACGGTG
>Ga0163111_10002236_pt1 | contig 12205 bp, 7 predicted proteins | sample CRUFie1St18metaG_FD_109645 | JGI IMG/M metagenome (GOLD analysis project Ga0163111, IMG submission 109645) | Marine microbial communities from the Costa Rica Dome - CRUD Field 142mm St18 metaG | ecosystem: Environmental > Aquatic > Marine > Oceanic > Photic zone | place: Costa Rica: the Eastern... | reverse complement strand
TGTTTTGTCCTTTAGATTTATGAATCGAAGAAAAAATGGCGAGTTCAAAAAATGCTGAACACACGTCAGAAAGGTGCCCGAAGTAAAAGTGGGCACCTTTACTTCGGCGACGCGCGACGGGATCTCTCTTTCTCTCTCTCTTTTGAATATCGGTTTGCAAATAGGCTACAGAGTACTACGCATGAAGTGATTTTGATGCATGCATGTGTGTATGTGCTAAGAAACAACAACGTTTGTTTCTTCTTCTTCTTCGTCCGGCGCCGCTCTTTTCGAGCGTTGATACTGACGTTTTTGTTTTGAGAAAGCGAAAAACGCAGTCTCGAACTCTCTCTCCCAAGAGCCAAAATCGAACGCGTTTATTGCGGTCGCTTTGACAAGCTTTTTCACGTCCGAGACAAACGCAACGTGTTGTCGTTCTTTTCGTTTCTCTTTTCGTCCTTCTTCTTCTTCTTCTTCTTCTTCTTCTTCTTCTCCTAGAAGGTACTCAAACGCCGATAAGGCGATGCCGAACGTCGCGGCCGCCGCGCCAATGGCCGACGCTCGAAACTGCGGCGACGATGGAAACGAACGTAAACTCGCGCCAACAATAACGCACGCGTATTCTTCTACTTTCGACCACAATCGTTTAAACTCCATCGGCCTCACGCCTTCCCCTCCAAATGCGACGATTTCGACGTTCCTTTTCATCGCCTCTAAAAACTCCTTCGCCCACGTCGCTCGCGTCGGTTTCGACACGCGGTATTCCAATGTCGTCAAAATTACCGTCTCCATTTTCGCCATTGTCTCCTTATCGAAAGAGATCGTCGATATCGGAGTGCTACTATTCTTCTTTTCCTTTCCTTCGTCCTCCTCGTAGTCGATATCGAATCGGTCTCTTCGCTCTCTCGTTTTCAAACTCAACCGAAAACACGACGCGCTCAGAACTTCGTACACCCACGCGTTTTCACTCTTACACTCTCCGTTCGCAAACGCTTGCACGACTTCTTCCGCGAAATCCACTGCCGCGCACGCGATATCAACCATCGCGAACGAGAGCGCGGGACGACCGTTTTCGCCCACCTGTTTTGTGGGCACAAAAAACTCTTCGTTTTTATTCTGAAACAAAAAAAAATGTTCCGCTCTCGTTAAAACGCCCTCGACGACGGCGTCGCGAACGCGCGTCGATCGCTCCTCGTCTTCGAGCGACACCGGAGCGCTTCGCCGCTCGGGATTCGAGAGGCACCGGTCGTTTTCTCGGTCGAACAATCGCGACACCAGCGCGGAGGTTTTGTCTTCTTCCTCTTTTTCTTTTTTTCTTCGGGGCGACGTCGTCGTCGCCTTGGACCAGCAAAGCGGCTTTCTCGCGCGCCACCCCGACCAAAGACGACGCTCGTTTCATTTTGCGAAGAACGAAAGCGCGAACGAACGAAACGAACGAACGCGAATATTTCGAGAGACGACGACAAAGGTCGTCTTTGTGGTCGTCGTCGACCAAAACACGCGGCGCGTTTCCGCACTCGCGCGCAAAGAAAGAAAGTCTTTTTGTGTCGCGTCGTCTTCGCTTCAATAATAAAAGGGCAGAGGTGTTTTCTCCGCTTATTTTTTTTTGCATTTAGGGTTTTGAAATTGAAAGAAAACCTCTTTTTGTGATGAGAAAAACATCGCAAAAGCGCACACGACTCGCGCTCCAAACGACGACGACACCGACACTCAAAATGACGTCGTCGAAACTCGCGAGGGAGGCGTTGCGACGCGCGACCAAAAACCACCACCACCACCGGCAGTTTTTTTTATCGTCGTCGTCGTCGTCGTCGTCGTCGTCATCGTAACAACAACGACGCTGTTGTAATCATCATCGGGCGACGACTTTGTTGACATCGTCTGCGTCGTCATCGTCATCGTCGTTTTTTGGTGGACGACGACCGTTTGGAACGACGGCGGCGGCTGCGGCGACGGCACTGGCGGCGGCGGCTGCGGCGACGGCAACGACGGGGCTTTTCTCACAAGGGGCGTCTTTGTGCGAAGAAGCGAAAAGCGGAAAGAGCGGTAAGAGCGAGAGGAGGAACGTTGCGGGAACGTCGGGAATGCCGTTTCAAAGCGTCGTCTTGTACCAATACGATGTGTGTCCGTTTTGTAACAAAGTAAAAGCGTTTCTGGATTACCACAACATCCCGTACGACGTGGTCGAAGTGAACCCTTTAACGAAGACGGAAATTAAACAGTTCGAACACGAGTGGAAGAAGGTGCCGGTTTTGGTCGTGGACGGGAAGGCGATGTATAACTCGCGCGATATCATCAACGATATGGATGAACGCGCGAAGAAAAATTCTGGTTTGACGAAGAGGTGGTTTGGCGATAAGAGTAATAAAGAGAAAGAGAAGGAAGAGGAGTGGTGTAAATGGGTGGACGAACGGTTCGTGCACGTGTTGACGCCGAATATTTACAAAACATTTCGAGAGGCAATGGATAGTTTCGATTACATCACGGAGAGAGGGAATTTTGGTTTCTTCGAGAGGCAATCGGCGAGAATTGCCGGAGCGGTGAGCATGTACGGCATTTCCAAAATGGTTTTAAAGAAAAGGCACGGGATTGAAGACGAGAGAGCGTCGTTGTTCGAGGAGACAAGGAAGTGGATGTCTGAGGGGGTGGGGAAAAGTGGAGGCCAATTTTGTGGAGGGGACGCGCCAAACATCGCGGATATTTCCATGTTCGGCGTGTTTAGAGCAGTGAAGACGTTTCAAACGTTCGAAGACGTGTGTAAAGAGGTGCCGGAGATGGTGCCGTGGTACGAGAAGATGAAAGAGGCAGTCGGGGAGAGTTCTCGGTCGGACGGGTTGATTAATTGAGTCGAACAAAAATATAAGTTTTTGTAATAGATATAAAAGTAAGGGTTGGATTCAGCATAATATGAATACACACACGTAAAGTAAAGTACATTTCTGACTGCTACCTATTGTGACTTAACTATCGTTTGGTCTACTTTTGTAAATACGCATCGCTACCAGTGCAAAAATCTCGGATGTCTTTGCCCCCAGTGCCAGTAGCGATGGCCCTGTCGTCGCTGATTACCTTCGGCTTGACCCTGCGCTGCTCTCGCGCGCATGAGATGGGCCTGTTGGTGTTCGTAAAGGGCGTTGTGCTGCGTAAACCACATCATTGTTAAAATAAACGTCCACCAGAGAATGTTCCCAATCGCCGTCGCGACGGAGTTTGCGGCGTTTTCATTGATGTACGCCCTGACTTGTTCGTCCGAACTCGCCGACGTTAACACAGCGGACGGTTCCAAACCCGCCGCACTCACTCTACCGGTGAGAAGAAACATTATTCTTTGGACGACGATGAGAAACGCGACGAGAATACCCCCAACGGCAGCGCCAAACGAGGCTAAAAATATGGACAAATTCCTTGGAGATGACAACGCTATTCGTTTCAACGCGTGGAAAATAACGATCACGTCTCTGTGTAAAACGTTGTGCATGCGTTCGGCGAGCGCGGCCAATCTACTCATATCGTTTCGCGACGACGAGGAATCGTTTCTCATACCTCTCCCGTCTATCCCACCAACAGGCACGCCGTACTTATCCGTTGGCTCTCCCGTCGCCGGAGGCGCTCCGCTGGCGCATCTCACGAGAGGCCATTTCGGCGGCGGCAAGGTGGTCGTGTATTTGTTCTTCTTCTTTTTCTTCGTTGTTTCTCCATCTGCATTCTTTCCACCCTCTTCTTCTTCTTCTTCTTCTTCTTCTTCTTCTTCTTCTTCCTGATTCGCATCATTGCACATCCTCTTCTGAAAATACTCGCTCGCGCTGTACCCTTTCTCTTGCAACCACGCTTCCACACCTGCTCTAATCTGCCAATTCGGCACCACATCCATGCACGTCACGATCGCATTCGTCGTCGGATCCGTCGGTTGATTCCCGAACCGTTTACTTCGCAACCATCTGGAAATAGCCTCGCGTTCGTACGTGTATCCAGTTTGCAGTAAAACCACCGGATCTTCGAACAAATCTTGCGTGATGACGCACTTCAAATGTTCCGGAGGTTCCTCGTGCGTTTGTTTCAGCAACGAGTGCGCGCTCGGCGACGCGAACCCGCTCAAAATGGTCTTTTTCACCACCCCGGCTAAGCCAGCGAGGCCGAAGAAGAGCGCGTTTTGGTTCGTCGCGCTCGCGCTCGACATGACGAGAAAAGCACAAAAGAAGAAGAAATTTTTCGCGATCCACAATCGTTGTTCGAAGCAGAAAGAGACGCGGCGCGCGGGACCGTTTCCGTTCGCGCTTTCTTCTTCTTCTTCTTCTTCTTCTTCTTCTTCTTTCCCTCTCTCTTGGCCACTCGGGGTATTTCGATGGCGTCGCTTTGTGCGGTGCAAGACCTTCTCCTCTCGAATTTGGACCACGCCTATGTTTAGGGTGTGAAAATAGAAGATACCCTAAACCATTGTTTTGTCTTCTCTTTTTCCTTTTCCTTCGAGAGAAAAAGGGACACAAAACATCGACGCGCACACACACGAAACGCAAAACCAAAAGAAGAAAAAAACATGTCCGCGACCATCCCCACGACTGCTCCGTTCTTCCTTTCCAGCCGATCGAGTACCGGTGCGTTCGACCCTTCCTCTTCCTCTCCTTTTTTTTGTTCGCGCGCGGCGCCGCGTTCCCAAGCGCCCGACGCGCGAAAGGCATCTTTTAAAGCGCGTTTTTCTTGTTTTTTTCTCGCAAAAATGCGTCGAAGAAGAAAGAGGTTTTTGATGGGAGACGAAAAGAAAGCGGGGGCCTCTTTGAAACGAGGCGCGCGCGGGAAGAGAGGTGGAAACGACGAGACGCGAACGCGTTCAAACGATTGTTTTGCTCGCGCGCGCGAGTGGGTTCGACCACCAATCGCGTCGCGAGGGGACGAGCGAGAGAGGTTTCCGAAAAATGTGCGCGCATTGCCCAATGCTGCTTCGGTGGCGTCTCGCCGCCCTTTATCCTTTTCCCTCTCCTTTTTGAGGGTGATGTGTCTCGTGGATTGTGCGCGGTTTCGACGCTGACATCGGCGACACGCTCTCTTCTCCCTCCAAAACCAACGAACAGGCTCCAGAGCTGCCTTCGCGTCCACGACCACGGCGAGGCCAGTCTCCGGCTTCCAATTCAACGTCGAAGCCAAGCAAAACAAAGTCGCTCGCACCATCCTCACCCAAAAGCAACGCACGTACAACAAGGCTCGAAAATCGGAAATCGCCACGCGCATCAAAAAGGTCCGAACCTTAGCCGAAATGTTGTTACCGTCCGCCACGGAAGACAACGTCGCGGAGTTGGAGAAATTAATCAGCGAAGCGACGAAAAGCGTCGATAAAGCGGTAGCGAAAGGGGTTTTGCATAAGAATACTGGGGCGAGACGAAAGTCGAAAATGGCAAAGTGCAAGCAAGCCGTCTTGAAAGCGAACGACTTGATGACGCACAACTAAGAACATAGAACAGAGAAAGAGAGAGAGAGTAAGAGAGGGAAGCATTTAGTAGCCAAAACAGAAGGACCGTTCGTCTTGTTTTTAGCCCCGGTGTAATTGTATACATTCACAGATTGATACGTAGTAGAGAGGCATTTTTTTGCATTCGGTATTGGCACTTTTTGAGCATTTTTCTTGTCGACGGAAATGCGTTACACCATTGTCAAAGACGAAAAAGAACGCATATGGCATCCGTCGCCGAGCAGAACGCGCTGCGATGCAAAGAAGCCGGGAACGCTCTGTATAAGAGCGAGCGGTATGAAGAGGTACGAAGATGCGGTTCGCACGCATCCTTTTTCTCGCTGTCACGTCTCTCTCTCTCTCTCTCTCTCTTTCTCTCTCTCTTTCTCTGTCGCGCTTTCCAATTCGCGTTTACGAAAACGCATCTCGAACCGTCGACTGACGACGGGTTCATCATCGCTGTTCTCTCTCTCTCTCCGCGCGCGTGCCGCGTGCGTGCGCGCAACAGGCCATCGAAAAATATACCGAATCCATTCGATTGGACGATACGAACCCGGCCGTGTACACCAACCGAGCGGCGGCACATTTCAATCTCAAACATTTCTCCCAAGCGCTTCTCGACTCGGAAACGAGCACGACCTTGGACGAAAAGTGGACGAAAGGGTATTATCGCAAAGCGAGATGTTTACACGCCATGAGCGATAACAGCAGCAACAGTAGCACCACCACCACCACCACCACCAAGAAAAACAAGTACGAAAACGTGCAAGAAGCGATCGAGGCGTTGCGGATAGGTGTGCGATACGATCCGACCAACGCGCAAGCGAATGCGTTCTTGAGAGAGTTGGAACTCGAAAGTCTCTCGCTGCCGAAGGATTATTTCGAGATGAAAGCGAGAGCGAAGGAGATGTTTCGTGTTGGGAAATTTGAGGATGCAATTCAAATGTACGGGGAGGCGTTGAGAGACGAGGAGAAGAGAAGGGAGAGAGGAGAGGTTTTGGAGAGTAGTGGTGCTACGACTGCTAGTAATGGTAGTAGTACTAGCAATAGTCTTCGAGCTACTTTGTTTTTAAATCGGGCAGAATGTTATCGACAGATGGGACAAATGCAAGAGTGCGAGAAAGATTGCGAGGAAGCTTTGCAATTGGACCCCCAAAACGAGAAAGGTTTGTTGAGAAGAGCGTTGTGTAGGGAGTATTTCGAGAGGTTCGATGAGGCTTTGGAAGATTTCGAGAGCGCGAAACGGTCATCGCCTTCCAGTCTTCTCGCGAGTTCTGGAATCGAAAGATGCAAGAAACTGGCGGCGGCTGCGAGAGAATAGGGCAAGTGTATCTATGGATAGCAGTACACGATAATACGTATAAAATGTGTAATAAATATAATATTAATAGTTCAAATACAAATGTTAGTCATGTGAATCATACTTTCAATACAGTTGTGCGAAAGAATTTCTTTTATTCCTCATCGGCGTCTTCCTTCTTCGAATCCTTCTCTTCCTTCTTTCTACCACCCGCAACGCTACGGAGTCTTTCCAACGCCGATGGTTTTGTCCCCACCGCCGACTGTTTTGGTGGTGCGTCTTGTTCTTTCTCCTTAGCCTCCGGCGGCGTCTCCGGTTTTGAGGTCGCACCGCCGGCTTTCTTCGCGGCCTCTGCCTGCTCTTCCTCCAATTTCTGCTGCGCCTTGATCTTCTCAAGCAAAGAAGTCTTCTTCGTTTTTTCTTCACCGTCGCCTTCTTTCTTCTCTGTTAAGCTTCCCAACAACCCAGCGCCTTTTTGTTTCTGCAAAGCACTTCTGAACGCTGCTTTCGTTCGACTCTTCTTCTCCGCAGTGGTCTCCGTGACGCTGAATCCAAGGCGTCCCATGGCCCAGTTGTAAAACTTAACGAGCACCGACCCCGATTTGCTCTTTTCCGTGGCTAACGGGACAACTTTCGAGACGATTTTGTTTGGCCCATCGTCTGAGGTTAAACGAATTCTCATCATATTGTCCGCGACTTTAGAAATCACGCCTTTTCGAATCAATGCAAACAAGCCAGACGGCTTCAAGGAGCCCAACATGTTGACGCCTTGTATTGACTTCTGCCGTTTCCTCGAGCGGTCGAGTAAATCGCTTACTCTTTTTAAGATATCAACCGCTTGAACTCTAGTAAACGGCGCCGGTAAATGTCTTTCAATAATCCACTGCGCCTGGACGTCTACGCCTTGTTCGTTCAACTCTGTAAACTCTTTATCCATAGTTTCTGGATTCACGTACTCCGTTCGGTACGTCTCCAAAGCATCCTCCTCGACCGGTAATTCTTGCAAATACGCTCTTTTCGTTTTATCGAGCACTTGCTTACTCGCTTCTTTCAGTTGCGCGTTGACGAATTTCGATCGAGCTTCCGCGCGAAGTTCTTCTGGTGTTATAATATCCCGTTTCGAACCCAAGGTCATTCGTCGGTACAAAGAAGGGCCCTTCTCCAACGATTTCTGCTTTTCATCTTTAACTGAAATCTTCTTCGATAAGCGTTTATCCAGTTCCTCCAATTTTTTTCGCGTCGTCTTTATACTTTCCTTCGCGTCGAATTTTTTGATGTCACCAAAAAAAACGCTGCTGATGCCTTTGCTGCCTTTCGCGGCCTTGACCGCGAACGGCGTGACTTCCATGGTGATGTAAACGAGGAAGATAGACACGCCTCCTAAAATGAGAACGGCGTTGAACCAGGACAGAAAATCGTCGAATCTTTCTGACGCCTTTCCCGTCAGGAAAATCAAACCAGAGAAGATATTCACGAAGGAGATGAAAATAGCCGCGGACTCTAATCGATCCAAACGTTTGGATTCCTGAGGATCCGCAAAGAAGTGAATGGTCATCGCGATAAATATGGTCATCAAACAACCCAAGGATTGACTGAGTTTACTCGAAGTCGTTCCTTGCGACCAGATCATGGTACTGGCGACGACGCCGAGTTGGCGAAGTAGGACTAAAATCTTGTATCTGTACCATGCTGGACGATAACCAACGTATAAGAAACCGTACGTCTTTACCGTGTCTGGGCGATTCAACCTGTCCCGAATTCGATACAGCGTAAAGTAAAACGTTACAACAATACCGAACGGGTACATGCACACCAATACCATCGCGAAGGGGAAGTACTTCGTCCAGGGATTTTTCGTATTATCCCAATCGTAACACTGTATACTTGGTTCAGGTTCCAAATAATATAAACCATTCGCCTCGTTTGGCACGCAGTCAAAATATTCAAGCGTCGCCCTCGAGAGAAAAATGTACGAAATATCCATCAAAGTAAGCATGATGCGGATAAACATCTGCATGGTTTTTCGAATGTGATCACCAACGGAGAATTCCTCCAATTTTATCTTCTGATCCGTGATCAGCTTCTTCGCTCTTTCCTTCATCCTCTGGAGTTTACCTCTGCGGTTACCCTCGTCGTCCACTTCGCGAGTGTCGTACGAGAACCACGAGTCAAATGCACCCGCGAGAAGCAGTCTGATGATCGTGTGGCTGATGATAAACTTCACCAAGGTGATAATCACAAATGTCCCTCCGAAAACGAGCGGCGAGAGTACGACGACGAAATACCGCTCGAAGAAACCAAACTTCGGAATGTGGCATTCCGGTTGCAGTAACTGAATGTCAAACGTGAAAATCGCAAAATACTTATATAAGTTTTGAATAATCGGAGGCCAGTTGAAGTCCAAGTCCGATAACACGGCGGTTATTTGCACGAAAACGAACAAGAGAGAAATCGCTTTGAATCTTCTCAATAACTTGACGAGCATCGGCAACACCATGATAAAACCAACTAACATCAAGACGCAGATTAAATACGACTCCCACTTCGTGTCTGGACAGAGCATGCAATCGTCATCCAAGCGGTAGTAAGTATGAGTAGAATTTCTAACGCACTGCGCGCATCCTTTATCTTCATACCCTTCCGCGCACTGTGCGCTCCACGGGCCCTCGTCCTTGTCGATTTCCGTGAAGATTTCCGTGAACGTCGCGTTCCCATGGCATGCTTTCTTTGGCGTGCACTCACGAACGGTTAACTTATCATCCGCTTTATCAATGAAATATCCGGGCATGGCTTCCGGAACGGTTATACCTTTCATAATGCACCTAAGCCCCACAGGAGACACACTCGCGCACGACTTGCACTTTAGGGTTTCGTCGGCCGCCTTCCCGTACGCCCCAACGTCGCACATACAATCCGCGAGAGCAGTGGCCCCACCTTCCGTTGACGAAAGCATCGGGCACGCCTTGCACTCGCTTTTTCCTTTCGAAGGTTGAAACGAAGTCACTGAGCACGGGTCGCATTCCGGGGAGCCAATTCTCTCGGCAAAAGTGCCCTCATCACATGCCGAACACGAGTGTGTATCTATTGCATTTGCGAATTGGCCTGGGCCACACGGACTGCACTCCGTTTCCAATGCGTTCTTTTTGTGTCCACGAGCGCAATTCGTGATAAAAGTGATTTCAACCATTACATAATTGCTTTGTGCGCTTTCCCATTCATCCGTTTGCGAAACGGCAAATTTGAGCGTCTCCATCGGGCCTCTCCAATACTCCTTCGCGCGATAATAAAGCGTCGAAGAGAATCCTTCGGACATGCTCCCACCCATTTGAATGACGTTAATCTCAGAGGTGGTCGAGGTTGGGTCCTTGCCCATGGTCGGATCGCCCTGTTTTACGCCGGGGATGAAATGCGTCACCGTACCTTGAATGGCGTCTGCGTTTACCAATGTGATAAACAAGTTCTCCGTGTCATCATCACTAGCTTTAATTTTGAACGCTTGCCATTGACTCGCGTACATATCCTCTGTGAGATCTTCTTTGATTGTTTCGGCGGTCATCGGCGCATTAAAATGAGGACGAGTGGTTATCAAAGTATCGTTAAGGCTATACACGCCGAGTGTGGACCCGTCGTCCACCTGTGAAATCTGAACGTTTATGAGCACCGTAGCAGTTTCGTGGTTGAAATTTGCTATGATGTCTTTTTCAACCCCTGTACGCATCCAAAGTTCTTCCTGAACGCCACCTACGTCTGGGGTCGGTTCGTACGTAAAGTACGCCGTTTTGCTAGCTGTCGTTTCGTTCTTTGAGCAGTTTTGCCAAAACTTGGGCTGTGCAAAAATCGTTGTGTTACCGTCCTCATAATCGCAATCGCACGTGTATATACTCTGACCGTCGATATTTACCATCGTGCCGGTGTGTTCCTGCGCGCAAACGTTGCCTGCGCACTTTTCGTCCCAACACTCCCACTTAATTCTCCCATGTTTAACTGTTTCGTAGCCATTCACATCGTTGCCTGTTATGTTAAAGTATTTATCGTTTTGCGCAATGTACACTCTCAAGTGAGATTCTTCAACAGTGCCGTCGGAACTCCCATAGGGCAAATTCGTCGCGTTGGCGCGAGTCACCGTGAATTTCGTGTTTGTATCCTCCACGATATTCGCCGTTGTAGACGAATTGCTCCCACCACTCGTGACGACCTCCTTCACGCCCTCGATCGATGGTAAAAAAGACTTTTCCGCGACGGTAATCTTTACCCGTCTGGACGCCGAATTGGCGCCTCTAGTTCCGACGGGCAAACCAGTCGGCGGATCCAACCCGTTGTGTCCGCCTCCTTCCGCATCGTTAATCGCGTACTCAAACATATCGGACGAACCGGTGTTATTTCCGAACGGAATATACACAAACGCGCCGGCATCTTCGCCACACAACTGAGCGCCTTGACCATTGTTCGCTTCATAGTCGCACGACAACTTTACTTGTCCGAACTGTGGTGGCGTGGTGATGACGTATTGCAAAATATCCTTGTCCGCATCCAAATCTTCTAAATCGTACGTATTATCTGAGGAACACGCGACAAAACCATCGGTGGAGACTACAACGTTTGATGCGTCTATGCAATTCAAATTACCGCGCAAAATGTACGTGGTGGATTCATCGCCTGCCACCGTCGGCAACGCGTACAACGTCGCCGTTTGGAACGTTTCAAAGGTATATTCCCCCCATAGGTTGGCACAACTATTCTCACCGCTTGTGCACAACTTACTCGGTCTCACTTGTTGCCCATACGTCAACTCCTCAACATCTGAGGGCCAACTCGCCTGGTCGTTTCTCGGCTCGATATAGATCCTCCCGGTCACCACCACCTCCTCTTCCGATTCGAGCGCTCCTGTGTCCGCGTTGTACACGGTCCTCTTCACTGAAAACGAAAACAACGATAAATCCAGTTTACTCCCAGAATACGCGTTTGTATCCGGCGTAAACGAAAACTCCCCTGTCTTATCGTTTAAAGTCGCTTGCACTTCCAGCAGATCCCCGAGCTTCAACGTTCTGTCCGGCGGGCAAATTAACTTGTATTCCAGCGCGTCTGGTTCCGCTAACCATTGATTGTTCGGTGGTTTCAATGTCACCGTCATCTTCGTGTCTTCGATCGCGCAAAAATAATTGTTGGTATTAGACTCGCCCAAGTCTTGATCGCTGAAAAACTCCGCCGGATTAGAATTGCAAAAGTAATATTCACACGTCGCCGCGTGCAATTCGCCGCCAACGCACTTGGTTGGTCCAGTGACGGTATACCCTTCATTGCACACGGGTTGGCAACTTTCTCCCGAAACCAAATTAGCGGTACAATCTCCAACGTCTCCAAATTTTGGTGCTGTGGACGCGTCGCACGGGCTAAACTGCTCCGCTACGGTCGCTTCTGTGGTCGTCCCCGATCCAGTCGTCGCAGCTTCGACCATCATCATCATTCCACCCCGTGCGTTGGTCTTT
>Ga0163111_10002235_pt1 | contig 12209 bp, 13 predicted proteins | sample CRUFie1St18metaG_FD_109645 | JGI IMG/M metagenome (GOLD analysis project Ga0163111, IMG submission 109645) | Marine microbial communities from the Costa Rica Dome - CRUD Field 142mm St18 metaG | ecosystem: Environmental > Aquatic > Marine > Oceanic > Photic zone | place: Costa Rica: the Eastern... | reverse complement strand
CTTCAGTTGGATGGGCCACGTGGGTCTTGCCCTAGCGACGGCCCTATCCGCTTGGACCCAGGCTCTGCTGTTATTTTATGGGCTTGCTGCTAAAGGCCGCTATCAGATGGGCGGGCAGTTATTTGTTTGGTCGCTACGGGCCTTGTTTTGTTCGATGTTATTGGCTGTGGGGCTATGGTATTTCTCGCCTCCGGACACCGAGTGGTTAACCATGTTGCCGCTGGCGCGGGTAGGTTGGCTGGCGCTGATCGTCTTGGCAGGCCTGATGGGCTATGCAGTCGCACTATTTTTATTTGGGCTGCGCCCCCATCATTTGCGCAATCATGGAGCGACTTTGTAATGAATCCTTCGCCTCCCAACGTCTAAATACGCCTATACTGGGCGTATGGAAATAATCTCTGGATTGCACAATCTGCGGCCTCATCACAAGGGCTGTGTATTGACCATCGGCAACTTCGATGGGGTACACCGTGGTCACCAGCGCCTGATTGAGCATTTACGCTCCCAGTCCCAGCGATTACAACTGCCGACCATGCTTATGACTTTTGAGCCCCAGCCTCGAGAGTTTTTCGCCGGTGCTATGCTGCCGGCGCGACTAACGCGTTTTAGAGAAAAAGTGCATTTGCTCGAGCGCACCGGTTTGGACCGGTTGTTGTGTATGCCCTTTAACGATCAGACTTCGCAGATTCCGGCAGAGTGGTTCGCCGAGGAATTTTTGACCGATTTGGTAGATGCCCGTTATGTGGTCATCGGTGACGATTTCCGTTTTGGTCATGAGCGTAAGGGCGACTTTCAACTGTTGCAAAATACCGGCGCGCGCTTGGGCTACGAGGTCATTTCAGTCGATACCGTGCTGCAGGGTGGGGATCGTGTCAGCAGTACCCTAGTGCGCTCTACGCTGTCCGCTGGAGACTTCGGTAAGGCTGCCGAATTGTTAGGTCACGAATATTTCATTATGGGTCGAGTAGTCTACGGCCGTCAGTTAGGGCGACAGCTAGGCGTGCCAACGGCGAATGTGAAGCTGCAACGGTATAGAGCAGCCCTGGAAGGGGTCTATTGCGTCACCGTGGATGGCGTGGCTGAGGACGGACGCGCTCTTGAAGGCATCGCCAACATTGGCGTACGGCCCACCGTAGACGGCAAAGAGCCACTGTTAGAGGTTCATGTATTTGATTTTTCTGGCGACCTATACGGGCGCCGCATTCGTGTGACCTTCAAGCATAAATTGCGTGACGAACAAGCCTTTGCATCGGTGGAGTTATTGAAACAACAGATCGATGCGGATTTGCTCGATGCGCGTCGTTGGTTTGCCGAATCTATTTGATCCTTGGACATCAGAGCTTATGAGCGACCAATCGCCGCAACAGGACAAAGTCTCGAAAGCGCGTATGCAGAGTAATTTGCTGCGTTGGATACCTTTAGCTGTACTGATCGCGGGAATAGACCAAGCCACCAAAGCCTGGGTAACGTCGCTATTGGTGCATGGTGAGCGTATTCAAGTGTTGCCATTTTTTGCTTGGGTACGCTGGCACAACGAAGGCGCCGCATTTTCGTTTTTGGCCTCGGCAGGAGGCTGGCAAAGATGGTTTTTCATCGTGTTGGCGTTGGTTTTTTCGGTTTATGTCGTTTGGGAAATAGCGCGCTTGAGTGATCGTGAGCGTAATCTTGGGTGGGTTTATGGGCTGATTTTAGGCGGTGCGGTGGGTAACGTGATTGATCGCATACTCCACGGGCACGTTGTGGACTTCGTGCTAGTGCACTATCAGCAGCATATTTTTCCGGCTTTTAATGTGGCTGACTCAGCGCTCTTCTGCGGAGTGGTTTTGTGGGGCATTTTGCTGCTACAGGAATTTCGCCAAGACCGTGCGGATCGACGCCGTGCGGTTAAATAGCGATGCATTACTAGCCCGTTGGTATTGGCTGCTGACAACATAGATAAGGAAATTATTTGATGTCTGATTTGATCGTTTCCTCAGGGACAGAACCGAAGCCGCGGATACGCGAGGGATCTCGTATTACTTTGCATTTCGCCCTGTTATTGCCATCGGGGGAGGAAATTGACACAACTCGGCGCAGCCAACCGGCGACCCTGACCTTGGGCGATGGGAATTTATTGCCTGGATTCGAAGCTGTGCTTTTGGGTATGCAGGAAGGCGATGATGCACAGATTACCGTTGCTGCTGCAGAAGCCTTTGGTGAGCGTAATCCGGCGAATGTGCAGGTCATGCCAAAGGACCGATTTACTGACTTTGGGCCAGACCAAACCCTTGAGCCGGGGCTGATGATTTCCTTTCAGGCAGCCGATGGTGAGTTGCCGGGGGTTGTCACTGACGTATATGCAGATACCGTAAAAATTGACTTCAATCACCCCTTGAGCGGTAACGACATCGTTTTCGATGTGTCGATTCTGAGTGTCGACAACGCTTAGTTTGGACGGTTAATCACACCGCAGGGCAGTGCCTGCCGGATCCTCATGTATTCCATCGTGGTCGCTGTCTGGGGCGCTATATAGGCGACCGGCGTAATTTAAGGTGATGCGGCGCGCGAGTTGTGGTCGCGGGTCGCTATTACAGAACAAAAAGTGGCCATTCTGCCAGTCCGTGAGTCCTTAGGTGGTGAAGCGGAGATAGGAACGATTGCGAAAGGCGCGCCAGCGGACCTTCGCATGGGCAAAGCCAGGAAGTTCCGCGACCACTTTATCGTCTGCATCCAAGAGCCGATTGCCATTGCGATCGGTGAATGCCATGACCCCGTGATGCCAATTATTCCGCCTACCACAGCGCAGTTGATCTGACATATCTTGGCGTTGCGTGCGGATAGGACAGACGATTACAGCAACTTGGTTTATTACCGCCGCGTTGCGAGCGTTCAGCAGTAGGGTCATGAACGTGCCTTGCAGGCTGTCCATATAGTGATTTTGCGACTGTCTTGTTACGCCATGCAGAGCGAATCCGCCGAGCATTAAAACGATGGACAAGACCAACAATAACTCCACAAGGGTGAAGCCCCGGTTTCTTGCTAACGGCTGCATGCCCATAGGCACAAGAGCCTAGGGAATTGTCGCTCCTAGCGTTAGCGGCTAAAGCGTATTATGGCGCAGGAGACCGACTATCCTTTCGGTGCGATAATGGTGATTGGCGCTGGCGCCTCTGGCCGATCGAGTACGCCAAGAGTCATGATATTAGCCCACGATCGGTCCCTGTTGCGGATTCGCTCTGCTAATACAAAGTTGCCAGCGTCGTCGAAATCCTCATATTCAGGGTGATTAAGCGCCAATACACGTAGGGCGCGATTGGCTTCGTCTTTTAGGTCGAGTTTCCAGTTACATTCGACCAGAGTCGCGAGTGCATCGTCTCGAGCCTCGCTATCAGGGTAGTTTTCTAAAACAAAGCGCGCCCTGTTGCTGGCTGCAATGTAGCCGCCGCGACGCATATAGAAATCTGCAATAGCCAGTTCCGAGCGTGCGAGCACATTTCTCAGGTGGACCATGCGTTGTTGGGCATCGGGTGCATATTGGCTATCAGGAAAGCGGCTGAGGAATAAGCCAAAATCTGCATAGGCCTCGCGCAGTGGTGCCATGTCGCGCCGGGCTGGATCCTGGGAGAGTAAACTGTCTAGTAGGTTATTACTTTCTCGATAAGCCGAGAGTCCTTTTAAGTAATATGCGTAATCGACACTATCATGGCCTGGGTGCAAGCGAATAAAGCGGTCTGCACTAGAGCGTGCGCCCTCCAAGTCGTAGGTCATGTAGCGGGCATAAATCAGTTCGAGTTGAGCTTGCTCAGCAAACTCGCCAAAGGGGAAGCGGGCTTCCAATAGCTCTAGTTGCTCTATCGCTGCTGTGTGGTTTGAGCTGCGCAAAGACCGCTGTGCCCGGGCATAGACCTTTTGTTCAGTGGTTTCTATCGCTTCGATGTCGGGTTGCTCCTCGTCACCGAAGAAGGGCATCCAACTGCAGGCGCCCAGCGTCGCGCACAAAATTGCGGTGGCTAAAAGTTGTCCTAGGGTTTTGCTAGAAGAAGCACCAGTGGTTCTGAAATCGGTCATAAGGGTAGCCATGTGTGCGCACGAAGATAAGAAGAAGCCTGACGGCGTCATAGAGTCGCTATTTTTACCAAATTCGGTAGGGTTGCAAGCCTAATGAGCCTGATTGAACAAAAATCGCAAATTCCGTTGGTCCAAGGCGGGCAGCGTGTCGATAAAGTCGCTGCTGCTTTGTTTACTGATTTTTCGCGTGCCGAGCTGACCGGTTGGATCCAGCAGGGTGCGCTGACGCTTGATGGCGCAGTAGTGAAACCCAAATACAAGGTCTTGGGTGGCGAGTGGTTGTATCTGCGGGCGTCACAAAGCGACGGTGAAATGTGGGAGCAGGCGGAAGACATCCCCCTAGATGTAGTCTTTGAGGACGAAGACCTGCTGCTGCTAAATAAGCCGGCCGGGCTGGTGGTGCATCCGGGTGCCGGCAATCGATCGGGTACATTAGTCAATGGGTTACTCAACTATCGACCCGAGTTGAGTGCACTGCCACGTGCTGGTGTCGTCCACCGGCTAGACAAAGATACCAGTGGCATCATGGTGGTAGCGGCTTCGCAGCTTGCATTGCGGGCGCTAGTGGACGGTATCCAGCAGCGTCAGGTACAGCGCAGTTACGTTGCCTTGTGTGAAGGTGTAATGATCGCCGGCCAAGATGTTGACCAACCGATCGGCCGGGACCCCAAACACCGCACCAGACAAGCGGTGCGCGATGACGGTAAACCGGCACTCAGTCATATTCGTGTGCGCGAGCGCTATCGTGCCCATTCGATGGTGGATGTGCGTTTGGCGACGGGTCGTACCCATCAAATTCGTGTGCATATGCAAAGTATTGGTTTCCCCTTGGTAGGCGATAGTCAATATGGCTGGCGGCGCGTGGTGCCGCGCGGGGCCGATACGACTATGGTTGACAGGCTCCGTGGCTTTTCTCGTCAGGCTCTGCATGCAGCAAAGTTGCAGTTTCAGCACCCACGCGGGACTAAACTCATGAGTTATAGCGCGCCCATGCCCGAGGATATTCTGCAACTGGCCCAGATGTTGGCTGACGATGCAGCTTGATTACCCCAGTGTTGCCGCGGTTTGGTCTGAACCTCAGGAAGATGTTATTGGATTCACCACCACAAATCGGGGATTGTCTGGTGGTGATGGAACTATGGCAGTCGCTGACCGAGCCGCTGCGCATAATCGCCAGCTCTTGGGTAAGGCATTAGCGCGCGCCAATCATGGGCAGAATGTTGGTATTCAATGGGTGCAGCAAACTCACGGTACGGCTAATGTCTATGCGTCTGTGGCGAGCTCACAGCAACTGCCAGTTGCCGACGCGATGTGGACTGATCAGCCTGGCGTTGCTCTGGCCATCCAGACCGCAGATTGCGTGCCGGTTTTATTCGTGCATCGCCAAGGTGCACTTGTGGCGGCGGCCCATGCGGGCTGGCGGGGGCTATTAGGTGGCGTTCTCGAGGCCTTAGTCACTAGCCTACCGGTGGCGCCGACAGATCTGCAGGCCTGGATTGGTCCGTGTATCAGTGTTGGTCATTTTGAGGTTGGTGCTGATGTATGGGCGGTTGTGCAAGATCAATGTCCGCAAGCTGTGCTGTTGCATGCCCGGGATCCGGCAAAGCGTATGGTGGATTTGTTACGACTAACCCAGTGGCGTCTGCAGAGTTGTGGCGTAGAGCAAATCGCCGCGGTGCAACGTTGTACCTATGCCGATCCTGCGTTCTATTCGCACCGGCAGGTTACGGTAGAAAATGGCGTTGACGCTAAGACCGGGCGCATGGCCAGTGTGGTTATGCTACGGGATCGCTAGTGTGACGTAGCCGGAACATTGACATAGGAGAGCGGAATCACAAGAATAGCCGCCCCGCGAGGGTTGGGCGGTCGATAAGTTAGACTGCCTTCTTGAAATAAATCAAACAGTTAAAGCGTACGAGCTACCGCACCTAGACCGCGCACAGGCAGCGATAGGGCGAACGGCAACAAAGAGCAGTTGCGAATTAGGAATAGGAACATGACAGAACAACTGTCGGGCGGAGATATGTTGATCCGATCGTTGCAGGACGAGGGTGTTGAATACATCTTTGGGTATCCTGGTGGCTCAGCATTACACATCTATGACGCCATATTTCGGCAACAAAAGATCGAACATATCCTAGTGCGTCATGAGCAGGCAGCAACCCATATGGCTGATGGGTATGCACGTTCGACCGGCCGTCCTGGTGTGGTTCTTGTTACCTCAGGTCCGGGTGCCACCAACGCCATTACGGGCATTGCGACGGCCTATATGGACAGTATTCCAATGGTGGTGATTTCTGGGCAGGTGCCCAGAGACTTGATTGGTACGGACGCGTTTCAAGAAACAGATATGGTTGGAATATCGCGACCGGTGGTGAAGCATAGTTTCCTGGTTCGCGATGCAGAAGAAATTCCCAGTGTCGTAAAGAAAGCCTTCCATATCGCTACGACCGGCCGTCCTGGGCCAGTTGTTATCGATGTGCCTAAGGATACGACGGATCCATTTGAGCAATTTCCGTATGCTTATCCCGAGAGCGTTGACATGCGCTCCTATAAGCCGGCCTTTGCTGGAGATCTGACGCAAATTGAGCGCGCGGTAGCGGCAATGCTCGTTGCTAAAAAGCCAGTTTTTTATGTTGGCGGTGGAGTCATTTTAGCCTCGGCTTGGGAACAGTTGCGGACTCTGGTTAAGGCCTTAGGAGCGCCCGTGGCTTCGACCCTGATGGGACTTGGGGCTTTCCCAGGTACTGATCCGCTGAGCTTAGGTATGTTGGGCATGCACGGGACCTATGAAGCCAATATGGCCATGGACGGTGCCGATCTGGTGATCGCCTTAGGCGCGCGGTTTGATGATCGGGTAACTAATAACCCCGAAAAGTTCTCGCCCAAGGCAACCATTATTCACATGGATGTGGATGCTGCTTCGATCAACAAAATTATTGATGCGGATATTCCTTTGCATGGCGACGGTAGCTGGGTTTTAGAACAATTATCCACGCGCCTCGTAGAGGCGATAAAGGATGAGGGCGATACAGCTGCGCAAGCGCGGACCCAGGGTTTAGAAGCGTGGTGGCAACAGATCAATGAATGGCGTGCAGCTAATGGGCTTAATCACAACCTAAAAGCCCAAGCGGGCAAACCCATCTTGCCGCAACTCGCAATCCAGAGTTTGTACAAAGTCACTGAGGGTGAGGCCTTTGTATGTTCTGACGTCGGCCAGCATCAGATGTTTGCCGCCCAGTACTATCACTTTGACGAGCCGCGGCGTTGGATTAACTCTGGCGGCCTGGGCACCATGGGCTTTGGCCTACCCTCAGCGATGGGGGTGCAGATGGGGAATCCTGAAGCAACGGTGACCTGTGTAACGGGCGAAGGCTCGTTCATGATGAATATGCAAGAACTCTCAACGTGCCTGCAGTACGGTTTGCCAATCAAGATCATTAATCTGAATAACCAAGCCTTGGGAATGGTTAAACAGTGGCAGGATATGCAGTACGGTGGTCGGCATTCTCAGAGCACCTACAGCGATTCTCTGCCGGACTTTAAGACTCTGGTCGAAGCGTTCGGCCATGTTGGCATCAAGGTAGCGGATGCCACGGAGCTTGATGCGGCTATGGCAGAGGCCTTCAGCGAAAAGAACAAAAACCGCCTAGTCTTTGTCGACGTTTGGGTCGATCCTCACGAGCACGTTTATCCCATGGCCATTAAGGGCGGCGCTATGCGCGACATGGTGCTGAGTAAATCTACTACGGCGGAGTCCAACTAATGCGACATATATTATCCGTCCTTTTAGAAAACGAAGCCGGTGCACTGTCACGGGTAGTGGGTTTATTCGCGCAAAGAAACTACAACATTGAGTCATTAGCGGTGGCACCCACCGAGGATACGACGCTATCGCGTTTGACCCTGACCACCCGCGGTGATGACAGCAAGATTCAGCAGATCATCAAGCAGTTGAATAAACTGATAGAAGTGGTGCGGGTTGAGAATCTCTCTGAAAGCGATTACGTAGAACGTGAATTGCTGTTGATTAAAGTGCGTGCCGAAGGTGAGGCACGTCAAGAAGTTAAACGCACTGCAGACATTTTTCGCGGACAAATTATCGATGTCACCGCAGATACCTATACCATTCAGTTGGTTGGGCCGAATAACAAATTAGACGCATTTATACGCGCGATAGATGATGTAAGCATCTTGGAAGTCGTGCGTTCTGGCGCCTCTGGAATCAGTCGCGGTAGTGCGGACTGAGGCGCTGAATAATTAAGGGCTAACAAAGCCAACCAGATAAACAACAATAACAGCAGCTAAACGAACCACCTGTTAACACAGGTAAGTCAAAACAAACCGCCAATCAAAGGAGCCAAACCATGCAAGTTTATTACGACAAAGACGCAGACCTTTCAATTATTCAGAATATGAAAGTGGTCGTCGTTGGCTATGGTTCTCAGGGCCACGCCCATGCAAATAATTTACGTGACTCAGGCGTTGAGCAGGTGGTTGTTGGTTTGCGTAAGGGCTCAGGATCTTGGGCAAAGGCTGAGAATGCCGGCTTTGCGGTGGCCGAGGTAGCAGACGCGGTACAGGGTGCGGATTTAGTTATGGTGCTAGTGCCCGATGAATTGCAGGCAGCGCTTTATACCGATGAAATTGAACCGAATATCAAGCAAGGGGCGGCTATCGCCTTTGCTCATGGTTTCAATATCCACTTTGAGTTGATTCAGGCCCGCGCGGATCTCGATGTCATCATGATTGCACCGAAAGGCCCTGGACATACAGTACGCTCTACTTATGTGGCAGGCGGCGGTGTCCCCAGCTTAATCGCCATTGCTCAGGACGCCACCGGACAGGCGAAGAATATTGCATTGTCCTATGCGTCAGGTAACGGTGGCGGCCGCGCTGGAGTCATCGAGACCACTTTCCGTGAAGAGACGGAAACAGATCTATTCGGTGAGCAAGCGGTACTTTGCGGCGGTGCAGCGTCATTGGTGCAAGCGGGTTTTGAGACCCTAGTAGAAGCCGGGTACGCCCCAGAAATGGCGTATTTTGAATGTCTGCACGAATTGAAGTTGATTGTTGATCTGTTTTACGAAGGCGGCATCGCGAATATGTGGTACTCAGTGTCAAACACTGCAGAGTATGGCGGGCTGACTCGTGGTCCTCGAGTGGTCACTGAGGAAACTAAGGTCGAAATGAAGCGAATCCTTAAAGAAATTCAGACCGGTAACTTTGCTAAAGAATTTGTTCAGGAAAATCAGGCAGGCGCACCGAGCATTAAGGCTATGCGACGTATTACCCAAGAGCATCCGATCGAGGAGGTTGGGGAAAAATTACGTGCGATGATGCCTTGGATTCAAGAGAACCGTCTGGTAAATAAGGAAGTCAATTAACTGCACCGAGGTGCAAAGTGGCGTCGAAAGATAAACAGCCGCTGCGAGCAATCACAGCAAATGATCAGGACACCGGTGCTGACGACGTAGAGCACAGTGACGCCGTAGATACTTCACTGCGGCGCAAGGGCATATTCTTGTTGCCTAATGTGATCACTACCGGTGCCTTGTTTGCTGGCTTTTATGCCATCATCGCTGCGATGAATGGTGATTTTCTGCCTGCCGTTTTAGCGATCTTCATCGCTATGTTCTTGGATACGGCGGACGGTCGAGTGGCGCGAATCACAATGTCCGAGAGCGCCTTTGGCGCTCAATATGACAGCCTCTCGGATATGGTGGCCTTCGGTGTGGCGCCGGCAGTGGTCGCATTCTCCTGGGGCTTGTCCAGTCTGGGTCAACTTGGCTGGGTGGCCACCTTTGTCTACATGGCCTGCGCCGCTCTGCGCCTGGCTCGGTTCAATACCGAAAGCGACAGCGCTAATTTCACTGGTTTGGCCAGTCCCTCAGCCGCTGGTTTAGTGACGTTTAGTATCTGGGTGGCTTTGTCCAACGACGTGGCGCAACCGTCCCTGCTATTAGCCAGTGTTATGGCGGTAGTCACCGGGTTGGCGGGGCTGTTAATGGTCTCTAACTTCAGCTATTACTCACCTAAGACTATTAACTTGCGCGAGCGAATTCCCTTCGTGACCCTCGTACTTATAGCTCTGGCATTTGCAGTGGTAACAGTAGACCCGCCAGCGGTGTTACTAACCTTGTGTATCGCCTATTCGATTTCCGGTCCGCTCAAGGCCCTATGGCGAAACTTTAAGCAAAAAGGCTCGGAGCAGTAATCGCTCCATCCCAGGGTTGAGCGGTTGCACCCATTCAGGAGCAAACTATGTTGATCCGAAAACCAACTGATATTGCCAGTTCGGAAATAACCTCAGAAAGTATCTATCAGCAACGGCGGCGATTTTTAGGCCAGAGCACAGCGCTGATTGCGGGCGCAGGATTGGGTTTGCATGCACCGCTTAGCAGCGCTGGCTTACAAGCAGACGATGAGATCACGCCGGAACGGATTGTTACCCAATACAATAATTTTTATGAATTCGGCACGGATAAATCTGATCCCTATGCTAACGCGGGCGCCTTGACCACAGATCCTTGGACGGTCGCGGTATCCGGAGAGGCGAAAAAAACCGGTGAGTTTGCGTTTGAGGATATTGTCAAAGGCCTGACTCCAGAAGAGCGAATCTATCGTTTTCGCTGTGTCGAAGCCTGGTCCATGGTGGTGCCTTGGATGGGGATTCCATTGAAGGATATTTTGCAGCAATTTGAGCCGACAGGTGATGCTAAGTATGTGGTGTTCAAGACACTGTATCGGCCTGAAGAAATGGTCGGACAGCGCTCCTTCTTTTCGAGCATTGACTGGCCCTATGTCGAGGGCTTGCGCATGGATGAGGCTTATCACCCGCTGAGCATCATGGCGGTCGGGCTATACGGTAAAGAGTTGCCAAATCAGAATGGTGCACCGTGGCGACTCATGGTGCCGTGGAAGTATGGCTTCAAGAGTATAAAGTCCATCGTCAGTATTCACTTTAGCAAGCGACAGCCAATTAATACTTGGCAGGCGTTGGCCGCCCATGAGTACGGGTTTTATGCCAATGTAAATCCAGCGGTAGATCATCCGCGCTGGAGCCAAGCCAGCGAGCGGCGTTTGCCCAGTTCCATATTTGATCCGAACCGGCGACCAACCCTGCCCTTTAATGGCTATGCTGAAGAAGTCGCGGAGTTATATCGCGGCATGGATTTGCGCAAGTTCTACTGATGAAATGGGCTAGCCTGCCGACGGCCCGTGGACGTAAGACAATTTTGTGGATTGTGTTATCTATGCCACTGCTGTGGCTGGCGGTGTTAGTAATACAAGAGCTACGGCTACCTAATTCTGGGCTGGGCCCTGAACCCACCGAAGCGCTGTTGCATTATCTGGGCGAGTGGTCACTGATCTCATTGTTGCTGGCATTTTCTGTTTCACCATTGAGGCGTAGGCTAAATTGGGCATGGCTCGGCCAGCAGCGGCGGCTCATTGGTCTATTCGCGTTCGCCTACGTCTGTCTGCACGTGCTTGTATACGCGGGCTTGTATGCCCAGTTTCAGCTTGCGGAATTGCTCGATGATTTCGTCCACAGGCCCTATATCACCGCAGGTATCGGGGCCTTCGTTGCCCTGTCTTTGATGGCGTTAACCTCAACCCGGGGTTGGCGGCGGCGCCTTAAGGACAACTGGCGGCGTCTGCATCGATTAATTTATGTCGCGAGTTTTTTAGCCATTGTGCATTTGTTGTGGTTACGCAAAGACCCAGGTCTTGGGGAGGCGATATATTTGTTGATATTTGTCGTATTGGTCGTTGAGCGGATGTTCTCGCTCTGGCAGCGGCGCCCTTCGATCTAGGTGTCGCTGTCCGCGGCCTCTAGGTCTGCGCTAATATATGGATGAGCCAAGAGCCATTAACCAAGTGACAAATAAAAGCTTACAACTTACCCAACGACAGACGCGCATGCTCGCGGACATGGGTATTGATGTCTGGTATTCGCGGCAAGAGACTAGCCCTAGTGCTAATCAGCAGCAGCCAACGGTAGTACCGTCCCAGCCTACGGCGGTCGCCGACCTGGCTTCTTTAAAGTCGACATTGAACCCAGCGCCGCGAATCGAAGCAACGCCGGTTGCGCAGCCAGCGGCAGCGCCCGAAGATGAGTCGGCGCGCCATAGGGTTGCGCCGATCCGCCTTTATCACCT
>Ga0163111_10002234_pt1 | contig 12210 bp, 10 predicted proteins | sample CRUFie1St18metaG_FD_109645 | JGI IMG/M metagenome (GOLD analysis project Ga0163111, IMG submission 109645) | Marine microbial communities from the Costa Rica Dome - CRUD Field 142mm St18 metaG | ecosystem: Environmental > Aquatic > Marine > Oceanic > Photic zone | place: Costa Rica: the Eastern... | reverse complement strand
TCATCGCACCGATTTCCATCGAATGATAATGATGCTTGAATGCACCACATACTGCGAACAGCATTGGAGAAATAATTCCGTGTGCGAACATCATGAATAGAGCTGCTGCATATCCAATTGGCTGCATGCTAGCAATACCAAGTAGAATTACACCCATGTGAGATACCGATGAATATGCAACCATCTTCTTGAGGTTGGTTTGTCCCAAACAAACAATCGCACCCCAAACAAGAGAGATTAAACCAATTGCCATAATCACATCCTGATAGTAAACAACTGCATCAGGGAAGATTGCGATTGGTATTCTTAGCATTCCATATGCACCCATCTTCAGCATAACACCTGCTAGAAGCATAGAGCCACCAGTAGGAGCCTGTACGTGAGCATCAGGAAGCCAAGTGTGGAAAGGAACAGCAGGTAACTTGACCAAGAATCCAATCATTAGCATGGCAAACAGAATGTTTTGCATGTCTTTTCCAAGGAATACGTTGTCACCCATGTTGTATGCTGTTGCGTTTGAGAATAGAACAGTCATATCGAAAGTTCGTCCTGTCACAGTCCCATACTGTGAACCACTTCCTTCAGGTTGAAGGAAGTACAGTGTGATTAGACCGAGTAGCATGATAACTGAGGCACAGAATGTGTAGATGAAGAATTTCTGAGCAGCATATCTACGATCTTTTCCACCCCACTTTAGAATTAGGAAGAACATAGGAATTAGGGTCAATTCCCAAAATACGTAGAACAGGAAGAGGTCAAGTGCGACGAACACGCCGATTAATGCACCACCCATCATCAACAATAATGGATAATATGTGGCCCCATCTTTCTCATTCCAAGTAGTAATAATTGTGACAGGTACTAAGAAAGTTGTCAGCCAAACCATCGGGAAAGACAGACCGTCCATTCCAACGTGCCATGAAACTCCAATTGTCTCAATCCAAACATATTCTTTCTCAAGAGCATATTGGTTGTATCCCAAATCCCAATCGACTAAAATCAACCAATCAAAGAATAGGGCAGTAGAAATTGCCAGAGGTATCAATGATGCACATAGTGTGAACAATCGAATCGGCACTGCTAGTACCTGCTTTCTAGCACGAGTCTCCTGGCTAGCGAATGCTAGTAAAATACAACTGACAATGATTGGGAACCCAACAAGTGGTAGGCTGATCCAATCAACCGTTGTGTCTGAGTCACCAAGAGATGGGAAGAAAGCCATCAAACCAGCAACAATAACCAACAGGCCACCAATTAACATGAACTCCTTGTTCTTGATATCCAATGCTTGGTTACTACTCAATCAAGCCACCCCCCATACTAATAGGAAAATCACAAGGGTTCCTAATGTTGTCATCATAATGTAATCTCTAGCGCTTCCAGTGGTTAACGCCCGGAGTCTACGAGATGCTTCTTGGCTTGTAGATTCAATTGTCTTGATTACTCCGTCGATAAACTTCGTATCAAATATCGCTGACAATTTTGCAAATCCAACTACGATTTTCATAATTGCAGCATCGTAAATATCGTCGAAGTGTAATCTCTTGTGTAAAGAATTAGAGAGACTTGAATTTGCCCATGCTGTGTTATCGAATTTGGATTTTCTACTCACTCTATCTGAGAGATTGATTGCCCATTGCATCCAAGGCTTTGCTTTCTGATCTCCGTCTAGAGCACCTCCGTAAAGTGCCATAGCAAATGACGGCCCAAGGACGAGAGATAAGCCAATAGCAACGTAGGTTAGAACCATCAAGAATGGATCATGGTTCAAGAAAACGTGCTCCATTTCATAACCAATTCCATCAAAGAAACTTGTATAGTGTCCCGACTCAAAGTCACCAAGCCAGTGACCAGCATGCATTCCGGCGAATATGATTGCACTGAGGGTCATGAATGTCAAAATTACAAGTGGAATTGGTATCCATGGTGTTTGCTCATGAACATGCTCAGCAACTTCTGTCTTCGGCTTACCAGCGAAAGTCATGAACCACATTCTGGACATATAGAATCCTGTCATTCCTGCACCGATTAGAATGAGCATTGCAGGCAAAAGGAAGATTGGTTCCTTTAGTGCAACTTGCCATGCACTAGCAATGATTCCTTCCTTCGACCAGAATCCTCCGATTAGAGGAATTCCAATAATCGACATGCTTCCTACAAACATTGCAGTAGCCGTGATAGGCAATCTACTTGCTAATCCTCCCATATTCTCCATTGACTGTGCATCGAAGTGGTCGTCATGGTGATCATCGTGATGGTCATCATCATGTCCGTGGTGTGCAACCTCATGATGTGCGTGGTGCATCTCGTGTATCACAGAACCTGATGCCATGAACAGCATACCTTTCGCCATAGCGTGGTTGAAAAGATGGAAGAGCGATGCACCCATTGCGAATGCTGCCAATTTGTCGTATCCGTTGTTAGCAAACCACAGAGCAGAACCGAGTCCCGTGAATATGTATGCCAACTGACTCATTGTAGAATAAGCTAGAACTTTCTTCAAATCCATTTGTACAAATGCAATTAATGCTGCCATAACCGCAGTAATACCACCAATCACAGCGATTGCAATTGCTAGTGTTGAAAGCGCACCCATTTCTGCTTCCATGAAGAATGGGAACATACGTGCTACCAAGTATAATCCAGCATTTACCATTGTAGCTGCGTGAATTAGGGCAGAAACTGGTGTTGGTCCTTCCATAGCATCAGGTAGCCAAACATGGAGTGGGAATTGTGCTGACTTTCCAACAGCACCAATGAACATCATTCCAAGTGCAAGTTGTAAGTCGCCAGAGTCAACCTCTGCTATCCTGTCTGGTTTGAATAGGACGTCGTAGTCGAGAGTACCGTCGAATAGATTCCAAAGCATAACTAGACCAATCACAAGGAATACGTCACCTACACGTGTGGTAAGGAACGCCTTCTTTGCTGCATAAGCAGCACTCGGTCTTTCGTAATAGAAACCGATTAGCAAGTAGGAACAAAGACCCATTAATTCCCAGAAGATGAACAACCAAAGGAATGAGTCGGCTAATACCATTCCCAACATACCGCTACAGAACAGAACGAATTCAGCATAGAATCGGTGGTTTCTATTGTCATTAATTGAATCTGTATTCATGTATCCAATCGAAAATATGTTGATTAAGAAACAAAGGAATGCTGCTACGAAAAGAAGCATGACTGTTAGGTGATCAATATAGATTCCAAATCCAAACACCTTGGTCGTAATCGAACCGGTTTCAGGATTCCACCACGAAGACTCAAACCAAGTGAATACATTTGCAGAACCAACTTTGTTTAGGTGTTCCTTGATTACAAGCAATGCAAGAATAAGGCTTGCGCCCATTACTCCAAGGGCAATTATTCCCCCTTCCTTGACATTCTTAATCCAAGTTGGTGTTCCATTGAAAATCTTACCTAGGAACAGGATTACCGGGAAGGCCAAAAATGGCAATAGCGGTATCAATATGGCATAATCGATGATTTCACTTCCACTCATCATAACACCTCAGTTCTTCAAGAGATTAACCTCATCTAGAGATATGGTCTCATGCTGCCCATACATTGAGAGGAATATTGCCAAACCAATGGCAACTTCCGCTGCTGCGATTGCTATTGCGAATACTGCGTAAACCCAACCAGTTACGTCTCCCCAGTGGGTTGCAGCTGCTACGAATTGAAGGTTGACTGCGTTTAGCATCAACTCGATGCACATCAGTACAACAATTGCGTTCTTTCTACTGAAAGCACCCCACAATCCGATTATGAAAAGAATGGCTGCTAAGCCAGATACCCATGCTGGGTCAATCATTCCTTTTCACCTCCAGTTAATTCCCACTCAAGATTCACTAATCTCTCGTCACGAACAAGATATGCTGCGCCTACCATTGCCATGGCCATCAAGAAACCAAGAGCGAGCAATGGTAGTGCCCAATCACCAAACAGTGCTGATGCTAAGTCGCTGGTTGTGATTTCCTCATCTGAGGAATCTTCCCAAACAATATCTGCTGAAACCGCTGAAACGATTACAGCGCCAAGGAATACTAAGCCAACTCTGGCCAGGATAGATAATAATCTCATTCAAAGTCCTCCTCGAGGATTTGCCTTCTAGTCAGCATAATACCGAATAGTACGACTAACATAACGCTAGCAAGATAAACAAGAATTTGGATTACTGCGAGGAATTCTGCACCCATTAATATGAAGATTCCTGCAACTCCCATGAAACAGAATATCAAACACATCATTGAGTGAGCGACCCTTTGCATGTAAATCAGACCAAGAGCGCCACCTATCACGATAGTACTCATCAGGAAAAACATTCCAACTTCAAGATACATTGCTAGATCCATGCTCAAGCCTCTCCTGCTGCTTTGGCGGCTTTAGCGGCTTTCTTAGCTCTCTTGTCACGTTCTTTGCTAGCTCTCTTCGCTAATTCTGCATCCACCGCTTCTTGGTGGTCGCCAATTAGTACTCTTGTTCTTCCTGCGTCCATCCAAAGATCTTGGCGTGTAAATCCAGACATTCCATCGTACTCGTTGGTCATAAAGAATGATGTGAAATTGCACGCTTCCATGCACAAACCACAGAACATACATCTTCCCAAATCAATTCTTCCAGATACGATTTGGTCATCTGCTGGATAAAGTGATTCAAGTGGTACGTGATCGACTTCACCTGTGTCATTCCAGCGCATACGAGCACTGTCACCAGTCAAATCTAGTACCTCTCCAAACCTCCATTCGTCAGGGGCATCAGCGTGAGCTGTTGCTAGATTGAATGAATCTAAATTTTCGAGAACTTCTGGCTTTTCGACTGCTGCAAATTTGCCAACCTCTAGGTCTGCGCCATAGCCTTCCCATTCGCCATCAGCACTGTCGAGTACGTCAACACGCAACTCTGTAGTCATGTGGAGGCAAGAATTAGGACAGACGTTTACACACATCTTACATGCAGTACATGTTTCCCAAATAACACCAATACGGCCATTGAAATTACCTGGTACGAACAACCACGGCTCAATCTCCTCAAGGCGCTCGTAAGGGTAACTGACGGTCTGTGGCTTCCAAATGGTTGGAGTTAAGTCCGTACCTGAGCGATCAGGAGTATAGTGGTGTTGTGTAATGTCATTGATATGCTTGGTCTTTTCAGAACGAGCGATAGCCCCGTCATCAATGAATTCAGGGTGAGTTGTATTGTGATATCCGCTCGAGAATCTCTTACCAATGAATTCGTAAGTTCTCAAAACAGTCAATCCAGTTATCTTAAACGGGTACCAGAATAGGTTTCTGAAATTTGGTTTGCCATGTGGATGTGATGCCATATTTTCACCTCACTCCTGTCCTGCAGTGTGCGTCCCCGCAGGAGTCATCGTTCGAATGTGATACATTCTTTCCTCATTCTCTTCGATGTTCTCATCATTCATCAAAATCACGAATACTACCAACCAGAACCCTGTCGTTATAATCGGTAATCCCCATGGAATTGTATATTCTAGAATAGTTAGGTCCCAAGCCCATCCTCCATCTTCGAAGTTCAATGCGCTCGCATCGAAGAAGTATAGGCGGTAAACCATTGAAAGGACGACTTGAAGTACGGCCAGTGGTAGAAGAATTCTCCAACCAAATTCCAAAATCTGATCTGTTCGGATTCTTGGAAGAGCTGTTCTTGCCCAAACGAAAACAACGGTGAAGATGAACCAAGCCTTCAACAATGTCCAAATCACTCCTGGAATTGCAAGATATGCATCCCCAATGTAAGCGATTGAACCAATAGTACCTGCAAATGGTGCATGCCATCCGCCCATGAAGAAGTGTGCAAAGAGAATGCTCGCAGCGTAAACTCGCATGTATTCTGCAGCGAATAATAGGCCGAATCTCATTCCGCCATACTCAGTCCACCATCCTTCGACCAGTTCTGCTTCTGCTTCCGGCATATCGAATGGAATTCTTTCAACTTCAGCAATCATACTGACTAGGAAAAGAACACCACCAAGTGGCATCAAGAATAGTAACCATACTCCAGAAGAATGCTGGAAATGTACGATTTCAAGGAAGTTGAATGAACCTGCCATTACACATACTCCGAGAATCGAAAGGAGTAATGGGATTTCGTAAGCAGTTAATTGTGCTGCACTTCTAATTCCACCAAGCAGGGTGTACTTGTTGTTTGAAGACCAACCCGCGAAGAAAACACCAAGAGGAGCAATTCCAAAGATTGCGAATGCAAATAGTACTGAGAGTTCAGGGTTAGCCCCGTAAATCCCGCTTGAAAGAGGAATCATTCCTAAAATCATGATTGTCGATGAAATCACAAGGAATGGAGCAAGTTCGAAAATGACCTTATCCGCCCTACTTGGAACCATATGCTCTTTTGTCAAGAATTTCATACCATCAGCAATATTCTGGAAGAAACCCGGGAAGATTGTAACACCATACCATGAACGGTTTCCAACTCTGTTGACCATTTCATGTTCGTGTCCTTTATTTCCTGCAACCTTGTTAAGCCATTTATTGACCGCACCTACTGGCTTACCGATTCCATATGGAAGCATATTCCACCATTCACCTGCGGTTACGCCATTTTCTCCAACCCACAGCGAACGAAGAGCAGTAGTAGCACCGCGACGGTCGTTTACACGGGCGTAGAATTTCCTTTCAATCCATAGAATCATGAACATAGAAAGCATAATTCCACCAAAAGTGACCAAACATGTCACCAATGTGAAGACAAAAAATGCTATGTCGTTAGAAGATGATTCTAGGAATGTATCATCGAGTAAACTACCGAAGATATCCCTGGTTTTGTCGTAAATGAACTCATGAAGTTGTAGCCAGTCATCCATGATAATCACCTCAACGGTCCGTCTCCCCGATACAAGGATCATAACTTCCCATTATCGCAGGGATGTCTGCAACCTTGTAACCAATCATTGTCTTTGCCACATATGGAATTGTGATGAACATAGGAGAACGGATTGAAACCCTGTATGGGTTCTTTCCTCTTCCATCTCCGCCACCTTGTAAGTAGAAGTTGGATACTCCTCTTGTGCATTCGTAGGTACTGAATCCGGTTGCACCTTCTGGTGCACGTGTTGGCGCCTTTGTGATTAACATCTCATCACCCGGCTGATAGTGGGTGTTTGCTCCACCTGGAATCTTTTCAATCGCATCTAGTAGCATGCGGCATGATTGTCGCATCTCTTCCATTCTGACTCGATACCTGTCATAACAATCTGCTCCCTTAACGCTAGTTGGCTTCTCCACAGCAGGTTCCCAATCGACTTGGTCATAGACAGAATATGGGTTTGTCCATCTTGCATCAGCATTTACACCAGCTGCACGGATATTAGGTCCTGTAACACCTGCATTGAGTTGATCTTCGGCGGTCGCGTACCCCACACCCTGCAAACGAACAAGCCAAATCGTAGACTCGTCCAAAAGCATCTCGTACTCGTTTATTCTGTTCTCGAACAACTTAACTTTCGCCTTCATTCTGTTGGCCCAGCCTATTGGTATGTCCCTCTTGACTCCTCCAACTCTCGGATAGTTGTAGTGCATACGAGAACCTCCCAATTCTTGGAGAAGGTCTAGGAACATCTCTCTATCACGTAGACACCAAGTCATAAGCGTCAGGTTACCAATATCTGGACCAAACGCTCCAAGCCACATCAAGTGACTAGCTAATCTTTGAACTTCAGCGGCCATCAAACGAATATATTCAGCTCGCTCAGGTACTTCTGCTCCAAGCAAGTCTTCTGCTGCCATAACGTATGAATGCGCCCAGGTCATAGCACTCACGTAGCATAACCGATCACAATATGGCGTGATTTGAGTGAAATCCCTTGACTCGCAAATTTTCTCCACTCCGCGGTGTATGTATCCGAGTTCGGCTTCTGTGTCAGTAACTGTCTCTCCGTCGACTTTTACACGCAGTGTCCACAATCCGTGCGTCATAGGGTGCTGAGGTCCCATTGTAATCCACATTTCTGCCATGATATCACCTCACTTTACTCGGCCCTCATCAACCGGTTTACGATCGAACCCTTGTGGGTCGTCATACATTTCATTGAAATCGTGATAACGAATCTTGTGTTGTCTTTGCAAAGGATGAAACCCTACAGGAGAATCGTGTGGATTAAGAACACGATGCATGTTATCGTGGCCTTCAAAATCAATTCCTACTAAATCCCATGTTTCTTTTTCGTTCCAATCAGCACCAACCCATAGGTCTTGAACTGATGGAACAGAAGGTGAATCTCCGGCTGCTAGTGGAATAAAAATTTCAAATTCCATTGGAATGTCGTCACCCTCTAAATTTTCACCTTTGTGAACAATCATTGTGTGTGCCTCTACATCTTGAATAGGCCATCTGTGCATATGGTATGCGACTTCCCAGCCCCTGTCATCTCCTCCTGAAGGATAGTGCGTGCCGGTAACCATTGCACAATGGTTGACTCCGATTTCATTCTTCAAGTGCTTTGCAACTGCTCTCCATTGTTCCGGAGCGCAAGTAATCCTAACGAATTCGAATTTCTTACCCGCAGCGTGGGCGACTGCTTCTGTTGTAATACCGGCGTCAGAAAATCTCTCTGACAAATTGTCAACAATTGCCTTTACTGCCGCAGAGTTCTGTTCTTTGGTAACCGTAGTACCCATTTCAGTCCTCTCCTACAATAACTGGCTTGTCGCCGTCGCGTCCGGTTGATGGCGCACCACCTATTCTGATGATTTTCTCACGAAGTTTTCCGAAACCATCGATTAATGCCTCTGGGCGAGGTGGGCAACCCGGGATGTAAACGTCGACTGGAATTACCGTATCGACTCCTTCGAGAATGTTGTATGATTGATAGTAAGGTCCGCCAGAGATTGCACATTCGCCCATTGCAATGCAGTACTTTGGCTCAGGCATTTGTTCCCAAAGCCTGACAATTGGGTCTGCAAACTTCTTTGAAATTGGACCGTTAACAAGTAAAACATCTGATTGACGAGGGCTTGAACGGAACAAAACTCCGAATCGATCACCATCGAACCTTGGGGTTGCTGAAGCTGCCATCTCGATAGCACAGCATTTGATTCCAAGGTGGAGCGTGAACAATGATTTACGACCAGCCCAGTTGAAGAATCGGCCTGCAAGGACGCTGAGCAGTTGTTTGATTTTTGTTGCCTTTAATGCCTCATCGGTCACATCGCCGACAATTTCCACAAGGGTTCTGCTGTTGAAAGTAGTATAATTCTCTCCAGTATCACTCATCATATCACCTCAGATGTAAATGCGGCCTCGCTTACGGAATACGTGCCAAACTCCTAGAACCATCGTGACAAAGAATACCGTCAGAATAATCATCTCGGTTCCAACCATGTCGATTGGGTCTGTTCCACTCGAACTAGTAGCATCAATAGCCAATAGTCCACCGAGTGCCATGAACATGAAAGCTACATCGAAAACCAAGAAAATAATTGCATACCAATAGTATTGGAAGTGGAACTGAATCATTGCCTCTCCAACTGGCTCAGAACCACATTCATAGGTTGAAAGGCGGCGTGGATATAGGCTGTGATCTCGCTCATAGCCTTCCATCAACCATGATTTTGTCATGTGAGGGCGAGAGGAATCGACCTTTGGCATAACGAAGTATTGAGTGATGAATGCACCCAATGGCATTCCAATGCCAATAAGTGTCATCAGGGCCATCGAAAGATAGGTGCCTGTTACCGTTTCTGCGCCAACCAACTATGCCACCAACTGAGAGAGTTGACACTCTCTTGACAAGGCCACTAGACATCCGTCCATAAGCGTTGTCTAACAAGCATATGCAATCTTAGGCCTGTTGACCTGACCCCGTAGGGGTCAATTTCGTCGGCGAAGAACAAGCATTGCAAACCCAACAAGAACCAATGCGCCAATTCCAATCAGCACATTTGGCGTAATAAGAGAGTTCAATGCGAAATCTTCTGGTTGCCCATTAACAGTTAGTTTGATATTCTCTCTGCCTGCTAATCCGACTTCAGTTGGTTCAGCCGAAAGAGTAAATGTGAACGTATCCTCAACCTCTGCAGTTTCTCCACCTGGAGGATTTACTTTTGCAGTAATTTCAACAGATTCTCCTGCCGGAATCTGACAAATTATGTGATCGCCATTGTCTTCACAATTTGCACTTGAATCGTAGTATAGAATTACATTCCAACCCCTTACTCCGCCGCTAGAGAATACCTTGAATTCCGATTCGACATTTCCAGAGTTGAATACGTCAACCTTGAATTTAGGAGATTTGCCAATTTGTCCGAATGTGACATCTTTTTCGTCATCTCCATCTATTACCAATTCTGCATCTAGAACAGTCTCAACAGAAAGTGAGAATGTGACCTTGCCACTACGGTTCGCTGCATTTGAAACGGAGGTCACTACCACTTCCAATAAGCCGCCGTCGCCATTTTCAGAACCTGAATTTACTTCGATTTCCAATGTAAAAATTGCATAATATGGCAGAGGAACGTGAGAATCTACCAAACCATTGTCTACAATCTTCTCGAAAATCTTGTCTTCGTTAGAACCGAGTAACGGCGAGTTACCATCGAAATAGAATGTACCAGTTGATTCATTGAAAGCACCCCAGCCTTTTGGAATGGAAATTGGGCCTTCAACAGTCATACTACGGTAAGTCAATGTTCGAGTTGCTGTCCCCGATAATCCACTGAAATCGAAAATAGCTTCATCGGTCATATCTCCCGTATTTGTGACTTTCAAATTGAATGATTGAACGCCGCCTGGAGGTAAAATCAGCACCTCGTTTCGAGTTAGATAATCTGCACTATTCATGATGATTACATCCATTGCAAAGTCTCTATCTGAAAGGATTGCTCTGAATACAAATTCTAATTGATTATCCGGAACGCCATCTTGGTCACCGTCTCCATTATTGTTGTCACCAAGATTGGTTACCCTAACAGTCAGCCTTGTGCTTTCCAGTTCCTCTTCTCCATCGATTGAAACAACAAGATACATTATCGCAGTAGAGCGTGCAGGTATGTCTATTTCAGTAACAACTGTTCCTTCTTCAGTTTCGAAATGCTTACCCCAAGCAGGTTGAGCTGTTTGGGAAATTACAGAGAATCTAAACCGGTCAAGTGTATTGCCGTCGTTTGTTACTGAAATTGGGAATTGTACTGTTGTATCAGATCTACCTGTTTGATCGTCAGCAGGAGAGTTACCACTCATTCCATGTACGGCCTTTACAGTTACAGTCAATTCTGCAGTATCATATGCACCGCCACTTGATTGGGGCAATACAGAAAATGTAATTGCAACTTCTTCTGTTGCTAAGGCGTCGAGTGGCAATGAAATTGTAACATCAATTGTCCCAGATTTATCATTACTAAATCTAGACTGGGTTGAAATCGTAGAAGATTCCAGAGTCACTGACCATCCGGTTGGAAGAGAAGATGCTGAGACTCTGAATGTATCTGGACCATTTCCAGTATTTGTAACAGTCAATGTCGTACTTCGGTCTTGGCCAGGAGATACATCGTATAATCCGGTGTTACCCAGTGAAATAGAAGCGCCTCTGGACTGCCCTACTGTAACGGTTATTTCAGAACGACATTTCCAAAAATTACCATCTTTGCCTTCAATATAGAATGAATTTTGTGAATTTGCTTCGACAGAATCATCTGGCGTCACTTCAATAGTGAATTCTTTCTCGCCATTACCGTTGTCGTAAGCAAGATTTCCACTTGAAGGGCCATCAACGCTTGCCCAGTTGGATTTGCTACCGTTGAAGCCCACATTGATTGACCAATCGGTGTTTCCTTCATTAGAGAAAGTAGCCACTAGAGTACCAGTTTCATCTGGTTGCAAAGATAAGCTAGACTTTGATATCTCAATGTCACACCTTTTGAGTTCAGGAACAAATAAACTGAATTCTTCAGTATCTGAAGCACTACCATTTGGATTCTGATCATTTGTTACAATACCTTCGATTTCCCAGCAATACTTGTCGCTTTCCTTACCTTCTGGAACTTGAAGAGTAATGGTAACCCATTCTGATGAACCATTATCCACCTGAACAGAAGTTGGGCTAACTTCTATGTTCATGCTCCCATCTGACTTACATCCTGAACCGCTTCTTGGGTCAACAGTAAGATCTACTGTTTCTTGGACACGTCCAGTGTTTTCAACTTCGACTTCCCAAGTGATTTCATCTTCCCC
>Ga0163111_10002233_pt1 | contig 12212 bp, 10 predicted proteins | sample CRUFie1St18metaG_FD_109645 | JGI IMG/M metagenome (GOLD analysis project Ga0163111, IMG submission 109645) | Marine microbial communities from the Costa Rica Dome - CRUD Field 142mm St18 metaG | ecosystem: Environmental > Aquatic > Marine > Oceanic > Photic zone | place: Costa Rica: the Eastern... | reverse complement strand
CCGTCCGTTCGGCGCATGCCGGAGGTGGGGACTGCCGTGGGTCTCGGAGGCGGCGCACCGCAAGCCGCGCGTAGCGGCTCGCCACTCACCACGCAGCTTGTCTGACGCCACGCCACTTCTTGCCTCGCCACCGCCCTCGGACCGCGCGGCCAAGCGCACCTCGTCTCTTGCCGTCAAGCAGCTCGGTGCGCTGATGGCCCTCGAGGAAGACAGCTCTTGCGACAGCTCTGACGAGGCAGAGGGCCAACATGCGGCCAGCTGAACGAACGAGGTCGAGGACTCCGGGCACCCGCTCCGGAGGTGGCATGCTCCTACAGTAGAAATGAAGCGGAAAGCGTACGTACTTTATTGTTTATAAGAGGTATAAGTAAGGTGTCAAACTGCATGAATAATTTATTTATTTATCTAATCTCCAAGGGTGCGGGACGTTCTCTTCATACCCCCCGCCCCCCTGCGCCGCGCGCGCGCACGCGGTGCGCGCACCTCGCCCTGCCCCTCGCGTTCGACGCGCGGTTCGCAGCTCCCGGCACATTCTGATTCTCGGGCACATGCGGGCCACGGGACGCACATGGGAGCAAATCAGGCTGCAACCAGGGGCGTAGATCGTAGTATAAAAGGTGAGCTCTGCTACCCCTTATAAAGCGTTGGTTATCTTCCTATGTACACCGCCGGCACGACTTGGGGCACAGCTCGGACACGAGCAGCGAGGAGTGCTTCGGAGCGACGTGAGCCGCGCAGCCCACCGCGCCGATGATCGACGCGCAGTCCCGCCCGGGCATGCTCGCCGTGCCCATCCTGTTCTGCATCGCCGGATTCGCCATCCAGTTGCCGTCGGCGCATGCGCCCGCGTCTTCTGACCCGCCGCTCTCGCCCGCGCCGCCCCGCGCCGCCCAGCCCTCCTGCTCGGCGAAGGCGCGGAGGGTGATGTCGACGGAGTCCTCAAGGGCCGGGTCCTCGTCGAGCCCGCAGTGGAGGCGGTGCGCGTGCGCCTCGATCGAGCCCTGCATCGAGCGCACCGCCTCGTCACTCACCGACGAGAGCCGAGAAGATATCGAGGGGATCCACTCCCCCCGGCCAGGGCGAGGGGGCGGCGAGCACCCGCGCGTGGTCGAGGAGGAGGCGGCTCTCCCGCCGCCAGCCCTCGCTCCAGTGCGTGGCCCAGAGGTCCGCCTCCACCCGCGGGAGGAAGGTGACCGGGATGCAGCCGAGAGTGAGCGCGTCGACGATGGCCTTGCGCTCGTCGCCAAAGCCGGGCGGCTCGAGGCAGAAGCGGGACTGCTGCATGACCTGTGTCGCCACGCCGAGTTGCGCGTCAAAGTTGTGCTCTGCGGTGACGAGCTTGCACGCGAGCGGGCCGTGCCGGGCGGCGTACTCTTCGCACATCCTCGCAATGTGCTTGCGCAGCCGCTCGGCCAGCGGGCTCCCGTGCATTGAACCGCCGAACATCATCAGGTAGGGCCGCTCTGCCAGGGGCCGCCGCCGCCACGGCTTGAGCGGGTTGGCGGACCAGTTGCCCGAGAGGTGGACGGAAGAGGGGTAGGCGATGGATATCTTGCGCATCCGGTTGAGGATGGAGGGCGAAAACCCGCCGCCGCTGCCACGCATCGTCCCATCGCTGGGGGTCTCATCCGTCCAGACCGCCTGGGCGAGCAGGTGCGCGGCCGGGTTGCTCGCGAGGCGGAAGGCGAAGCCGGGGTCGGCGCCGTCGCACGAGTTGAAGAGGGCGAAGAAGATATCCGACAGAAAGACGTGCCGCGACGCGGTCCGCGGGGTGAAGTGCGGCAGGACGGCCGTCCAGTTTTCGGTGATGAGCCGCTCGCAGAGAGGCCATAGCGCGGCGCGGACGGAGGGCGGCATGAAGCTGAAGGTGACGCCGCCCTCGCCCGAGGCCAGGGCGGCGTCGACGGGCGCTGCGAGCATCGGCACGATGAAGACCTGGGCGGCGGCGGGGTCGGAGACGATCGGGCAGCGCTTGCTGCGCAGCAAGCGCGAGAGCAAGATGGCGCCGGTGGCGTGCTGCTCCGTGTTGAAGAGACCGCCGGCGCCCTCCGCTCCGACGAGCTGCTCGCGCAGCGGGGAGCCGAAGCCCTTCTGCCGCAGCTCGCGCTCTGACAGCTGCGACGCGTTGTACACGTACACGCGGACGCAGGGCGGAAGCGACGACAGCCGGGTTTGGGGCGTGGCGGCGGCGGCGGAGGCGGCGGTAGCAGTGGTGGCAGCTGCAGGCTCTGCGGCGTTCAGCTGTCGCGCGACGACCTCGTTCCCGGTCCATCCGAGCTGATGCTGATCGGCCTCCCCGGCGTCGGCAGCCAGCAATACTGCCGCCCTTACTTTCTTCTCGGGTGCGAGATCCAATGAGCGGAGGAGCTGGACAGCCTTCAGGGATGTGGTGAAGGCGAGCGCGAGGACAGCGCAGCGCGCCCAGTGCCGGGGTAGCATCTGCAGAAGACGGGGCGGTGTCGCTCGACGATTGGCCGCGAATAGCTCGTCACGCCACGCCAAGCCGAACGATGTCCCACCGCGCCCTCGGCGACTCATGCGAGCGCGCGCTGTGATGGCGCGCAAGTTTCCGTGATTGCCTGAAAACAAGGTGGACCTATCCGACGCGTCAGCGCGTCGATCCTGGAGATCTGGCGCGTTAGCGCGTCGAGCTGGCACTTTGGGCCCCGCGTCCATCGGTGTTCCTCCCGGAGCTGCTCCCCCTCTCGTGCCCGCCGCCACTCCGCCGACACTCCGCCACTGCACGCCGCCGCTCACGCTGCCGCTGCCGCTCACGCATGCCGCTGCCGCCCAAGCCTCCTGCCCTCGACGTGCTGGGATGGGAGGCTCCGTCCACGTCGTCCACGTCGGAGCCGACCATCCCAGGCGCTATCGTGCTCTCGTCTGATGCCGAGTTCTGGGAACTGCACGATGTGGTGCGCACACTGGGCAAGGGCTCATTTGGCGAGGTTCGGCTCATACGCATCCGCTCGACGGGCGCGCTAGTGGCCGTTAAGATCATCGCGAAGAGCAGCGTGCCCGCCGACGAGTGTTACGGCGCAGTCGATGCTCGCAACGAGCCCAAAATCCTCATGGAGGTCCAGCGCAAGTTCGACTCGGCGCCTGCGCGCATCGGTGGGCGGCGGAGGCAGAGATTAGGGATGACGCCGCCGCCGTCGCTACTCCAGCTGCAGGACGCGCTGCGCGCGCCCGCAGTCGACGCTGCGATGCCCTTGCCACTGTCGGCCTCCGCTGCTCCAAGACACGGCCCGGGACACCGTAGGACGGTGTCGCTCGGCAAAGACATGGACGTCGCCGCGGGGACCCGGCCGCAGACTCTACCGGGCCGGCGCAACACGCAGAAGAGCAGGGCGCGGCCGAGCGCCATGAGCCTGTGGGAGCTGCAGGAGGCGCTAGGGGAGCAAGGGGCGCCGGGCAGCTGCGAGGAGGACGCGATGATGGTCTCCGCCGCCGAGCCCGAAGCGACGCAGCAGCAGCGGCGGCAGCAGCGGTGGCGGCAGCCACAGCCGCAGCAACCGCAGCAGCTGCAGCACCAGGTCGGCGTTTCATTGGGTGAGGATGGTGGTGGCGGCGGCGGCGGCGCGCCGGAGGAGGGTGAGGGTGAGGAGGGCGAGGGCGTGGGCGAGGGTGAGGGCGAGGGCGACTCGGTACGGCTGCTCGAGGTGTACGACGCTCCGGCGACGCTCTTCATGGTGATGCGAGCCGAGCTCGGTGGGGACCTGGAGAGCAGGTCGCTCTCGCCTCAGCCCTCCTCGCCCCCCTTCGGCCCTCGCCCTAAGCCCTCACCTCCAGCCCGCAGCTCCCACCTTCACCTCAGGCTCGCCTCGCTACCGGGGCGCGTGTGTGGCGAGGACGAGGCACGTATGCACGTGGCGGCGATTTTACGAGCGCTCGAGCAGATGCGAGCCGAAAGGCATTCGAACCCGACGCCCAGCCCCATTGGCATCCGCCTTCACCCTCACCGCCCTCCCTGAGCTGCCACCCTCACCTGCCACCCTCACCTGCCACCCTCACCTGCCGCCCACGCGCCCGCCATCACCAGGCACGCCGAGGGGGTGGTACACCGCGACATCAAGCCGAGCAACGTGCTGCTCAATGAGCAGCACGAGGGCAGGCTGGGTGACTTCGGACTCGCCGCGAGGCTGCCCGATGACGGTCAGCGGCTGCGCACTCGAGCCCGCGCCTGTGCTCGCGGCCGCAGCCGCAGCCGCACCTCAAATCCGCGCCAAACCCCATGTGCTCGCGGCCGCAGCCGCAGCCGCACCTCAAATCCGCGCCAAACCCCATGTGCTCGCGGCCGAAGCCGCAGCCGCACCGCAACTCCGCGCCAAACCCCGCGCCAATACTCCACACGCGCAAGTCCCTCAGCCGAAGCCGAAGCCTAGCAGGTGCGGGGCTGCTCACGTCGGTCTGCGGCACGCACGACTGCATGGCTCCCGAGATGGTGCGCTGCGGCCACGGCGAGGCGGCGGGGTGCGGGGCCGCCAGTTTGACCGCTGGGCCCTGAGCTAACCCTAATCCTAACCCTGACCCTGACCCTGACCCTGACCCAACACTCGCCATGTGCCCTCGCTTCCCCCGCCCTCGCCCTCGCCCTCACCCGCCCACCCCCGCCCTCGTCCTCGGCAGGTACGGGCGCGAGGTCGACCTGTGGGCGGTGGGCCTGCTGCTCTTCACGATGCTGTGCGGCCACCACCCCTTCCAGCGCTCCACGGAGATCGCCACACTCACCGCCATCCTCGACGCCGACTTCACCTTCCCGCCCGGCGCCGCGCCCTCCGCGCCCGCCAAGGACCTCATCCGAAGGCTGCTTGTCCCGCAGCCCGAGCGCCGCGCCACCGCCGCCGAGGGCCTGCGGCACGAGTGGATTTGCGCAGACCCCGCCACGAGCCCCGGCCCAGCCCCACCCGCCGAGCGCGAGGCCTCGGCCAGCGACCTCTCGACCAGGCAGGTCTCGCGCCTGCTGCGTCCGTCAGTCGTCAGGTCGGCCATGTCCATCGCGGGGCTGGGTCGGCAGGTGCTGGGCCATACGTGATGCTCTCGCTCCTCTCCGCCCGAGATCCGGCAAATTTTGCGCCCCCGTGTGTGTACTGTCTACTGTGACTGACTAAGGTACTGTGCCGTCTGGCTCTGGGCGTGGGTGCGCGTGCTGCTGTACTTCTTGTCTGTCAGTCCGAATTAGTACGTGGGTAACGTATAGTCTGAAGTCTCTAGAGTCTACACCTAGATTCCTAGTCTGCCCCTCTGCGGACTGCGCTCTGCGCGCCTGTCCCTGTGCCACACAGCCCACAGAGTACGGAGGCACACGCCCCACCGCTCGTCCTCGCATGAGCTTAACCCTTTTATTTTGGCTTCTTTGTTTTGGCATAAGTAGTTGAATTAAAGATCAACTAACTGTTTTTTTGGCTCAGAGTCTCTGTGTCTGGGGACTGGGGGCCATGCCTATACCTAAAACGCCGTGAACCCGCCGCGCCCAGTTTCCCGCGCGTAGTGGTCGAACACCGCCACGGCGACTCGTTGGCATCTCAAGTCAACGGCCGTAGCCGAGAGTTGCGACGCGCGAGCAAGGAGCGCCTGCACGCTCGCGGCCTGCGCGTACGAGTCTCCCGGCATCGCCTCGGGCGGAGCGGCCGCGCACACCCACGAGACATCGGCGGGCGGCAGTCCCACCACCAGGCTCTCAACGGCAGGGTCAGGCGGCGACGCGCTCACCGCGCGGTGCTCAAGCTCGTGCACCTGAGGGGGGAGCAGCTGAGGCTATAAGGGGTATCGCTCTGAGACGGCTGAGGCTAAGGGGGTGTAGCGCGCGGCGCTCGAGCTATGACGTACCAGCGCGCCGAGCCGCCGCCTCGCCAGCTCGAGCAGGGGCGCGCCGAGCGGCGAGAGCGCGCCAGGCTGCGCGCCGTGCTGGCGCCATAGCCGCAGCAGCTGCTGCTCCGCCTGCGCGTCGTCCCCCACCTCGAAGAGTTGCAGCGCACCGCCCCAGTCCGGCGCACCCTCCGGCGCACCATCGGCGACGGGGCCCTGCTGCCCCCGAGGCTGCCCCGCCACCGAAACTTCGCCCGCGCCCACGCCCGCGGCCGCCTCCGCCTCCGCCCCTGCCGCTGCCGTGGCCCCTGCCGCTGCCAGGGCTTCCGCCGGTGCCTTCTCGCGCGCACATGCCCTCGCCTCGACCTCCGCCCTCGCGTCGTCGGCCGTCGCGCCCAGCTGCAGCACGGCCACGCGCGCCGCGCCGCCCGCCGTGACCGTCGCGCACAGCTCCTCTGCGGCTTGTGCGCCTACTTCGCAGCCAGCCGCGCCCGCGGCGGACGGCAGCACGAACCAGCGTGGCGGCGTGCGATGCGGGCGGTAGCCCATGGCGCCGCCCGCCGCGCCGCCCGCAAGCAAGGTGCCGCCGGCGAGCAGCGTGCCCCCCGCGTGCACGCGCAGGGAGGCGACGTGCGAGCTGAAGACACGCGTGACGGCGGAGCGGTCGCCGCCCGCGGCGGGTACGGCGGGTGCAGCGGCGGGTGCGGCTGCGCCCCAGACCTCGATGCTGCCCTCACGCGGCGCGTGCAACGCGATCAGTGTGCCGTTGCCGCCGCCGCCACCGCCGCCGCCGCCGTCGTCGCCGCCGCCGCCAGGTTGCAGCCAGCAGCAGGAGACGGAGGAGGGCGTGCCGCACAGCGTGTCGCAGCGCCAGAGGCGGCACAGCACGAGAGAAGGCAGCCCGTAGAGCAGCACGCGGCCGTGGGTGTCGCACGCAGCCACGAGCGAGCCGGCGGGGTGCCGCCTCAGCCGCAGGACCGCGCAGCCTGGCGCCTCCCCACGCTCGCCCTCATGCCGGCCCTCATGCCGACCCTCATGGTGGAGGGAGGAGTCATGGTGGAGGGGGGAGTCGTGCTGTACGGCGCGTAGCGGCGCAAGGACCAGGGCGCGCGCCCTGGCCGTGCGCGCGGCGGTGGGCGCGGCCGCCTGTACGCCCAGCCAGCGCGAGGCCAGGCTGAGGGACGAGCTGGCCACCGAGGATGCCACTGAGGAGAGCAGCGCCGCCGCGTCGCCCAGAGCAGAGGGCGGCGGCTCCTCGGGTGCTGCCCACAGCCCCAGGCTGGGCTGGCAACCGCTCAGCAGCAGCCGACGAGGCGCCGCACCCTCGCCCGCCGCCTGCCCGGGCGGCGCCGCCTCCAGTGGCGAGGGCTCCGCGCGACGCACGACGCAAACGTCAGTCGGATCAGCGGCTCCGGGCAGCAGCGGCAGCTCCCACGCTCGGTGCTCGGCAGGCAGGCGCGCCTCCTCGCCACAGGCCACGGCGGCTGCGGCGGCGTGCAGCGCGCGGAGGAGTGGCCGTCCCTCGAGTATGGCCACAGCGCGAGCGTGAAGCGCGATCAACACGTCGTCCGCGGCGTCGTACTGCAGCCTGCGCACAGCGGAGCCGTGCGAGGCCTGCGAGAGCAGCAGTGTGCCTTGCTCGTTGAAAAATGAGAGCGAGCCGCCGCGGCAGCCCGCTGCGATACACTGGGAGCTCTCACCTTGCGCGGTTCTGAATGGTAGCAGCATGAGAGCTGTCACCTCATCAGGCGGCGGTCCAACAAGAAAGCGCTCAGCGGCTGCAGCCTGCGCAGTTGATGGAACGGGAAACGAAAAGGAGCGACCGCTGGTGGCGTGCGTCACTTCCAGGCGCTGCCGGTCCAAGCTGGCACGCAGGTAAACCTGGCCGTCGGAGGTCGCCGCTAGCGCGTCGTCCATCGTGAGCTCACACACGCTAGCCACCGCACAGCCGGACCGGCCAGCGCGAATCCGCCAGCAGGGTCGCCAGCACGGCGCGCCTCAGGGGCATAAACGCCGGACAGGGACTCGCACTTCAGGCAAAAAAAAGTCTGTGCAAATAGATGTTACACTTTAAATACCCGGGAGGGCGGCGCTGAGCGCTCAAACCTCAATTCCTTCGCTGTAGTCGACGGCGGCGCTATTGCCATCGCCCTCCTTGTCGTCGTGCCCGTGCGTATCGCCTTCCTCATCCTCGCCTACACCCCCATACTCCTCGATGTCGTCTAGGATCGGCGGCGGCTCCGGTCCGAGGGCGAGCGCAACGCGCAGTTCGGGAGTGAGCTGCTGTTTCCGGTGCAACTCGAAAGCGAGCCGCAGCCGCACCTGCTCAGCCGAGGGTGCCGCGCGAGGTCGGAGGGCAAGGGCGCAGGGCGAGGGTGCAGGGCGAGGGCGAAGGCATGCGCGAGGGCGTGGGGGTAGAGGGCGAGGGCGGGGGCGGGGGGCGGAGGCGCGCTGCGGTGAGAGGGGTGAGAGGGGTGAGAGACTGGCGCCGCACCGGCTCGGGCCAGGACTCGCTCGGCGCGCCCCCCAGCGCGGCACGGTGCCAGCCGCCGGTGTGCATCGCGGTGCTCACGATGGGCAGGCACAGTTCCTGCAGCGAGGGCAGCGGCAGCGGCGCCGTGTGCAGCGTGCGCGCGTCCGCCGCGCCTTGCACCCCCGCGAAGAAGGCGTGGCTTCGGATGCGGCCGTGCCGCGCCGCCGCGCCCTCCGCCGCCGCGCCGCCGAGCCGCTCGGTGGGAGGAAGCACGAGCAGCGCGGTGACCAGCTCGGCCGCGACGGGTGGGAAGCCTTCGGGCAGCCGATACTTACACGCGAGCACGCGCCTGGGGGGTGGGCCGAGGGGTGGGCTGGTCACGGGGCACGGCTGGGGCGAGGACCACCAAAGGGAGGATGTACAGAGGAGCCAAGGTCTCAGGGTGAGGGCTTTTGGCGTGTCGAGTTTACGTGAAGGTCAGGAGCCGCCTTTGAACGGCACCCTGATCCTAGCGCCAAGCCGAGCCCTGACCCTCGCCCCAACCCGAGCTCTACTCCCTAGCCCTACCCCTAGCCCCAAGCCTAAGAGGGGCTCACTTGAAGGTCAGGTAGTCGGAGCCGCCCTTGAAGGGAGGCATGCCTGCGAGCATCTGCACGAGGAAGCAGCCGAGCGACCAGAGGTCGGCGCGGTAGTCGGTGTCCTTGTTGTCTATCGCCTCGGGCGACATGTACTCGGGCGTGCCCACGAACTCCTTCCACTTGTTCTTGGCGCCGAGGGCCGCCTCGCTGCTGCCTGGCGAGCGGCCGACCAGCTTGGCCGTGCCGAAGTCGATGAGCTTGAGGTGGCCCGAGGCCTGCACCAGCACGTTCTCCGGCTTGACGTCGCGGTGCACCACGTCGTTCTCGTGCAGGTACTGCAGCACGTCCAGCATCTGTGCAGCGTAGAAGGCCGAGAGCGAAGGCCGGAGGCCCTTCTTGTGTGTCAGCGCCCAGAGCTCGCCTCCCGGCACGAACTCGAGGGCGAGGAAGAGGGAGCCCTGGTCCTGGAAGGCGTGGAAGAGGCGGATCATCGAGGGGTGCGCCAAGTTCGTCAGCACCCACTTCTCCACCACCACCTCGTCCGCCTTCTTGTACCGCTTCACCTTGCTCTTGTCGACGACCTTGAGCGCGAACTGCTCCTGCGTCGACTTGAGCGTGGCCTGGTAGACCATCGAGTAGTTGCCTTCGCCCAGCAGCTCGCCGATCTCGAAGCTGCTCGGGTTGAGCGTGCGGCCGCTGATGGCGGAGGGCTCACCAGGCACGTCCACCTCGCTCGAAGGGACCACGCCGGCCTCGTCGCGCAGCACATGCCACTGCACGTTGCTCAGGCTGCGACGGGCGTATACCTCCGCAGGCGCGAAGGCGCGGAGCAGAGGGTTACTAGTAGCCATGCCCCCGCCGATCCCGCCGCCAACACTGCGCTGCCGTGCGAACGCCGTCGCGCCGGCGCCGCGCCGCGGCCAACCAGCGTGTGAACCAGACAAGGGGGCAATATTCCACGGACGCCGCCCTAGTAGGAGCACAGGCGACACACGACGCACCAGAGTTGCGGGCGGGCGGACCGCGTTCTAGAGAAGTTATGGCATCCTGCTGTACACGCGCATTGCGCCGCGCACGAAGTTCGCGCTGTGCTGGCAGCAGGCAGCGCGCGCCAAATAGAAGATGGGCGCCGACGCGACGGAGGACGCGCTCGCCCGCTTCCAGGCCACCACTGACCACTACGTCCGTGCGGCCGCGCTGCAGCCCCACATCGCCGGCAGTGTCTACTCAGACCTGGGCGTGGCATTGAGCAGCCAGGGCCAGCCGCGGGCCGCCGCACACGCCTACGCGGTTGCGATCAAGCTCGTGCCGACGCACGGCGTTGCGTACAACAACCTCGCCTCGCTGGTCGCGGCGAGCGGACGGCGTGCCGAGGCGCTGCAGCTCTACCTCGTCTCGCACCGGCTGCAACCGCAGGCGTTTGCCACCTACCCGCAGATGCACCTCAACGTGGCGGGGCAGCTCGTCGACGCCGCTCGGTACGACGAGGCGGTGCGACACTACGAGCACGGCCTCGGCTATGCGGCGCAGGGCGACGACACGCTCGCGCGCATCATCCACCTCCGTCAGCGCGTGTGCGACTGGGTCGGCGTGCACCGCGCATGGCCCGGTGTGCGCCAGGCGCTGCACCGGGCACTGCGTCGCTCGTCGCGCCCGCCACAGCGACCGGTGCTGCCGCCCATGCACGCGGCGACGCTCCCACTCTCTCCCACCGAGCTGCTCGGCCTCGCGCGGGCGCACGCCGCCGCCATCGAAGCTGAGGCGGCCGCGGCGCAGCTCGGCTTTGCACACCCACTGCCACCGCTGCCGCCGTTTGCGGGCGGTGGCGAGGGAGGGCATGTGCTGCGCGTGGGCCTGATTTCGTCCGACGTGAAGCGACACCCCGTGCGGCCCACCCCGCGCCACTCAGCCCACGCCGCAGCGCGCCGCCCGTCGTAGAGCGAGCCGCGTCGCCGCGTCGCCCACGGCACGCACGCGGCAGTCGCGCCCTGACCCTTCAGCCGCATTCGCACCCTCGCTTGGTTAAACAACACCGAGCCCACACTTCGCGCTGCCCTCGCGCTGCCCAGATGAGCATCCTGCTCGCGGAGCCGCTCGGCTGGATCCGCCGCCATCTGCCGCGCCTGCGCATTAGCCTCTTCGTGCTCAATGCGCCGGAGGGCGGCAGCGGCGGCGGCGGTGGCGGCGGCGGCGGTGGCGGCGGCGGCGGTGGCGGCGGCGGCGGCGGCGATGGCGACGAGTGGGCGCGCGCGATGCGGAGCGCCAGCGCGGAGGCGCACGACCTGAGCGGCGCCAGCGACGCCGCCGCCGCCGCCACGATCAACGCGGCGCGCGTGCATCTGCTGGTCAACCTCGACGCGCTCCAACCTCAGCCCCAACTCTCAACCACCCCACCCTCTAATTCTCCGTCGCACTCGCTTTACAGCTTCAACTCTTTACAGCTTCAACTCTCACCCGAAACAGGTTGACCTCAACGGGCTCTACTCGCGTGGGGCTCGGCCTCGGCTGTTGGCCGCGCGCCCCGCACCGCTGCAGGCGGTCCACCTGTGACACGGCCCAACCCGAGGCCCGGCCCACACCCCGACCCAAACCCCAGCCCGAAGCCCAACACCGACTCCAACCCAGCCTGCAACCGATCCAGGCGGCCCACCTGGGGTACGGCGCCTCGACGGGCGCGCGCTTCATCGACTATGCGATCGGCGACCGGCTGGCGGCGCCGCCGCTGCGCGCAAGCACGCGGTGGTACACAGAGAAGTTGCTGCTGCTGCCTGCGTCGCACCTGCCCTCGGGCCATGCCACACTCTTCCCACACATCCGTGAAGCCACGCCGCGCGCGTGTTGCGCCGCCGCCACCACCGCCACCAACACCGTCGCCACCGCCGCCGCCGCCGCCGCCGCTCCCAGAAGCGGCGTTGGCACTGGCGCTCTCGCTGGCAGCGGCGGCGACGAGCCCGACGAGTCCGGCAGCGACGCGGCGGCGCGCACGCGGTGCCGGCGCGACCTGCGCGCTCGATTCGGGTTGCCGCCGCCGCCCAGCCGCGCGCTCGCGCGGCGACAACGCGGCGGCGTTGTGTTCGTGTACTTCGGCCAGCACTTGAAGCTCGACGAGCTGACCTTCGAGCGGTGGGGCCTCGCTGTCGCCCCTCACCCTCGCCCCCCATCCTCGCCCTCACCCTCGCCCTGACTCAATAGGTGGATGGCCATCCTACGCCGCAGCCCGCGCTCTGTCCTGTGGCTTGTCGAGTGGCCAGACTCACGCTCGCGGCTGCGCGCGGCGGCGGCGGCGGCGGCGGTGGCGCCGTGGCGCCTCGTCTTCAGCGCACGCATTGCGCAGGCCAGCGCTAGGGCCATGG